>Ga0307515_10005484_pt1 | contig 25688 bp, 26 predicted proteins | sample 17_EM_MG_FD_194513 | JGI IMG/M metagenome (GOLD analysis project Ga0307515, IMG submission 194513) | Populus trichocarpa ectomycorrhiza microbial communities from riparian zone in the Pacific Northwest, United States - 17_EM | ecosystem: Host-associated > Plants > Roots > Unclassified | place... | reverse complement strand
CCCATCCACCCCTTCAACCCCATCCACCCCGTCCACCCTGTCCACCCCGTCAACCGCGTCCACCGCGTCCACTGTGTCCACCGCATCCACTGCGTCCACCGTGTCCATGGCGTCCACTGCGTCCACTGCGTCCGCCGCGTCTATTGCATCCACTGCATCCAGGGCCTTTACCTCAGCCACAATTGCCGGCACGTTGGGAGAGAAGGGCGGCCGCCGTGGATACATCTCCACGTGCGTTGGTGAGGCTGGCTGTACTTTATTCTTCCAGGAGGTCATGCATGGCCTGTTCGGGTGTAGGTAAGGGCCTTCTATGCTTTGTGATCATTAATATCATTGCATACTGTGATCACAGTGATGTCAATAATTGTGTGCAGGAATCTTGATCGATTATTGCATGGTCGGTATGGTCCAGTTCTATGTGGCAGTTACTGAGCTTGGTGAAGTATGCTTTAATCGGTTTGTCCTCCTTAGGTCGGCAAGCATGGAGCTGGCGAAGGATATCCTGTCTGCCGATATAAGATCTGGCGGTGTCCAGGTTGGTTTGTGGTGTATTCCACATCGCGTGACAGTTTCTCATTCCCTTGACTAGATGCCGTACTTCGGTGGAAGAGGAGAGTCGGATCATGGATGAAGCTTCGGCTTCCTTAGCCATCCACTCATCATAGTTGCCATCTTGGTCGAAATCAATGGGCTGCGGTTCAGGATCATCTTCAATGACCATGGCATATGTTCTCATGACTGATTGGATGAGTATGATGTGGTCGTTCCATTCGTCATAGTTGGCGTGAGTGAGCTTAGGTATGGCACCCCACCTTGAGTTGTTGAAGGCGGGTTTGGAGAAGCTATCAAGGAAGACATTGGGAGATTATGGGGCTGGCTCATGATGGTGTTGAGTCTTAGTGCTGTTTCTGCGGTTGTTGCTACAGTGGCAAGGTTTAGGGTTCTTGATGCTCTGTTTGAAGATCGTGAAAGAGATTATGGGAAAGATCGTGAGATCTCGATAGTAGTGATAACCGGGTACACAACATGTTGACATGTACTGATTGCTACAAGCTTATATTGTAAAGTACAGGTACATTTGCACTCTGATGTATAAGGTATTCGGAGTATGTCTTGTACGCATGCCTGCGCAGTCCGGTGGCATCTCCAGCCACGTCTGGCATTTCCAGCTGAGTCTGGAATGATCATCATCTGTTAGAGATTATGCATCAGCCCAACTGAAGCCATACGTCAGGGAGATAAACCATATATGCAACAGAATTCACTTTTTCAAACTTAATCTGAGCACAATCTAGTGGTGAATCTGCCATATCAGACATGGTATATTGATTAGCAAATGAAATTCTCTTAGTTCTAGTTTCTTATGATTATTTCCATGATCCCCTCTTATAATCATGTCCCATCTATCCCTTTGTCATCCCCATCTCTACCCTTTCCACAGAATTCAATGTCAGGTCATCCCTTTCTATCTCTCCATGACATAGTTGTTCATTAATACTTTGTACAGTATATACCCAAGATCAACTCTCTCTCACTCCCAGCCAATCTCCCATCTCCCAACTCTCATCCCATCTTTCATCGCTTGGTACATCATATGATTGACTACTCTTGGCTATACCATGTCTCAATTGTAACTAATCAATGTGGTTTCTCCTCTCATAGCATCTCCCTCATGATCAACCACCTCTAAGTGAACCTCGTACATTATATACTTGCCACTTCCAAGTGTATATTTGTGCTTACGATATCTTATGCCTCCCTATAGGTCTGTAAACTTGCTTAATTGTGGCCCCCAAAGTTTATCTCAAGGTTCACCTAATCACTACCTCAAAGCCATAATTATTGCATTATTGAAGTCGATATACAGAGTTGTTTTCTTTCAGCCTCCAAGTGGATATTTCAGTTTGTTCACTCATTGTGTCCAAGTTTGCGTGATTATAGCCTTTAGGTATATCTGCACATCCACTCAAACAGTATGTTCAAGTTCATCCTATTGTTTGCGTAGTAATAGGCTTTCGGATTACTCCTGTGGAGTTTTCAATTTCTTTTCCTCATTGATTCGATCACCACCTGCAAGTAGTGTTAGCAACTTGTCTGGGTAACCTGCCAGCGGTCCAGGTTTGCACCGCAAAAAAGGGTTCATTCAGTTCCAAACCTTCCCAGGTACCTGACATGCTCCCTCGTGGCGGGCCAAATATGGACCTGTACCCGGCAATCTGCGAGTTTGGCCGGATTAGGGTAGATCAGTTGGTCGCAAACTGCAGATCTGCGTGTCGAGTTTCACTATGCATTGTAGGATTGACATATGCTACCGTTAATAGCGAAATATTGACTTTTGTATGTCGCTGTCTTTTTTTGATGTATAGGCCGCCTTGATGATCAAAACATGCAGAGACATGCTACCTACCATATTGTGAATATGAGCTTGAACAGAGTGTCAATGATTGTTGGTGTTGTATCCTGGGTAATCTGAGGTGCGATAGGTTGCAGAAAGTCATAGACAATGTATTGGCAGCCATTATAAGAAATAGAGAAATGAAAATGCTCCCTGCCCTGTGTTGAAAATAGACTTTGACAGAGCATCAGTGATTGTTGTCCTTGCATCATGGTTGAACACAGCACGATGTGGCCGTTATTGTTAATATATATCGTTTTGACTCTGTTTGCACTCTAAACGGCTCATGATCACTTAGTGGTAACTTTGTAAATGAAAAAAGTTGATACTGTCCCGGAGGCTGTTGTGGGAATGTCTGTTGCTTATCTGCCTATAATGGCTGTCACTACATCTTTTATAGATGCTTGTGATCAAGCGCTACACATATAACCAATGATGCAAGAACGAAAATCATTGAGTCTCCGTTGACGCGGCACCTTCTCAAGGTGAGGCAGGGAGGGTATGTCTATCTCTATTTCCTATGAATGAGGCGGATAATTCAGTAATCACTGTCTGCAACTTATTGCCTGTCAGATTGCCCAGGATGCAAGGGCAAAGATCATTGATGCTCCATTGATGCTCATTATCAGGATGCGGTAGGGAGTTTGTCACTAGAATTTTTGCCTAGAAAGATGGCCATTACTTCGATTATGGAAAACCATGACCAAACTCATATTCAATTACCTGGGTGACGACACCTGAAATAGTTGACACTTTGTTGACACTCATTTTGCCGTAGGTGTATCCGCACTATGCAACCATCTGATTTGGCATAGTATATCATTCACATTGATTTCGCAGCCTGTCTAGCATTTTTGTTTACTGTCTCTTTGCTCACTCCATTGTTGTTTGATAATATATATAAATATATCCTTTAAAATATACTTTACAGTATCCGCGAATTGTAGATAGTAATAGACTCAGATATCCTGTTAGTTTCGCTTGATGCTCGTCCTCACTTGAATGTTCGCTCAATAGGCTTCTTTCATCTCCAAACCGAATGTTAGCTGCATTACCACACAGAAGATAGTGTACCAATCAGTGGATGTTCCTTCATCAGTCAGCATATATGGATTAAAATCCTTATCATGCTGGCTATCCTGGGCATATGCATCAAGATTGAGAAATTGACTGCTGGGAAGAGACGCATGGGAATACACATATCCGGCTGGCAAATTGTTAAGTTCGGATCTTTGAGCTTGCTCATTGTCACGGGGTGTGGCACGTGGCGTACTGGGCAGCGGTGATGTCGGTTCTAGTGTTGGGTGCCTGTTTCGGTCGGGTGGGGGTGCACCTGTTCCTTTGTGCCTCCAGAGTGCCTGCCGATTCTCTGTGGTGCTGTTTTAGCACACAAGGCAGCCTTCCTTGTGATTTCGACGAAGCATAGCCGGGTGTCTTTCCATCGCAGCCTTCATGTATTGATGCCCAGGAAACTCAACTCCTGTTTCTTCTATTCTTGAACTTTCGTGCAGGATGTTTTGATCAGATATTGAGATTGCTCTATTGCAGTGCGCGAAATCCCCGCTTTGTCCATTTTGGCCATATTCAAGGCCAGGTGCATGTCGGACTGTTCCAGCTGTACCCGACCTCCTTGTCTTGCTATACTCATCAGATCAGAAAGTAATTAGCTGGGTGTTTAACCCTAACCCACATTGGGCGCTTAGATTTCATGTGGTTTCCGTGCGCATTGGTCGCCCTTCTCCGCTCACCTACCCCTATTTGAACCAGCTACCAGCACCGCTACACAGAGGAAACGAATGGCTTTGCATGCTGCTTCACCTGCTACAGCTAACAAGTAAAGAAGAGGTAGGTGTGACTGTTGATGGTAAAGAATTAAGGCAAATTTACTCGCTCTGCCAGGCCCTCAGATTACAACCCACCCCCGGGCTGTCATCATTGCCCTGCACCATGCAATACCTGGATTCGAGCCACTTTCTTTCAAGAAGATTGGGCATGTGGTAGGGGTGGCTGCTTCAACATGTGGGGATATCTACAGGCATGCTCTGAAGAATGCTACAGCTAAGCGGCTGCAGACTCAATCCAGTGAGGGAATTGAAGAAGGGACTGGTAGTAGTGGTGGAGAAGGAGTGCATGAGCATAATGATATCTTCTTGAGAAGTATTGATGCTGAGCTGGATGATTTGTATCAATCAATCAGAATGCCAGCAGGGTGTAAGCATTTGCAGGTTGGACTTGGGGATCAGAACACTGCCGAGCAATTTTTAGCTTCTATTGATAAAGAACTGAGTGTGCTCCAAGAATTGCCATCTTCAGAACGACTGGGAGAGCAACTTGGACTTGAGCCCTGTGAATCAGATAGAGTTCCACTGTGCAAATTGATCTCTGCTGAGTGCCATGACGCCGATGCAAGAAGTGGGCGGCCTCAGGTTCTGTCTCGAGCTGAGAAAGATCGGTTAATTACCACTGTTCAACAGAGTTGGGTAACACGACATATGTCTTTGGTTCAATTGCAGTTGAAGACAGGCTTGGGACATGTTAGCAAAGCGACAATTCTGCAGGTACTTAAATGTCAGGGCATTAAGGCCTATATTGAAGAGTGCAAGTTCATACTGGACAAGGATAATAAGAAAAAGCGGATGGTAAGTGCAAAGTTGCATTGCACAAAAAATATACCAATGACCACAGCTAATTTGAATGAACACTTAGGTGTGGTGTTCTGCTCGGCAGCATTGGACAATCGATGAAGACTGCAAGAACTATTCATTCACAGATGAAATGACTATTGAAGTATGTGGTACATTTGGTCGACCATTAGTCTGGAGAGCCCAAACCAAATGCTGGGTGCCTGATTGTGTCGGTGCTAAGAAGAAACATGGGCCGACAGTCATGTGCTGGGGAATGATAGGATATGGCTGGAGGGGTCCATTTGATGTTTTGGATCCGGAGATGTCAAAGGAGTGAGCGTCAGCTGAGATTGAAATTGAAAAGTACAATACCAAAGTTTTGGCAAAGTGTGAACGCCTCGATTCCGAGTGGAGAGCATCAATCGAATGGCCTCTATTACGTACACACGAGCTCAAAGAGGCAAGAATACAGCAAGAGGCAGAAAGAAATGGACCACCACACAGAAAAGTCACCCAGAGCTGGTGTGGCAAAAAGTTTAAAATTGAAAAGCTTACCCAAGGTGATGGTAAAGGCGTGGACGCATGGCGTTATGTCGAGCATGTCGCAAAGCCTTTACTATTGCCAGAATGCTGTCGACAACTTCAGCACAATCCAAACTTCATTCTCATGGAGGATGGTGCATCTTGCCATACAGCAAACTATACATCACATGAAAGAGAGAAGCATGGTATACCAAAAACAGATTGGCCACCCTGTTCTCCAGATTTCAACCCTATTGAACGCATCTGGACAATTCTAAAGAGCAGAATACAATGGTGCCAAGCCTCTGAATGCGTCACAACTGTTGCTGGGATGAAGGTGGTTTTGAAGGAGGAGTGGGAAAAGATCACGGTAGAGGAAATCAATAAGGAGATTGCACAACTTCCAAAAATCATGCAGCCCTGCCTCTCTGTCGATGGAAGTAATAACTACCATGCATAGGGTGCCTCCATACTCTTTGCATTCTCTATTGGTAACTATACCACACTTGCTACTGGATTCTAATTTCTCCATGCATTGTATTTCTGGTTCTTTAAGTTCCTTTGTTAGTAGTCCTTTCATCAATCAACATTTCGTATGCAACACCACTATCTCTCACTATGTCAATCTCTGGCTCTTCTGCTTTCATTTGACCATATGCTTGTCTTGTTGTGATTAGAATTGAAGGATATACAGTGCTTGTAGCCATGGTCATACCGGCTGCTACAGCACCGAGCATGAGCGCCGCTAGGGTTAGGGGTGACCACCCATTCGATTACTTTCTGATCCAATGAGTAGTAGCTGACATGTTGAAACCCTACAAAAAATCAGTTGCTGCTTCTAACAATAAGCTATGGCTACTACCTGAACCATATAAGCTGCTGTAGCCTCCGTTCAGGAGATTACATGCTGTTACATCCACTCTCGGGGATGCTTATCACAAAATTTGTCCGCAAAGATTCCAGAGCCGACTACATCATGATAACCAATTTTTGGGGCTGTGTGGACACGTGCCATGGGTGACCTTGGAGGATACTCATTATGGGTAGCGACGAATTGGTAACAAAGCTCTCTACATATATCAGCTGAACATTATATGGTCAGTTGATGGATGTTTACTGCAATAAGGCTATGCTCACATCCAATTGCATGCTGCATTTTATTCTTGATGCTTCCAGTCTTGAAGACAATTTTTAAGTGTGCATCCTGGGTCATCTTTTCAGTCGCTGCATTGGCAGTGTCATGGTGGACTAACTGGTTTCTGCATTAGTGTTGTGTGCCAGCGAGTGACGCATTGGATGAAGTGCCAGTCGATCGGCTCCATTCGGATCGGCTCCCACCTGGCTGAGGTGGTTGTGTAGCCGTGATTTGCTGGTGTAGAATAGGCAAAGAAGATGATAACGAAAAGAAGTGTGGAGTCCTGAGCAATATATGGTTTGCTTCAAGTCAGAATGGAATAAGTAACAGCCAACTTGTGCGTTTGACTCGAGATGAATCATGCTGCGTATGGGTGCATGTCGCAGGGGTTTTGCACCAGCCCACAATTAGCAGTAACTCTGTCGGATGTTGGGTGGTTGTTGACAGGGATAACTAAAGGTGTACGATAGCTGAAATCCAACAATTACCGGATATCAACAGGACATTCTTACATGGAATGCATCTCCGGTGATGTTTGTCTCAAAAACTCCCCAGGATAGTACATGAAACTGGTGCTAATAATCAACTCATGTTGTACGGTAAGAAGAACTATTCCCATGGCAGTGACAGTCAAAACGCAGATTTAGCGTTTTTCTGGTTGATCAAAACTTACCAACATTCACATAAAACATGCATCTTGCCTCCATATTGTCCATATAGTGCGACATCCAACGTCGCGTCTACTGTCAGCAACTGGTCTGGGTATCCCGCCTGTGGTTAAGGCTGGGACCGCAACAATGGTTCTGTTCAGTTCAATAGGTTTCCAAACACTTAACCTGCTGCTTCTTGGCAGGCCATACCCAGACGAAAACCTGTCAATCCATGGGTCCTACCCGGATCAACAAGATGCATCAGTTCGAATCTCCGGTTGTGGTTTTTGGGGTTTTCTATTTATTGCCATATTCAGATATGCTACAGCTAATCGCAAAATATTGACTTTGTTATGTCATCGTCCTATTTTGATGTATTGGCCGCCATTATACTCAAAAAACAAGAGAGACACACTCCCTGCCACATCCTGGAAATGAGAGTCAACAGAGCGTCAACGATTTTTGGCGATGTAAATCAGGTAATTGATCAGAACCATGGTCATTTTAATGTGTGCTGAAAGTATTGGCCGTCATACAGGACAACAACGCTAGGTACAACATGGCTATTATCTCCACAAGATGAGAGTCAACCGAGGGTCAACAATTTGTAGTCTTGTTAGTCAGGTAATAAACGAGTGATTTGGTCGTTGTTATACATAATCGCAGTATTGGCCGCCTTTATAGGCCAAAGAGACAACAACACGCTCCCTGCCTGATCTTGAAAATGAGCGAAAAAGGAGTGTAAAGGATTTCTAGCATTCAATCATGGTGAATCACAGCGCGATGTGGCCATGACTGTCTATATACACAGTTTTGACTGCAGTTATGGGCTGAAACCCTCAGGAACAATGAATTGCCGCTTTGACAATGAACTAAGTTGTGATTATCCGGGAGGCTGTTGCAGGAACATATCTCGCTTATCTGCCTATAAAAGCTGCTAACCTGTGGTTTACAGATATCTGTGATCAACTGCCACACAGACTACCCAGGATGCAAGAGCAAAAATCTTTGACCCTCCATTGATGCTCATTTTGCAACGGGCATATCCGCAACATGCAAGAATTCAATCTGGCATTGAATATCAGTAATAGTGTTTTGGCAGCCATTCTATTGTTTTCATCTACATTCTCCTTTATCACTACATTGTTCTTTAATAATCCATATAAATATATCCTTTAAAATATACTTTAAAGTGCCGGCTAATTGTAGACAATCAGACTACTCAAGAATCCAGTTCCTCTCGATCAATGCTCATATTCACTGTCAAATTCGCTCCATGGGCCGCACTCGTCTGCGAAATGGATGTCAGCTGCATTTCCACACAGCCCATAAAGTACAAACCTGTGGATGTCCCTTCATCAGTCAGCAAATCGGGAATGAAATCGTTATCCCGCTTGCGATCCTTGGCATATGCATCAAGATTGAGAAATTGAGCGTTGGGAAGAGGACTATGTATATAGACCTATCTGGGTGGCACACCTTCGATTTCGGAACTTGGAGCTCCATCATTGCCACCAGGTGGGGCAGGTGGCGTTCCCGGTGGAGGTAGCACCAGTTCTGGTGGAGGTGCAGCCGTGCCTTTGGGCCACCATTGTGTCTGCGGATTCTCTGCGGTACCATGTAGGCAAGAAAGGCAGCCGTCCATCTGATTCTCTTGAACCATTGCAGGGTGTGTTTTTATCACAGCCTTCACCGTTTTATGCCCAGCAAACTTAACTCTGCGCCTCTTCTCTTCTCAGACCTCGGTGCAATGCTTCATGATCTGCTGTTGGGTTTTCTGCATTGCGGCGCACGCAAATCCTCCTTTGGGCATTTTGGTCATATTCAAGGCAAGGTGCATGTCGGACTGTTCTAGCTGTACCCGACCTCCTTGCCTTGCCATAGTAGCTGACATGTTGAAAACCTACAAGAAATTAGTTGCTCCTAAAAGTGAGATTCGGCTATTACCTCAACCATTTCTGACTCCATGCCGTTCTCTAAGGTGGTTAAACACTGTTTTGTCCGCTCCCGGGGACATTTATCACGAACCTTGTACACAATAATCTCAGAGCTGACAACATCATGCTGACCATTTCCACGGACTGTCCGGACAAATGCATTAGTCGACCAAGGAGGTGTCCCATTACGGGCAGAGACGAAGTGGTCACTGAGCTCTCTACGTACACCAGCTGTCCATTATATTGTCAGTTGAGGGCTGTCTACGTTGGTATGGAGCTACTCAGATTTGATTGCATGCTGGTTCTTATTCATCAGCAAAAAACATTTCCGTCTGGGCGGAATGGCTGCATCACAGTGGACACACTCCGTCAGAGCCGTCAGAGACACCCCGGTGGCAGATTCCTCCCCGCACGGCATCAATACCCGGCATCACATCGTATATCGCCATCCGATCACTGTTTCCCCATGTCTTCTCGCTCTGTCGATCTTCCATTTTAAACAGATACTCTGGCATTGTGGCCAACTGTGACCATACATCGGAATGGGTTCATTGGGTATACGCTTGCATCAGGATCGCAATGCATGTGGTGACACTGCGACAATCTCTCCTCGCGTTCCATCTACATTATGCTCAAGGAGCGTAACAGGAAGGTGAGAAGATATGATACTACCCGGCCATGAGGATCCCCGAAATCTCAGAAAGAGCAAGTGAGATCAAAAGTGGGGAAAGATAGAGTGTATAGTTTCATTGTATGACAAGATGAGACGAAAATGAGATGCTGTCTATCTACCCTGGGTTCTCCCGAATATAAACTCTGCGTTGCTCATTCCACCTCCGTTACCTCTATCTCCGTACACCAACCATCGCTCTATAACAATATAGTTGGAGGCCGTGATAGATCAAGTTTGGAGATGCAGTGGGAGGCCGAGATCGATCAAGTTTGGAGATGCACTTGGCGGCCGAGATGGAGTGAACTCAGAGATGCACTTCGAAGCCATGATCGATTGAGCTTGGTCATGCACTGGGAAGCCGTGATCGAGCGAGTTTGGAGATTCACTTGGAGGCCGAGATGGAGTCAACTCAGAAAATCCACTTGGAGGCTGTGACCGATCGGATTGGGAGATGCACTGGGAGGCCATGATCGAGCGAGTCTGGAGATGCAATTGGAGACCGAGAATGAGTGTATTCAGGGATGCACTTGGAGGCCGTGATCGAGAGGGTTTGGACATGCACATGGAGGCTGTGATCGAGTGAACTCAGAGAGGCACTCTGCGGCTGTGAACGAGCGAGTTTAGAGATGCATTCGCAGGCTATGATCAAGCGAGATTGTAGGAGTACTTGGAAGCGGTCGATTTGGAGGGAGGCGCAATGGCAGCTGACACTCTATTCATTGTTCAACTTGTAATTGTGGGAATGTAGAGAGTTGAGTACAACTTCCGCCGAGGGATGAGAAACTGGCTGGGAGCGGGAGACTGTCGATCTTGGGATGATGGTGTACTTGGTGGTAACTCACGATCATGGCATGGAGAGATAGAGAGGGATGACTTAACTTTGTGTTCTTAGGAGATGGTGGAGTTGAGCACAAGAAAGAGAGCGATCAGAGGAGATGGGGGAAAGCATTCTGAGGAACTGGGAGTTCGAGAATTTTGTGTGCGAGTCGATTGACTGTCGCCGATAGGGCAGGTACAACTCCCGATCGAGCAGGTAATATCATGGATACGAGGTCTTCTAAACCCAACTAGGCAAGTCGTACTCCTGATTTCTCCTAGCCGCATGTATCCTCCACATCGTTCTCATCTTCATCCCCTATCTCTCACTTTCTCGTCCACAACTCTACTATCATCGCAAGAACACAAAGCTAAGTCATCCCTCCCTATCTCTCCATGCCATCATGTTGAGTTAACACTGAGTGCAGCATACACCGAGTACAGCATACACCTATGATTGTCTGTCATCCCTTCATTCTCACAATTTCCAGTTGACCCCTGAATGTAGCTTCAGCTTTCAGTGTACCTCCCTACCGATCAACCGCCACCAGCCAGTTCTCCATCAGAGCTTGAAGGGTAAAGTCACCTTGCCACATTCCAAAGGTTGCGAGTTGACTAACTGATGAATTCAGTCCCGGCTGGCCATCTATCGACCGCCTACAACTGCTCGTCCAATCACGCTCCATCATGGCCTCCAAGTGTATCTCCAAACTTGCTCGATGACGGCCTCCAAGTGCATCTCCAAACTCGCTCCATCATGGCCTCCAATTGCATCTCCAAACTCGCTCTGTCACGTCCTCTAAGTGTATATCCAGACTCGCTCACTTACAGCCTGCTAGTTCGCACGATGATGGCCACGAAGTGCATATATCTGAACTCGCTCAATCACGGCCTCCAAGTGTATCTACAACCTCGGTCGATTATGGCCTCCACCAATGCATCTCCAGAGACGCTCCATCACGGCCTCGGAGTATATCTCTAAGTTCACTCCATCGTCATATTGAGGGGCACCTCGAATTGCTCTCAAGCACCGCCTGCAGCCAGTCCAGATGTAGCGTGTGTAGATGGGTAGCTATATAGATACAGAGATACATAGATGAGAATACAACTGAATACATGACTGCGATTTGAGGTGCACCCAGACATGTCGCCGGCGCTCCCAGGTTTGTCGCCAGCATTCCCAGGTGCTCCCAGACTTGTCGTCGGCACTCCCAGGCTTGACGCCGGCGCTCCCAGTCACTCTGAAGGCCTGCAGGAATGCTCTTCTAGGGTCTGACACTCTCCTGAAATGGACGCATCTAAGTGTACACTCCACATCCTCTCAGACACTCCTGGAGGTTTCCAGTGAATAAAATACATTTTGCGGATGCAATGCAACGTGACCCATTGCCTGGGCAACGGGAAGCGTGTAATTGTCTGACATAGGGTAGGAGGTTACATAAGGGCCGTCAGAAGCCATCCAGACCACCCGGGTGTTTCTGACGGAACCTAGAGTTGTTGCTGATATTCTTGGTGCTGCCAGTTTTACGTACCCTGTTGAAATGTGTCTCCGGGCGAATATGTTTGGTGCCCGCGGTGCCAGCGTCGTGGTGGACTAACTGGTGTCTGTGTTACTGCTGTGTCTCGGCGGGTGGCCAATTAGATGACACGCCTGGTGTTCGGCTCGATTGAGATCCACTCCCACCAGGGCGAGGTCTATGTGGAGCCATGACTTGCTGTTGTGGAAACGGTGAGGGAGATGATAACAAAAAGATGGGGGAAGTCCTGAGGAATATACAGTTAGCTTGAAGTTGAAATGGAATGAGTGACAGCCAATTTGCATTTCCTACTGAAAATGCAGCCCTCTGCATATAGCTGCAGGCCGCACGGGATTGCAACTCCACGGCGATTTGCAGTACGCTTGTCTGATGTTGCTTGTTGATCACAGGGATATATTGAGGTAAACAACAGCTGAAATCTCTATTTCGATATATTTAGAATCGACATTCTGCAATGGACAGGATCTCTGGTGATGTTTGTCTCAAGACATCCCGGGGATCTTCCATGAAACAAACTCTGACAATCAGGTCATGTTATACGGTTAGCATTACTATTCCCAACGAAATGATGGTGTAGATGCTGATATTGCGTTGTGCAAGTTGATCAAACGTACCAACCTCACCATCAAAGACCCAGCTTTTCCCCATGTGGTCGACGGTTCGCAACATCCAACATCTCACCCAACAACATAGTCAATATAAGGATAAAGGTCAGGGCTCCGAAAAAGATCCATCGGCCACCTCCGATGGTCAAATACGACAAACTGAAGAAGCGCTCAACACAACCAAATCATCAAGGATATGCAAGTAAGAGCGGCTTGAACGTAGACAAGGTCTTAGCTTTGGGAACGTTGCGTAGCTTACGATCCAAGAAGGAGCTTTTGGCGGAGAATGACAAGAAACGAACTTTCTAAGCACAGAAGGGAAAGAGAAATGGATCGAAGATTATATGGATGGAGAGACTGCAGTGGCACGAAAGCTAGTTCAAGATGCAGAGACAGCGATTATACTGGCGCAGGATGATATGGGAAATGCTGACAAGGCGGGATGGACAACCAGAAACCCGGAATAAATACTTGAGAAGTTGTTGAATGCAATCGGAGACCATCTGAGCGAGCTTGTCATTCCAGATGATGAGGAGGATGGGGAAGACACTGAAGATGATGAACAACATGCACAGCATGGAATGCTCAGTAAAGATGACGAACCCGGCTGGGTGATGGGCAAAATATCCAAAACATCAACGCACAGGGTGGAGAGTTTTCGGAAGAAGCAGATGATGCTTGATGAACGAACGCAACTGGGATGGGGGTATGCGGCCAAATGCACTGGGGAGAGAAATATCAAGTATGCGACAGCCGAATTGATGATTCCAGCTGTTGTCAGTCCTCAAACAGATAAGCCTGCAGCCACACCATCACGGACAATATTTGGAGAGCTTAGGCAGACTGTTGATATCATCTGCGGGCAATCGCAAATGCCCCAAGGGATGTCTTGACCAGGAAGTAGTCAAATGAGGCTGGGTTTGGAGAAACCACAGTCAAAAACAGGCATCACGTCTTTCCTGCCAATCGTGGCACCCGATGCATCTCAGATTCAGCAATCGAAACCTGTCCAACCCGTCAGCTGTTACCGCTGCATATAGTGTCCGTAGATAATGACCAGACAGATATCGGAATCGGACGAAGCAATGCTGACGGGTCCAGTGTCGCCAGAGTTGTCGATAGCGGAATAATTAATTTCTATGATGTATCATTTTGAAAAGCAATTTGTCTACCTATTTTGCTACATGACTGCTTTTGCTGGATTTTGGTGAGCAAATTGTGAGAAATGATAATTAATCAGTGTGTGTACAATGGTCGTACAGGCCATAGGAATGTTCTATGCTCGAAATCAATCTGATAGCCAACAAACACACTTGATATTGCCCTGCCAGTGATGGTCAAGTAAGAAAGCAAAACCTAAATTAGGGACAAAATTTGCAACAGGATTCAAGTCATTGATGTCATATGAGTCTCAGGACGAGCGGTCAATGCACAATACTAACCCGGATGAATGACAACCGTCATGCTGCCTTGATCCATGCATCCAACAGCATCACTCTCTGCTCAGACCTGGTGCACATTGTTGAGATTTTGACAATTGCTTATGTCACATCATGGAAATCGAGGAGAAGGCACTGGACAAGAAAAGATGAAGAAGTCAAGATATATACATCCAAACCTGGTGGATGGATCTATATGCCTTTATTTGCCAGCCGACAGGACTGGAATGTGATAAGGTTACATCGTTCATTGCTCAGACATCGTGAGTAGTGGTGGCTCAGAAACAGTGAGGCCTCGAAGCTTTTGGATGCAAATCAATATACATAGAAACGATATATTGGCTGTCAATAATTACTATATGCATTTTGTGTGCAATTATTGAGCATCCAAAGACTGTTAGTATGTCATTATGGTGAGCGTCAACAGAGCGCCAATGATTGTTGGTATTACCCATTCCACAATCCAATGGCTGCATGGTCAAAACTTTCCAAAGAGGGACAATTTGCTGGCTTTGCAGGTAAAAGGGAAATCGACATGCTTGTTGACCCATACTAGGAATGAGCATCAATGGAGAGTCAATGATTTCAGATCTTGCATCTTGGTTAATCACTGGGCTGTGCAACTACATTAACCCATAATTACAGTATTGGCAGCCTTTATGGGTAAAAATGGTAGTGACGATATTGCTACCACCTCTTAGAAAGGAGCGTTAACAGAGCATCAACAATTTTTGATCTTCCATATTGGATAATCAAAAGGCCATTCAACGGTGTTAACCTATAATCGAACTGTCCGCCACCTTTATGGGGCAAAATAGTGACAAAGATGTCGCTAGTACCTCCTAAAAATGAGCTTCACGGGAGTGTCAACGAATTTTGGTCTTGTATTTTGGAAAATCACCAGGCTATGAAACAGTGTCAATCCACAGTCAAACTTTCAGCAACGTTTATGGGCAAAAATGCTAACCACGATATTGCTAGTACCTCCTAACAGTGAGCGTCAATGTAGCATCAACCAATGTTGGTATTTTATCGTGGTTAATCTAAGGGTTGTGCAACGGCGTTAACCTATAATCGAACTATCGGCCGCCATTATAGGCAAAACGGCAGGCCACTGTATTGCAACTACCTTCTCAAAATGTACACCAATGGAGTGTCAACCACTTTGTGCAGGCTCAGTAAGCTACACTGCGATGAACTGCACTGCAGTGTTCCTAAATGGAGTGATTAATGGTCAGTCTGCTTCATATGTCGTTGAATTCAACTTCAAAAATCTGCATGCAATGTCTCACAGATCCGACTTTTTTCATGCTTGTAGCTCTAGAGTCAATATTTAAGAACCGGCTTTCTACTGTACTATGAAGTAATATTTGACAGTCTCTGCAGTTAACCTACCCAGCATTCAACGTCCTATCACAATGTCGGATTCAAAACCTATAAATCCTTCATTGCTAGCGGTTATTAGCTGTTGTAAAACCTAACGTGTTTTTATTTGCGACTTGAGCAACCTTACATTACATACCATATTTGATGCTTGGTGGGCTTCAATGGATGCAGGTTGGAACAGTCTCATTGCTTGAAATCAGTCTAGACACGTGCCTTCATGGCGATTCTATTTACATTGTGGACTTGAGGAGAGGGGCCGCCCTGGCATCATATGTATCATTTGTCATCAAGCTCCTCACCATCCATCCGAACATGGGGCCAGCTCAGTAGGGAAACGCTGGTGGGCAAAAGTGCACATCGCAAAGTTAAACATATTAACCGAGTCGGAAGTAACCGAATTGTCCATTTCGATGGTTGATGACTCAGCTGTGGCCATACTGAAGAGGCAAGGACGTTGAGGATTTACAATTGTAAGTTCGCAAAGGAAATTCATATTTGACATTGACATCTTCTCTATTTAAACTGAACTGACAGAAAATTCACTCCGAACTGGCAGCGATGGACTTTCAAACGGCCGAACTTCACAAAGACACCTGGAATTGCTGCCTCATTTTAGGATGTGTATCGGCTCATATTCCATGGAACGCGAAAACGAACCTAGAGCTACGATGGTCGTATCATCCATTGCGGAGCAAGTTGGTGGTACCTTCTGCTTGCACACTGAGCAACATTTGCCGGAGGGAATATGCACTGACAGTGGATGAAATTCAGAAGCAATTGCTGGCAAGATATAAAGTTAGTTTAGCTGTGGACAGGTGGACTTTGATGAAAAAATTGGCCATAACATCAGTCATTACTTAATATATGGATCAAAATTGGGCTTTGCGAAAAGTACACCTTGCATTTGATGAGGTTGAAGGCCTGTTCTTTTCCTATATTGAAAACTAATTAACAATAATAGGTCAAAGGTCAACATTCTGCAGCACGGCTACCAGTAAATGTGAATGAAGTTCTTTATTGTGTTGAGTTTACGGATAGCCATTTACTTGGAATTACGACTGATAACACTTCCTCGAATTACTCAATGACTCGTGAATTATAATCCACCTTTCAGGCCTCCGGAATTGAGTGGCCTGCACTGGGAAACCACATACCAAGCTTGGTCCACGTCATTCAGCTTGCTTTGGGTGCATTCATGATCAATCTGGGTGGAACAGGCTGCTACAAGTCTTCGGATACCCATGAGCGTGATTAGCAATTTGGAGAGAATGAAAGCATAGACATTGGGAAGAGTCAAAGATTCTGTAAAGAGGGCAATGCTAGAATCAACAAGGTGAGTTCCATGAGACCAGGTTTAGCAAAGATAATTGAGAACGTACATATTTCATGATATTTTGAACATCCTGAAGCCGATATTCATATAGTTGCAAATTCTTGCTGTATTGATTACACTGACATGTGGTTGTCGAAATGAGTTCATTGACTGTCAAATAGCCCAAGTGCGAATCGCAGTACTACATGTTATGGATGTGAAGACACAGTGGCATTCGGCATTAGAGTGACTTGAGTTAGCCTAACGATTACCAGAATTCACCCCTGAGGGGCTCCAGAATCCGACATACAGTGATTCCAAGCGTCTCGGCTCAACACAGGATGATTTGACCATCGTTGAGTATGTCATGGAAGTTCTAAAGTCATTCCGGTACAGGGCCCTGTGGATGTTGCAACTGTATATGGTTACTCTGCAGCATTGCATCACTGCCCACAATGACATGTTTAATGATATGGATGGCGTTATGCGAGCTTTGGCTAAGAAGAAGACTCAATGATAGGAAGACTGATACTTAGCCATGAAGTTTGCACACCTTAAGCTGTCCAAATAATCTGCGGAAGTTACTCCAACAATGGGTTTGCTTCTCATTTCAGCATATATCATTATTCCCTTCCCGAAGTTGCGATAGTTTAGAAAGTGGGACTAGGGAATGCATAATAATCTTGAGGATGAGACCTGCTATACTACCCAATACCAGGAGGCATTTCTAAAGTGTGTGGAGAATGAATACTGTGCCAAACATCAACGTTTGCCCCTCATGAAACCTGAATTCAAATCTAACTACCATCTCTTCTCCACTGCAAAGGCATCCAGATCTGGTCAATCTTCTTATGATCCATATGATTTATCCAGCGATGATGGATAATACATAATGCCTGAAAATCTGGCCAAAACGACCCTCGGACCGAGCAATCATGCAGCACGTTTGTTGACTGCCGCAAGGCTCCATTTGAATTCACCGCCGCAATCTATGCAGACCTGGGGGCAAAATAATCTGAATTGTAATGAATATCACTCAGACCTTACAGAGATTAGCAGTCCATTTTGGATAACGAATATGACCGACTGGTGCAATCAGCAAGAGGAACCGCACTGAGAGTATGCCGATCTCTCCCACATGGCACACGACATGGTCTGTATCATTCCACCTTGCGTCGGAGTGGAGGCCATTTTTTCTCTTGGGCAAGATGCTATCGGCTGCAGGCAGTCATCAACCACCAGCGAGACCCTATGCAAAAAAGTAGTTCTGAGGTAGTGTGCTTGAGCCAATAACGGGATTTTGGTAGGCAATGACCTAGCATTGAATACCATGAATACCGAAAATGACTTTGAAATGAAGAGAGATGCAAAGGAAAGGAAATTGCACAGAATGGCCAAGGTCCATGACTTGTTGGAGACGTGGCAGGGCAGCTAAAACCTACGTGCTACTGAGAAGGAATGTCACACGAAAAACAAACAATGACAGCCGTAGAATACATTTCAGATACCGAAGAGATTGTCAAAGTGTCCTGGTCAGACTTTCAACATGATATTGCAGTTGCATTTAAATTGTCGGAAAGATCATCTATGCTACCATCTTTGTCTGCAAAAGACCTCCCTGCAGGACAAACTCAAGTATTAAATGTGCGCCAAACCCGAAGAATCCACCGTCATCCAGCAGCAAGTGATGATGATAGCGAACCTGAATGCATTTCGGACACGGAGAAATGGCTTCACTGGAAATGGGACTTGGATAATCCAAATGACACCAGAGACGACTGGGAGGCCGACAATGAATCCGACATAGAGCTGGATGATTCGGTCGATCATCCAGAAACCTCAGAGCTGTGGGATGTCTGTGGTGCACAGAATGTTCCCGGATTGATTTGGCCGACATGGAGCTCAACGGCACATGCTCAACAGGTGTTGATAACAGTCAGTACAATTGAAAGGTGAAGGAAGAAGGGGAACAACAAAATGTAGGACAGAATGAGTCAATGAATGTTCACCAGGTTTTTTATGTTGTTTGACCGAGAATTTCATTTAGAGAAACATCATGGGGGAATATTGGAATGTCGCATGTGAATATTGGTTAATAAACCAAGGTATAGCGGGCGAAATTAGTCATTTGGCAAGATGTATGAATTGTGATAGAATATAAGCGACCAGTGCATGACTATGACTGCGCTCCGCTTTGCGAAAGGGACGAGTTTCAATCAGGCAGAAACGCAACTAAGAAGTTGAAATAAGTATGATTGCAATTACCGATGGCAGCTGATCTTGTGTGGAAAATACATTACAATGAGCCTCAATGGAGAGTCAACGATTGTTGGTCTTGTAAGTACAGCAATTGAAAAGTGATTTGGTCGCTGTTAGGTTTAACCGACATATTGGCAGCCTTTATACAAAGATGAGGTGGCAACACCTTCCCTGCCCCATTCTGTAAATCAGCGTCAACAGAGCGTCAACGATTTTTGGCTTTCCATCTTGGGTAACCTAAGTGGAGATTGGTTGAAAACATGCATAAATGAAGTATTGGCTGGATTCTGTGGCAAACACAATAGCAACACACACCCGGCCCCATCCTGAACGTGATCGTTGACGGAGCATCAACGATTTTTCGTGTTGCAACTTGGTAATCTAACTGGCGATTGGTTGCACAAATCAAACAATGAGTTAGCGATCCGCCTTTAGAGGCCAAAACAATAGTGACACGCTCCCTACCCTATCCTGCAAATGATCTCCAATAGAGCATCAATGATCCTTGGTCTTGCATCTTGGGTAACCTAACTGGTGATTGGTTGCAAATATCCATACATGAGGTATTGGCAGCCTTTAGGGGCAAAAATAGTGTTAGCAATGGTTCCATATTTGGAACCGGCCGGTTTTATAGGTCTGCGTGGCGATGGCCTTACCTTGTCAAAAATCGACGATTTTATAAGCGAACTGCCCAATTAAGTCCACCACTATTATTCAGACAATTCAGAGCTTGGTATGTGAAATATGCAGCTTTGCATGGCGCATCTTTTGGTGGTCTCCGGTTGTTGATATCTTCAAAAATCAGCAAGCAGTGGCGCAAAAACATCGTTTTCGGACCAAGAATGACCAAATGTTGACAGCCGCTTGCTGAGTTTTGAAGATATCGAACATTGGAGACCACCAAATGATGCGCCATGCAACACTGCAAATTTGACATACCAAGCTGTAAGTTTTCTAATGAATATTGTTGGACTTGATCGAGCAAACCTTTTGGCAAAAACCGGAACCGAACCGGCCGGTTCCGGGTTGTCCTGGATCTGGTATGGTAGAAACGGTCCAAAAATGGAACCGTTGCTAACACTAGGCAAAAACTTAGTGACACGCTCCCTGCATCGTGACAATGATTGTGAATGGAGGGTCAATGATTTTTGGTTTTCCATCTTGAATGGTTTAAGGGTCGCTTTGCGGCAATGATTCATATACGAAGGAATGCGGGCCTTTGCAACCGAAACAGTGCATGACATATACGTTTCCCCATAATGCAAATGAGCCTCAATGGAGCGTCAACAATTTTTTGTCTTGTGTATTGGGTAGTCATGGCATTGCCCAGATATATGAGCTCATATCGGAACTATTGACTGCCATTATAGGTAAAAATACAATATATGAAAGGAAAAACGCGTATTCCAAAATAATCAATATTGCAATCTGCAAAACACTCAAACAGAGATTGTTGGCTGCTGAATACGTGATTTTGGTAAGTTACAATTATCACACTGCTAAAGCAAGTACATTGTATGTATCTACAGAAGGACCCGCTGGGCAACCGTCTGATAACCAGCCCAATTAACACCGGTTGGGAAATGGGAATTGAACAGTAACCGAATGGACGGTTGGGTGAATTGACAACCTGAATCATTAATTTGACAACAGTTCAGGTTCGATTTGGAACCGTTGCTAACAGTACCCAAAGCCAGCTGTATGATGGAAGCCATTAATAGTCTGTGGTTCCTCAATGCAGGCCACTCCATTCTGAAAGGCCTGAAGGGTTGATTGCAGCTCATAAGTCATCCAGTGATTTGGGGAATTATTATTCGTCATAATTCCAAGCAAATGGCAGTCGATAAGCTGAACACGACCCAGCAAGTTCTCCAAATGTGCTGCAAGCCTCCCTCCAGTATGTTGGCCCTTGACCTGTCATCCTGAGTTAGCTTTTGAAAAGGGCAAAGGATAGGCGATGAACCTCATCGAATGTGAGTTGTATTTCTCGCATTGCCGGGTTTCAATTCATATAGTAAGCAAAGAACAACGTTATAGCTAGTTTGTTCGTTGATTTCCACCTGTCCAATGCTAAACTACGTTTAGCATGTGATGGCAATTGCTTCATAATTGCATCCATAGTCAATGAGTATTCTCTCCGGCAAATGCTGCTATGGGTGGTTGCAGACTGCCACATTAGTTCACTTGGTAATGATTTGTAAGACTGTTGTAGCTGGAGATTAGATGCAGCATTCCATGGAATATTAGCCGAAACACATCCTAACATGAGGTAGCGATTCCATGTCACATGGTGAATTTGGGAAGATTCATAGTCTTTCGCTGCCAATTTGGAGTGTTTTGTCCCTCAATTCAGCTGTTATGGAAGAAACCTGAAAGTCCAATATGAATTTCCTTTGCGAACTAACTATTGTAATTCCTCAACTTCCTTTTCTCCTCCGGATCGCCAAAGCTATTTCATCGACCGTTGAACTAGTCAATTCAGTGACTTCCAACTCTATTAATTCATTTCACTTTCCGATATGCGCTTTTGCCAACAAGTGGTTCCCCATTGAGCTTGTCCGATGTTCTGATGGATGGCCGAGCAATTGATGACAAATGATACATACAATGCCAGGGCAGCTGGTCTCCTCTATTCCGCAGTGCAAACAAGATCGCCACGAAGAAGCATTGGTCGAATTACTCCAATTGATACGACGTTTAGAGGGTACATTCATCGAAGCCTACCAAGCATGGGAGATAATTTGCAAAGTAAGGTCGCTCAAATCACGAACAAAGACACCTCCATTCTTGGAAGAGATCGTAACCTCTAGCCATGAGGTATTTAAACATTTTGAATCCGATATTACAGTGGGCATTCGATAGCTGGGTGATACGACTCGAGAGACAGCCGATAGTTTCGTTATAGTCATGTAGATTGCGGGTTCCTAATCATTGACTCCAGAGCTAAAAGGAAACAAAGTCAGATCTGGGAGACATTGCATGCATAGTTGTGAAGTTGTTTACAAGGTCATATTGAAAAGACTGACAGTGTTGAGCTCAATATAGGAACAATGTACTGCAGTTCGTTGATGTGTAGCTAATGGCGAGCCCACAAGGATTGTTGACGCTCCTTGGGAACTGAATTGTAGGAGGCGGACGCGATATCGTCAGTAGCATTGTTGCCCATAAAGACAGCCGATAAGTTGATTCTGGTTACACCCCATTGCATCACCTTTAGATTATCCAAGATGCAAGATCAATAATCATTGAAGCATTGGTGACGCTCAGTTTCAGGAGATGGTAGCGATATCGAAACTAGCATTGTTCCCCATAGCAGCGGCTGTTACATTGATTATGGGTTATTTCTGATGCACAGCACTTTGAGTGTCCATGATGCAAGCCCAAAACTCATTGAGTCTCAGATAACTCTCATTCTTAAGATGTGGTAGCGATATTGTCCGTAGCACTTTTGCACATAAAGGTGGCCAATACTATGATCATGGGTTAATGCTGTTGCATGGCCATTAGATTATCCAAGATGCAAGACAAAAAATGGTTGATACTCCGTTGATGCTCACTTTCAGGAGGTGGTCGCAATATAGTCGGTAGCATTTATGCCCATAGAGGCAGCAGATCCATTGATTATGGGTCAATGCCGATGCACAGCGCTTTGAGTGTCCCTGAAGCAAGAACAAAAATTGTTGATGCTCAGTTGATGGTCATTTTTAGGAGGTGGAAGCGATATTTTTTATGGCATTTTTGCCAAAAAAGGCGGCAGATACCATGAATATGGGATCTTGTGGTTGCATTGCCATTTGACTATCCAAGATGCAAGAACAAAAATCGTTGACGTTCCGTTGATGCTCATTTTTAGGAGCTGGTAGCTATATGGACATTACGATTTTTGCCCATAAACGTGGCCAACACTTCGATTATACCTGAAAGTTATTGCACAGCAGATTGATTATGCAAGGTACAAGAACAAAAATCATTGACGCTCCGTTGATGCTCATTGTTAGAGAACAGTTGCAATGTGGTCGCTGGCATTTTTCGCATTGAAGGCGGCCCATACATTGAGTATGTGTCACAGCGACCAACTCTATTTGTGAGGATCAGCCTTACAAGACCCGAAATTGTTGATGCATTGTTGATGCTCATTTCCAGGATGGGGCAACGAGCTTGTCACTTTAATTTTTAACTATAAACCGGCCAATACAATCACTTTGAAAGGATATGACTATACAGCCCTTTTTTTGCCAAAGATGTAAGTCCAAAAATTGTTGACGCTCCATTGACGCTCACCTTAATGACATCCTAACACTCACTGGATGCTCAACAATTGTATGGAAAAATGCGTACAGACATTATTGGCAGTCAATAAATCGTTTCTATGTATAAAGATTTGCCTCCAAAAGCTTCCAAGCCTTTCGATTTCTGATCCACCACTAGACGCGTTATCAGAGTCATGAATGACATCGGCTTGTCGCGATACAGCACTTCCAGATGGTAATTAAACCCATGTCAATCCATACACTAGTTTTCGATATATTTTGCCTGACAGCCTCACCTTTCCTCATCCAGCTCATTCCCAGTGATATCAACAACCTACCATATGCAATTTTAATAATCTCAAGCATGTGCACCAGCTCTGTGCGGCGAGTTATACGGTTGGAAGCATGAACAAATGCAGGGTGACATTCATCATTCATCCCGGTGTGTGTTGGGCTTTGACCGCTGCATCTATGACTCGTACGACAACACTGAGTTGAATTTTGTTACTGGGTTTCATCTTTACTTTTGTGTTAGTTTTCCGACTTAGTAGTAAACAGCAGGCCGATATCGAATTCAATGGTCATCAGTTGATGCGATTTGGAGTCTAGAACATTGCCGTAGCCCATCTGACCCTTGCAGATGCACAGACAAATTATCGTGTCTCACAATTTGGCCAATGAAATCACGTAAAAGCCGACACATCGCAAGATAAATTCATGAATGGCTTTGCCAAGAGATACATCGTCAAAAGTGTTATGTTGCGTACTCATTCCTCTGGCGACACATGAGCTGTCACCATTTCTTTATCCGAATCCCATTTCTATATGGTAATTACCTTCGGAGGCTATCTGCAAGGGTATATGCTTGTGGGTTCAACAGGCATTGAATTCTCAATCATTGACAAATCAGGCACTGCATTGGGTGGGAGGGACAGAATGCACTTGTGTTACTGGGGTTTCCGCAAACATTGCCTGATACGAATGCTCCCTGGTGGAGAAGTCACTTGTGCCATTTGCGATTTTCGGGGGACACTATCAAAAGTCTCCATTGCCTCGCCGAATGTCATCGGTGCGAATGAGGCTGCATCATTATCTGTTTGAGGTTGAACAATATCCAGAACCTTCATTTCTGTCCTTCCGTACTTCTTATGTCTCTCACGGAAGTAGTCGGCTGAGTCTCCCCAGCCTGGTTGGGTCAATTTGTAAAGCTTAACCTGCGTCCGCCGGAAATGCTCCATGTGATGCTGCACCATTTCGGGGATTGTGCCCATCACCCAGCCGGGTTTGTCATCTTCGCTCAGCTAGCCCAGCTCTGGATCCTCTTCATCATCATCCTCATCTTCCCCATCCTCCCCCATCATTAGAACATGCAAGATCGCTCAGGCAATCTCTGAGGGCATTCAACATCTCCTCAAACAGTGTTCCGGGGTTTGTGGTTGTCAATACCGCCTTGTCAGCATTTCTCATCTCTTGTTGCTCCAGCTTAATTGCTGTCTCCGCATCTTCAACACGCTTTCTTGCCACAGTGGTCTCGCTATCAACATGATCCTTGATCCATTTGTCCATCTCTTTTTTGTTAGCAGAGTGCGTTTTCCATCTTTTCACCGCAGCAAGCTTCTTGTTAGATCCCAAGCTGCGCAATGCTCCAACTGCTCGGACTCATTCAGCCTCCAAGCAGCTGTCGCCTTCATTCGCCTGGTGACGTTGTGATGTGGAGCGCTGGGTCGATTTGCAGTGTTTGGCGGGCGGTAGTGGTGAAAGGTTCTTTTTCAGAGCATTGACCATTGTATTTTGTGTTAACTTCATTGATGCGTGAGATGTTGGATGTTGCAAGATATGGACCGCATGAGGGCATGCTGCGTCTTTGATGTCGGACTTGGTATACTTAATCGACTTGAACAAAGTAAAATCTGTCACGGCGCAGATAGGCATGAGAATACTTAGGGATAACGAAGGGTGATTTCTGGTGGTGTCGAAGGAATTGCGTTACGGAAAGGCGGAGACGTTGGAAGACGCGGAGGAAGCGGCGAGAGGGTGGCGGTATAATTTAGTAAGATAAAGAAGTGGGTTGAGGTGTTGCGACGTTGGATGATATGGCGTGGTTGTTACGATAAGGAATGGTGGAAGGGTGTGTAAGATCATGGGAT
>Ga0307515_10005483_pt1 | contig 25690 bp, 35 predicted proteins | sample 17_EM_MG_FD_194513 | JGI IMG/M metagenome (GOLD analysis project Ga0307515, IMG submission 194513) | Populus trichocarpa ectomycorrhiza microbial communities from riparian zone in the Pacific Northwest, United States - 17_EM | ecosystem: Host-associated > Plants > Roots > Unclassified | place... | reverse complement strand
CCCCCCCCCCCCCCCCCCCCCCCCCCCCCCCCCCCCCCCCCCCCCCCCCCCCCCCCCCCCCCCCCCTCTGAAACAGGGTAAGATCACTGTTGAGTGTTGGTGTGCTTGATTGCGATGTTAATGACTGAGTTAAATAGGCTCAGGGTAGTAGCAGTAGAGTAGAGTTACCGGAATATTGTAAAAAGTACTGATACTTTGACTCATCCCATTGATTTACTCTACATAGAACCTAGAGCCCGCGAACTTTCTATTCTTACTACTTCTTGCATGCTTTGATCATGTGTAGATTCTTGAACTGTGAAATAACCTCCCGCATTCAACTTCCACATCTGTACCTCAAACCGGATTATTACTTTCACATATAGATTCGGAATCGTACCATGTCCACAAACAGACATGAAAACCACCGTCCCCAGCATAATCCGATCCTCCTATTCAATCATGCAAACTCAAACTCTATATCATCAACATAAACCGACGCCCTCTCCACCACCTCCCTCCCAGCCCCCTGGAACGTAAACCTCCACTTCGCTGCAACCCTAAACTTTCTCAACCCCTCAAACCCTTCTAGTTCCACCTTCCACGGCCCCGTTCCATCCCCTAGCCTCGGATGATAAACCCTCTCCTCCACTTTCACCATCGATCCCGCCTCATTCCACCCAGTGTACGTAACGACCACCAGCGGATCCGATTCCAGTTCGTAATACTACTCCTCTCAGTCTCTCACCGAAGGTTGATAGAAGAGAGGGATACATCAGAACGATCATGACTCGCCATTCCGAGGCCCGTGATCTCAAAATCCTTATCAATCGCGGACTCAAACGTCAGCTGCCCGCCATAACCCTGGAGCACGTTCGGTTTCGAGACTGCTTTGGTCCACGGGCCGGCGCCGGAGGAGTGAACGTGGCAGTGCTGTGTTTGGGTTCTGCAAGGGTTAGCTAGAGGAGGGGAAGAAGGGGTGTGGGGGGAGGAACGTGTTATGTAGCCATGCACCTGGGAAAGGCTGCAGTGCAGAGATGTGGAAGCCCTGGGGTTGTTAGGAGGTGTAGGAGGGTGGGTGAGGGTGAGGGAAGACATGGTACTCCTCAGAGGAGGTAAAGATGTGGTAGCCGCAGTTGGAGCCGTCGTTGGAGATGAAGATGTCTTCGAACTTGCGAGTGTTAGTTTTAACGATGGGATATGTTGCTGGGGTACATACGTTTAAGACTCCGCTTTGGGCTATGGCCGGAGAGAGGAAGCATAAGAGAACAGAAACTGGTGAGAGGAGGTATTTCATTGTGGGTATTTTGTTAACGTTGGATGAAAGGCGTGATGGAGGATTAGGAGAAGGAAGGGAATTAAGTAGTTTGTAAAGTAGCGATATACACGTATCGTGTTTGTGCAATGTTGCATTTAACGGTTTCACAAATTCGCTTGTTTCAACGGCGGTGGAAAAAAGCTGTCGGCTACGCCGAAAGCTTCTGATTCGTGCTGGTGTACAAAGTAGGTAATGATAGTTGGACGAATGTTGCACAATTCATCACTCGGCATTAAACCCTCACATTGTCACTTTTAGAACCGGACGCAGAGCGAAATGACGAAATTTAAAGTCACGTTTGAAGCACACATCAAAATATCAGGCTATATCCAAGAACGTGGGTGGGTTTCTAGATCACCCCCAGGTACTACCGACGCCCAGGTTTTAGGCCGCCTGCATACAGTGAGCACAGAAACTGTGACACCCAAAACAGAACTAGCCTCCAAGAATCCTCCGCCTCCCACTCTCCTCGTTTCCCGCTTGCTTCCAATTTGAATATCCTCGCATTCATGTGCAAAGCAGATGGTTGATGCGCACGTTCCATTATCTATGTCGACTCCCGATTAGTTCAGTAGTATTTCAGCTGAATTAAGAATAAAAGCATACATTACGAAGCATACCCATGGTTGATGGGCTCCACAGGATTTAGCTCACTCAATATCTGCTCGAGACTGAAGTCTCTTCTGGCAAGATGTGCAACTTTGAGCATTTCTTCAATCTCCACGGCAAAAGCCAAAGATTCATCGGGCTTTTGTCTAAACTCTGACATTATCCACTCGGTGTGACGCCGCTGTCGCGTATGGTATCTACGATATGTAATAATGAATAATGCGTGAATTCTCCTCCACTTCGACAGCCAAAATTAACAATTCGTCTGGCGTCTGTCGTAACTTGATCTGTGCGAGGCGGCTGAGGGATACGCTCAACGTACCACTTTTACATAGTTGCGATCTTCAATAATTGCCTCGGGGGTTCAGTCGCAGCCGTAGCTTCATCATCAATCCATTTCTCCTACAACTTCGCAAGATCATAATTCTTATATTTGAAACTCTCTTTGGCAATGCTGTTGGTTGCTGCTGAGAGCTGATATGGCATGACGAAAGCTTTGTTTATCACTCCACATTGTTGCCTGATACAGACAAGTGTGGTTGCCAGAAGTCGAATGTTTGGCCACGAGAGTAGCGTCGTCGTCGTTGGTGCTAGAATAAGAACAACCGCGGCGGGAGGCGCCGAGACCACTGCTCGATGCGTCGCTACCGATGTTACCGAGTGGAGGGATCTTGTTGTCGATGGAATCACTGTTGTGATCCGGAGTCATGACAAATACGTCCTCCCATACTTGCCCCCAACAAACTCTCGGTCTATAAGGACATATCCGTATTTTACGCCCTCGTGAGTAATGTACCTGGGACACCACTGAACAAAACTCGACAGAGCCATCACTATAGGCTTTAGAAGGCGTGAGAGTTTGTATGGTCCCTAGTTCCTTGCCGAACGCGCAAGCGAGAGTTTACGACACTTTCGAGTAGTTTGACAGATCTCGGATGGGCTATGACATTGATCCAGTTAGCGAGCAGCGTAAGTGGAAACTATGTTCAAGAGCCTCTCACATCCACAGGAAGAAGTATCCAGATGTTCGCAAGCCCAGCTACAGGTGTCGCTCAGATTCTTAAGATGGTTGCCTAAACTACCCCTGTAGACTCGCTTGTTGTTTGTTGTCAGAAAGATTTGTTGCTCGCCACAAGGGCGTTGATGTTAGGTAGGGTGTCGTCAAGCGTCAAGGAGTTGGGAGGTGGGTGGTTGTGGGGTGTAAACGTCAAAGGAACCAGATCCAAAGCCCCGAGCCCGCGTTCACCAGAACATAAGTACTTTACTTCTTCATCTGAAGTCCTTGCCCGTAGTTCTTTGGGTTTCTCGTGCAGTTCGATACCCCCCTCCCCTAAGTCAAACCGAGAGAACGCAAGAGTAAACACAGCCGTAGCCTCAGAACCTAGCGGTCACGCAACCGTCTCTTCCATACTTCTCTTTTAATTCTCTATTCATGTTCCCACTTCCAATCGCGAACAGCTTCCGTCTTCAGCTCCCCGAAGACCATTTAAGCTTCCGAAGCACGGGAACTACTAGCGCCAGGATCTCGGCACCACCCGAATGGCGACATCCACAACCCTGCATTTTCCCGTGTGTGATTAGTCCGAGCTGCCGGACGCCGAAAAAACCCTGCACCCCTCCACTGCAGTTCTTCCGCAAACTTTTTACACCACTCTAATCTATTGTACCCCCCGAACCCAATCAGTACTTGGGCATCGGAGTCTCAACACCACCCACCAAGATGTCGACCCAAGAAGTACCCTCGCAGTTCACCGGCTACGCCGCCTTCGACGGTTTTTACCCCCTGCCCCGCATCCCCGGGGACTCCCGCTCACACAGCAGCAGCCACAAACTGGACCGACCTAAAGCTCCACAAATTCACGCCCAAACCCTTCGACGCCTACGACGTCGACATAAAAGTCGAATACTGCGGTATCTGCGGTAGCGATCTGTACCTCCCCTCCCCTACCCTTACCCCACTCTTTGTTCCTCCTTACTAACACCCCCAGCCACGTCCTCCGCTCTGGCTGGTCCCCAACAATCTACCCCGTCGTTCCGGGCCACGAAATCACCGGCCGCGTCGTTCGCGTCGGTCCCTCCGTATCCTCCCTAAAACCCGGCGACTACGTTGGCGTCGGTGCGCAAGCATGGTCCTGCGGCGGGTGCGACGCGTGTGCGGGTGAAGACGTGGGTCAGAAACATGCCACCTTTGACGCGTCGGGTGAACATGGCTTCGGAGGCGCCGGCGGACTGGAGGGGGGGAAGGAGAACTACTGTAAGGAAGTGATTGAGACTTACAACTGGCGGTACAAAGACGGATCATTGGCGTACGGGGGGTATGCAGACTACGTTCGGATCCACGAGAACTTTGTTTACCCCATCCCCGCTGGGATTGCTCCGGAGATCGCAGCACCGATGTTGTGTGCTGGTGTCACGATGTTTTCGCCACTGAAACGGAGTGGGTTGCCGAAAGGCGCGAGGGTGGGGATTGTTGGATTAGGCGGGCTGGGACACTTCGGCGTTATGTTTGCGCGGGAGATCTTCGGGTACGAAGTCGTCGTGATCTCGCACAGTGCGCGGAAGCGCTCGGATGCGCTGGCGATGGGGGCAAGCGAGTTCTGGGTTACTGGTGATGGGTGGACTGAGAAGCGGACGCGGACGCTGGATCTGATTATCAGCACGAATTTCTCAACCGATATGCCGTTGCGGGAGTACCTTTCTCTGCTTAAGATTGGGGGGACGTTGGTGGTTTGTGGGATTCCGGAGGGGAAGCTACCGCCGATTGAGTGGGCGGATATTGCAACGGGAAATCTGGCGATAAGGGGGAGTAATGTTGGGTCGAAGAAGGAGGTGGAGGAGATGTTGAGGGCTGTTGAGGAAAAGGGGGTGAGGAGTTGGGTGCAGGTTTTGCCGATGAGGGAGGTTAAGACCGCGGTGGAGAGGATGGACAAGGGTGAGGCGGCATATCGGTTTGTGCTTAAGGCAGATTTCGAGGAGTAAGATACGGTTGATGTTGAATAGAAGAATATTGGGCTAGACCACCGCTGCACTGCTGTGAGTTGCCTTGATGTAATATATTTGCGAGTACTATTGTCACTTGCAGCTCCGTCTTACCGTTTACTACTCTTTTTTCAAAAGTGAAAGTTCAAAGATGTGCAGCGTGATAGCGTCTCACTCTGCCTCAATTGTCTGAGTTACTGACATGGTGGACTGTTGTTGCATGGGCTTTTATAACTGCGTCAAAGTTTACCAAAAGCTTTTGATATATTCACGTGCACAGGAGAGCGAATTTGGATGAACAGATTGATTCCCACAAACGCCGCCCAGTAGATGGCCAAATTGGCCGGGCAAAAAACACACAAACACACAAAAAACTACTCCTCCGCCTCCTCCTCCACCACCACCTCCTCCACCACCACCTCCACCACCTTCTCCACTTCCTCCTCCTCGTCCTCCTCCGCCTCCACTCCCTTCATCTCCCCCGGCCACTCTAGCCATCCAAATCCCCTGGGGACTTTTACCACCACCTCCACCCTCCCAGGAGGACACTCATCGTCCCCCTGGATCTTCTCGAAGATCCCCTCCGAGAAGATCCAGAGGGCGTCCTCCGGGTCCTCATCGGCATTCTTGGCCTCGAGCAGGCCCTCGACGTCCTTTGCCGAGAGCGCGTATCTTGTCGAAAACTTGACCCGGCCCCTCGCAGCACCGGGGTTCTTCTTCAGAACCCCCTTGGGTGCTGCGGCCGTGCGGGCGCGGGACCGGGTCGACATCTTGTGGGATGATGCCGCGGGAGGGTGGAAGGCGGTCTTGGTCTTGGCCATGCTGGTGGATGTTAGTTGGGATTAATGATGAGAGATTGGACAGGACTTACTTGTGTTGTAGTTGTGGTTGTGGTTGTAGTTGTAGTTGTAGAGAAAGTGGTTGTTTGATTGACGGAATGGTGGTATTTTGACGGTCTACGAAAAAGTGGGTGTCTATAGAGAGGAGAAGGAAGGAAGGGAGGGAGGGAGGGAGGAAGAAGGAATGGATTATAAATGTGTGCGGAAATATGTGAATGTGCGGTTCCAGCTTCAATGGCAAGTGAGGGTGGGTGTAGAGCTATTGACTCTGCGCATGCACCACAATCGCCAAACACGCCTCTGCAGTTACAACTGATCTCGCTTAGATAGAAAGCTTGCATTCTGGTCTCACATAGGTGCACCACTTCCAGATACTCTACATATGGTCCGAGGAAATGGTAAATCAACGTTACTATGCAAAAACCACCGATCTACGCTGCGAACCTATAGCTATTTCCCTGGCTACGCAGTATTCTGGGACATCGAGGCATCCAACATCCTCCTCGTAATTGTCACAACCCTCGCCGTCTCTCTCCTCGATAGTATAATCACCAAGTGCTTGCTACTCTACCCTCTCCCCGCATTCCCCGGGCCGTTCCGGGCTCCGTCACAAGACTAAAGATAAACTACCACAATTTCACGGGAAAGGAGCATGAAGTGTATGATTCTCTCTAAGAACACACTTAGCACATCCACAGGACCCGTCGTCAGGATCATCCCTTCACTCCTACTTTCCGAGCCAAAAATGCTACCGATTATCGCCGACGTACCGACAAATCAGGACTGCGACGGAGGTTACCAAGTAATAGACTCAAGAATTATACGAGTACTTAGCTGTGACCGAGTGATAGGATCTCGAATCGTAATAATAGGATAGGTCAAATCTTAGATTATGGGGCTAATCAAAGATCTAAACCTCCCAAGCGACATCTAATAGGTCATGTCGTCTGATTTTGATTCCTTTCTTATTGGTCGCGCAATCGGTTTGCCCAGAGAGGAAGTTCAGGAAGACGAGAACTACGGTGCCAAAAAACCCCCGTTTATTGATGTGACTGCAGTGCCACATTTACCCGAGTGCAGCATGACTCCCAGAGTCCAGAGAGTATAGCATATTACTAAATTTAAGATTTCAATTAGTGGAGAATAGTTCAAAATGCCATAGTAAAGCAAAATGTGAGCAAATGTGACATTGCCACTAATGAAGCATTCAATTGAATGGTGTACTACTGGACCATTAAATAGAATGCAGCATTCATTTAAGTGCTACATGCATTCCACATTCTCACCACGTTACTGTGAGAGTAATAAACACGGGTACCTACATAAAGCCCTAACATAATATAATACCGATAAACTACATAGTGTAGTGGTTACAAAGTTGAGTAGTACTTATACTTGAGTACTGAGCTTCAAGCCATAGAACAAGCTACTATAATTTTATTTTTTTGTAGTTAAACAATACACGGGGTGGTCACCATAGGCATGTTGTATGATGGCAAGGGTGGTGGAATCTGCGAAGATGTGCAGACATCGAGAAATATACAGGTGTAGGACTAGTGCAGTATGACTGTTATATTTCCATCAATGTGCATTGTTCTGAATATGGGATCAATGTAGAATCAATGTAGAATCAATGAAACATGTCAGTGTCTCCCAGTGCTACATTACTGTAGCATTCATCTAGCATTCAATACAATCCAGACTCTTACAAATTCTGAAATACCCCACAAGTCAAACCGATGTGTACATTTACAGTGAATCTAACATTCACGCAGCGTTAATTCGGCATCAATAAACGGGAGATTTTTGGTACAGTACTTTATAGCTTGAGCAGCTGGTACATACTACGTACTCGCCTCCCAGTCCCGTGCTCATATAAGCTTAGAAACCCCCCCCCCCTTTTATACACACAACACACAATGAAAACAAACAGTTCCCTCCACAACAAAACACACGGCACCCAATGTAATCCAACATTTACCCACTACAAACAAAACCATTCAAAATAAGTAGCGTCCCATGAAATTCGTCCTCCGTAACGCGCCTGGTTGCCATTACTGGACGCACCCAAAGAGGTGACCAGCCAGTATCATCCTTTGAATTGATATTCACATCACTCCGGGCTAGCAGCAGTCGTAGCACTGCCTCGTGGACATTATTAGACGCCACCAAAAGTGGCGACCACCCATCCTCATCTTTCGAATTGACATCCACATCACTCCGGTTCAGAAGCAGTCGTACCACAGCGTCGTTTCCATGCTGGGACGCCACCCAAAGTGGTGACTGCCCACCATTCTCTTTATAATTGACACCCACATCACTCCTGGCCAGCAGTAGTCGTACTACAGCCTCATAGCTATTCTCAGACGCAATGTACAATGGTGTTCGCCCATCTTTATCTTTTGAATTAACATCCACATCACCTCGGACCAGCAGCAGTTGTACCACAGCCTCATAGTCATGGAAGGAAGCCACATGAAGTGGTGTCCACTGATCCTTTTCTTTTGAATTAACATCCACATCACTCCGGGCCAACAGCAGTCGTACCACAGCGTCGTGGCCATGTAAGGACGCCACATGAATTGGTATCCATCCTTCTTAAGTTTTCGAATTGACATCTATATTACTCCGGGCCAACAACAGTTGCACAGCAGCCACATGGCCGTTACTAGACGCAAAGTATAATGGTGCCCGACCCTTCGCATCCCGAGCATTGATATTGGCGTCAAGTCGAAACTACCCTTGCAGTACCTCTTCTTGCCCATGTTCTGCTGCCCAATGGAGTGTCATCAAGTCCAAATCAGTGCCTGGATCGAATTGGGCTATCAACCTCAGCACTCTTCCAATGCCGTCGAGTCTTCGTCTTAAATCGTTGGGCACTTCGGTCGCCACCTCGATCTTTGCAATATGCAGGTTTATCTGATGGCGCTCTGTCTCAAGCATAGCGGTGGATTCCGAAAGCAGGGCACTATTGCTGTTAGTAAGAAATACTATGGACGGTATCGGGGTCAAGATGCGAACCCATTATCAGTCTTAAGTAAAAATTTAAATGCTTCAGCCCACAAGCGAAGATTCTCTATGGCTTTTTTGAATTTTTGACCCCCAAAAAGCCATGAGTCGCTCCCCATGGATCCCAGTCCCTCTTCTTGCAACCCTTGACAAATAAGTCCTACATCTTTCTCGCAGGTATCAAGCATCGTGAGAAAAATAGAATTCTGATCGAACGTGTCTATTTGGAGAGACTCGGTCACATGCTGCAAAACAGTTCTTAGACCTTCCAGCCCATATTTTTGGCTAATTGACCTCATGTAGCCAGCATTACTCGATAAAAGGACACAAAGGAGGCAGTAGAAGAAGATCAAGCTCATCCTTCAACAAGACAATTATGAAACCTCGCTGAGCGATATCAGAAGCATCAACTCGGACCTCGCGCAGCTAATGGCGCAACCAACCCCCGGCGGCCTCAGTCCAGACGCACAAGCGGCAATCCTTAGCTGCTAAGAAATACAATCGCATACGTTGTCAGGCGAAAAGCCTCTATGACGTATTCCTGGAGAAGTTCTGTACTGCGATTTGTTCATGCCAGGCGCCCCACAACACGGGTCTACGGCTACAGAACATGGCGGTTGATGGAGCGGACGACGGGGATCTTCGACTGAAAGTGCTCTTTGATTGTGTTCCCCAAACAGCAAATACAGCTCGATCGGACTAGTGCGCACTGGATTTTGAGTCGGTGGACAGCCTACAGTTCGCAGAGAAGAAAGATAAAGCGTCAATTGCGAACTCCGATGAAAGCCACAAGCCGGATAGCCCGACCGTTCACACCAGCTGCTCGCCTAACCTAGAGCGCGGGGGTAGACTCGGCAGAATTGGGGACGCCCTGCGGGGTAGCACCCTCATCAGTTCAATAGTTGCCCGCACAGGTGGAGACATTAGAACGGAGTACAGAGGGTAAGGCTTATCCAGGGGCTCGAGATCTGGTATGATTAAAGTGCAAGCTGACTGTCCATTGTAGGGAAGCAAAGAAGAGTGTTTCCTTCCTGCAGCCAACCTATCTCACTCAATCTCGAACCCCCCCACTACCCACGGTAGCCGATATTTCCGCGAAGCGAATAGAAGATCTGTGTGCAACGATCAAGGAACAAACGATAATCTGCAAAGTTTCGAATTCTTGCATAGGAATCCTCATCGATGACTGCAGCGGCTGGTGGCACCGCATCTGGCCTCAAACGACTTCGACATCTTACCTGACAGACGCCATATCACTTGATAAACTTCTCGTCCCAGGATGCCTGGGGAAGCGGGTGCGATTGCAATTGGGGACTCAACTGGCATCCGCAATGATGCAGCTACACGATTCAGCATGGTTGGATAGGGGCTGGGGGAAACGAGATATCTTCTTCCTTCAACAAGCCGTTCCTCGACATACAGTAGATGGTGGTGTCGCACTTGTCAGAGAGCCAGAGATGGACCAACCTTTCGTTCGTCAAACGTTTGGTACATCTGGAACGCTTTGCCCACTGCAGCAATTAAGTTCACCCCGTTCGACCCTGGTTCAATGCGACAAAACGCTCTTCTCACTTGGTATCGTTTTAATTGAACTTTGGTTTGAACGGCATATCGAAGACCTCAGAAGCCGGTATGATTTGGTGAACAGAGGGGGTAACAAAGTGGTGATGGAAGCCAATAAGATTGCAGCGAGGTTTTATCAGCTTAAGTCAGGACATGCAGTAATAGCAAAATACCTAAGGCAGATCAGAAAAAGAAGAGATATGAAGTGCTGGTGGTGTGGGCACAAATATCAGACAAGAGACAACCTTTTTAAGTGGTGCAAAAGATGGAAACGAGAACAAAAAAGGCTTTGGATTGATGGGCAAGAGGGGGGAAAGGGGTATGAGGGTGTCGAAAAGGTTTTGAAAAAGCCAAAGATTTCATTGCCAATGTCTCTTGTTTTTGCAGAAGAAAAGTGTTCGCAGGCTCTGATGGATTTCTTATCTTGTATAGATGTTGGCAGAATTAGCGGAGTGGTGGAGGAGGTGGAGAACTCAGATCACAAGGAGTCGAGTGATGGGGGGGTGTAAATTTTTGATGTTTGTTTTGGTGGTTTCTTTTGTTAGTGGGGAAGAGGACTTGCAACTTTGCTTTTGTTTCTTTATGTTACGGAAGAAGCGGGGAGGAAATATGTACGGGATATGCCATGGCCGCTAGTGGCCGAATGCAATATGATTACAAACAAACAAAGACCTCAGAAGCCCCCATCAAATCCAAAACGCTGACAAACAAGACAAAGATATAACCGACTTTGAAACCGCGCAGCATCGCATTGGGGAACTTTCTACCCAAGCTAGTGAGGATTACGGATTTGCTGTATGGCGCTGCATCAATGGGCTTAGTTCTACTATCGGAATAAAAGGAATGACCAATGCAAGAAACCTGCTCAGCGAAGAGTTCAAAGATGAAGTTCATGCAAATGTTATCTGCTTACTGGAAAAGAATTTCAAGGTATATTCGACTACGGACATTCAGAATTCGCAAATGCTGACATCGAATGCAGGAGTTTACGGGCTCTTATTGTTGAGATCAGTTGCGCAGACGTATACAAGGTAGAGTACCATTCGAGTTCCGACCCGACCGTTGTTTCTAATACCAACCACATAAGATCCCAAGCTAATTAATTATACCCAATGTCTCGCTCAGAGGATCACGATTTTGCATTCGTTAATACTTAATGCCACTTTTGTTGCATGTGTACTTGGATCGTGAGTCTCAGCACTGTCTGATGTCTTGTATGAGAATGAAGACTTGTATGAAGATGGTGGCTGTATCAGGATATGCATCAGGACCAGGGTGATGCGTCTCAGGTCAATAGAGCATACGTGTACGCATATGGGAGATTCTACATATACGGGCCTTTGGCCCTCGAGATAGAGAGAACCAATCAACTCAATCAAGAAGTCACCGAACCATCCAAAGTAACAACTTTTGTTGCGTAAGATACACAGATGTACTCAGTATATAAGCATCGCTGGAATTGGGTACCTGTTAGAGATAACACGGATGAATGGACGGACATTAATGCTTCTACTGTGAGGGCCACTTGAATGATTTCTGTACTATACCTTTGATTGAGTGATTCCCAGTTATCTCCACTATCCCCTTTGTTCGTCTCTATTCCATGGTAGTTGTTTTTGTATATGAGCAGGCTTCGATGTTTGCGAACGAAGCACATACTTACATCCCGAAATGAAACAGTACATTCAATTAGACATTGCGGGATTGTCGTACATAGCATTAGAGGCACAGATATGCACAAAGAGCCATGGCTACCCAGATCCCTGAACTTCTTCAACCTGTTTAAATATTCCAACTGTTCGGTAAACGGCCAACTGTTGCACCCCATACGCGGAATCACCCCGTCTGTGGATAGGGCGGCTCCTTGCACCCTATCCGTAGATAGGATACTTTTATCCCTTGTGCAGAAGTCCTCAGATGGGGTGAACATACATATACCTACTACAGATGTGCAGACTTAGTTTTAGGCCATTTTGAATGATGTAAGTATCTAAATATCCAAGAAAAAGTGTTTGAAAGACTACAATCTACTAGATGCATATGGTATTTTGGTGATTTGTATGACAGTGACACCCAAAATTCAGGTGGCTAAGAAGGAATGATTGATTCCAAGAAATCCTCAATGACACCTGGAAGTTTGGAGTCGATTCATGCAGCAGTACTTTATGGTAGTCTAGATTCGCTCAAACCTCGCAAGCTCGGTTGTGAGAAGTTTGCGAGGTTTGAGAGAATTCAGACTAACTTTAGGGCAATATATTTATTGGGTCTGGGTACTTTAAATACTCACTAGAGCCCAAGAGCTTACAATTTAGTAACCTTTCTATGATTGACACTCCATCAGCGGATGGAGTGGTTCCGCGTATGGGGTGCAACACAGCGACCTCAACGGGGATATTAAAAAAAAGAAGCATCAACAAGTATCTATTTCAAATCACAAAAGAATCGATCAACCAATTGTAATATGCTTCTCCACATGCGTACTCAACTAGCATAGTTCGCCCATTTTTAGAACAACATCTCGTCACCAAGCAACTTGTCCTCCCGGAGCCAAGGTTCTATTGTCCTACACCATCAGGCAGCCCTAGTGAAACTCATCTATACCCGCTCCTTGATCGCCACGAGTTTGTCGCACATGGTAGAAGGCGAGATAAGTGTAACTAGAGCTTTTTTCTAGGGCCCCCGGTTTGGACTATGGTAGGGCTGAGAACATTCCACCGGTTTCCACTAATTACTACGGTCAAACACACACCATAGCTTTATAAGCCCCTCTATCTTCTCTCCCCCTTGTTTCATGTCCACCAAAAGGAGCCACTTGGCGGTAACCTCCCCCACCCGCCAGCACAACACTACTAATCTTCATCTCAGGACGACGACAACAAGCCACAAATAAACTCCGTACAGAGCACCCTAAATAGAATCAATACACCACCCCCGGTGGAAAGTCCTACTTCAAAAACCTTCCCACCGAAGCAATGCAGCCACACAAGCCCATGGAACTCATAACGTCCAAAGACACACAAGAGCTTCATGCTGCGTCATACTGGCAGGCAGTTGATAGGAGTGATGGGCAAACCTACTATCAGCACGTTATAACGCACTCTATGACATGGGTTATGCCGGGTGAGTCCCGCCGGGCGCTGAGTGGCATTGTTGATGACTGCTGTTCTGGGGAGGAACTTGAAGGGGGCAAATGGCGGGTGGGCGTATGGTACCTTTGCTTGTAAATGTTGCGGTTCACGGGGTAACGACAATGCGACTTATGTGCGAATGAGACAGCAGGTGAGGAAGCCACTAGGTCGTCCTCCACCTTGGATCGTGATGCCTTACATCAGACCAAAAGCTTGGTTTGGCTAGATGACCGCACAGAGTAGAAAGATGTTTGCTTGCTGAGTGAACAACATCTAAAGGCTTTTGTACGTAGGAGAAATTCATTTGTGGTTTGCAAATGCTCGCCTGCTCGTGAGATGGGCGGTTAATGTCGCGAACTGATGACTGTTGTTGTTGTTGTTGTTGTTTATTCATATTGTATTCACTCTAATTAGAGTATGACAAAGACCGATTCCCCTCCGCCTCCGGGCGAGCCGGCTAGATGGCGGAGCTCCCCACCCACTACCCAAAACTGATGACTGTAGTTCTCGAACTGTAAGGGTTGCGCATGATACGAAACACATATACTTATAGCAACAGAGCTGGATGTGTGCCACCATCAATCACCATACAATATCATTTGAAGAGCTGCGCGAAAGAATACAAGTTAGACCGAGAAAACCGCAAGCGCACAAGAGAACAAACGCGGTTTTTCACCTCTTTTCAAATCATAAAAGTTAGACAAACCCCCGTTCAGCGCCAATTTCCATGACCGATTGCAGCTGCATGTTATACGGTGCTTCCCCCACCTCATCAACAACAACCGCCCCCGAATCTCCAGGAACAAGAAAGTCACGGCCGCTTCTTCCAATCACAGTATTCCGCAAAAAAAAGTTTAGGGTACCTTCTGTTATAGAAAATACATTTGACTCCATCCATAATTCCTTGACCATATCCGGTAATTCTCTCTGTTTTAAAGGCTTCCTTACCGGAGAAACACAACAGATACCCCGTAACTGAAGAGAATTGCTAGAATTGATAGCTTGTTAAAACGAAGTTATCTCCATCAATACGTAGTCTAGCATTTTAGAGTAACCAGTAAATTCACCAATGGCGATTGACTTAGAATAGAATTTTATGTTTGTGGCTGTGCCAATAACGTACTCTTTCCGCATATACATCCTGACACTCCGAATCGAAATTAATAGGCCTTGGAAGGTCTCTTTATGGCCTTAGAAGTGGATCTCAAGTAAGTTTCGGTTGAACGTGTATCACCTCGAGCTATGCAAGCTCTCATGCCGATTGTTGTTTAATGATACTGTATTCACTCTATCTAGAGTATGACGGTTCCCGCCGACCCCTCCCCATCCTCTACCCGTACTCCCCTGCTCACATGCCGGTACTAGAACTTGGCTGCACCAGAGATTGATCGAAATGCATGGACACCTCTGTCCAAAACCCCGACTTCGAATCCAGATGGGATCAAGGAGGAGAATTTTATGAGTTGCTGTGGCGTATAAGGCATTTTGACAAGTGTATGTAATGGGTTGCCCTCAATTCCTAGCTTGGATGCCAGTAGATGTGCGCATATCAAGACATACTGCTTCGCGTTTCATTCTTGACTACGCAGCCCAGCGTTCCAATCCCGTTCGGTATTGTAACTGCAGCTAATGAACTGCTGCATCTTATCGAGTCCTGAGCAGTTCTAAGCGTCTGGACGTCTGCCGATATGTCCAATTCCTGTCTGCCTTGTATCACCGACAACGCACAACCCGCGGATTCAGCAATGGATCGAAGGTCGCTACAATCCCCAAGCCCATGGCTGCCTCTTCTGTGAAGGTGGTATGTATTCATTCAACAAATGAATTGACGATAGACATGTAACGCTCTATTACTGGATGTGCGGTTGCAATTAGGCGAAACACGGCAACTCTATTCGGAGAGTGTGAAGTAGACTTTAGTACGAAATCCATGAGCTTAAGGTCTAGGTATCACAGTCAGAACAACTCAGAACAGTCTCAGAACAGCACCTAAGGATACTGGGAAGGTTACTTCAGCTAGCTGGAGTTTTGTCGATCGCTAATAATGCCTTGGTCAGGCATCTCTAGCCTGGGGGCGAAGTAGACAGAAAACTGTTGCTTGGAGGAATATCTGCGGTCTCTGCTTCGCTAATGGTCGGAGGGATTCTCTCGGCGTTGTTGTACATTAAAAGTCGTTAAATAAGATCAGAATTATGATGAAGGCTGTCGGAACCTACTAAATCTCCTCTTCTGTTGGCGTTTGGCATAAGCTCTGACCCTTGCCCTGCGTGACTGCGCCCAATGGGTGAAATTTCAAGAAGCAGAAGTCTATGGGTGCTGCTGAGGGAAAGGTACCCTACTTAGGTCATCGATTCCTCTTTCATGACAGCCACTAGTCTCGGAGTGTGCTTCCCAGCGTTCGAGACTAGACAGCCACTACTATGTACTTAAGTAAGTAGGTACTAAGTACATGCACTTACTTAAGTATAGACTGCTCTCGTATACCAGCTTTCCGGGATCACTTCGTGGAGAAAGAGCTTGCGAGCGAGACGAAAAAGTCTGGGCACGAAAGCAAGTATAGACAGCATATTAAGGTTGAGTTAAAACCCTAGCGAATACTTAGATGTACACAACTCACTAGTTCGAATAACATTAACAACTCGCCATCTCAATACAGTATCATCCTCTCTAACCATCATCGTTTATCAACCCATCTCTTTCTCTATTGTTTTCATCCCTCTCTTACCCCGGCATCTAGATTGTGTTTCTGCTACCTGATTTCGCTTGCTATCCTCCACGCTTTTGTAAACTCCGTAGGCGAGCTTGCGAGCGAGGCGGAAAGTCTGGGCACGAGAACATCTGCCACCTACAGGCTCTCATAATTGCCATTTATCAGCACCCAGCCTCTCGTTACCTCATTCGCAAGCTCGGTCTGTTGTGGAAGAAAGAAGTTCTAGTGATATCCGACATTAGTCCGACAGCCTACCGCTATTTTATCTCTCATAAATACATTTGCCTGTATTCGAGTTGCCACGAAACTGTTCGAGTACTGCTTGAGCACGCTATGCTCTGGCTAATAGAACTTCACAGGTGTACAGACACTTCGCGATCCGCAGCTTCAAAAATAATACCAACCTAGATCCCTATGGTGCGGTAAAGTGGTCAAAATACCATTTTAACGATGTCGTGCATGAAATTAATGGGATTGGATAATTTCATGTACACTAACACCCAATTTCAGTAGACTGCAGTAAATTTGGCTTTAGGGACAGCAGCGACGAGGATAAGCGAAAGAGACTCCGAGTGATGAACCATGTCTTCCGCGTCGTCGAAAATAGCAGCATATCCCTGTCTAACGCAGGTGCGATCTATGAGCGCATCATGCAGCAGGCACCAACCACCTCACCTCCTTCCGTCTCTCGCGCTGTTCTGAGATTTCTACCCCCCAAAGCTAGATACGGGTAGTAGTGCACGAACTTGAACGGCTGGAAGAAGAGGGATAGGCCTTCCGAAAGCACACGGAGCCGCAAGTTTACCGGAGCCGGGTGCGGGCGAGCAGCCAGACCCCCGCGCGGGGTGATAAGGAGACATTCAAGACTGCGCAGAGATGGTCATGTCCCAAGATGACGACGAGCGAATGCTCCTGCGTATCGGCTACAAGCAAGTACCACTCCCGGCCTCCCCCACAGTCCCGTGCCTAACCCCACCCAGGAGCTCCGGCGCGAATTCACAAAATGGTCGACGGTATCCTACGCGATCTCGATCCTCGGGGTTCTCGGCTCCGTTCCCGCGACCTTCAACATGCCGATATCCTCCGGCGGGCCCGCCACCGCAGTCTGGTGTTGGTTCGTCGGAAGCTGCATGGCGACGTGTATCGCCGCCTCCGTGTCCGAGCTAGTGTCCGCGTATCCAACGGCGGGTGGGATGTATTTCGTGTGCAAGCACGTGGTGCCGGAGCGGCATGTTCCCGTGTTGTCGTGGGTCGTGGGGTGGTGTAATTTCCTGGGCCAGGCGGCGGGAGTCTCGAGTTTGGCGTATTCGATCAGTCAGATGCTGCTTGCTGCTGTTAGCATGAACTCGAGATTGGAGGGGGAGAGGTATTCGTTCTCGCCGTATGTATGCCGCGCTTGTTTGCAATGCATATAGCGCTCACTCACTCGCGCCTCAGGACTGCGGTGCAGACGGTTGTGCTGGCTCTCGCTTTGTTGTGTGTGATGGGGCTTGTATGCTCCCTTACTACCAGGAGTTTACACAGAGTCGTCATGTGGTTTGCTCCTATCAACGGTATGTGTTTTAGCACCAGCGTGCTATGTAAGAAATGGCAGATGCTACATTATAGGCCGAGGAGGATACAGCGACTGCTGACGCCCAGAAAGTGCTCGCGTCAGTAGGGATCTGTATTGCGTTACTGGTGCTCACTCCAAATAAACACGATCTGACTTGGGTGTTTACGCATTTCACCGACGGGAGCGGGTGGGGGAGCAAGGGATTCTCGTTCTTACTTGGGTACTCCATGCCGCCTCAATCCCGATATCAAGTATGCTAACGTACTCTGCAGGTTCTTGTCCGTAGCCTGGACCATGACCGACTACGACGGAACCACCCAGTAATTAAGACCCGCCATCCTCCTCTTGCAATCAACTAACCCACGCCAGCATGTCCGAAGAAACTCACGACGCCGCCATCCTCGGGCCGATCGCCATCAACACGGCCGTGATCTCCTCCGGGCTCCTGGGCTGGCTGCTGACCATAACCTTCTGCATCTGCCTCGGCGACCTGGACGCAACCATCAACACCCCCACCGGCATGCCGGTAGCACAGATCTTCCTCAACGCCGCCGGAAAGTCTGGCGGCACATTCATGTGGGCCTTTGTGATCCTGATCCAATTCTTCACCGGCATCTCTGCCATGCTAGCGTGTACGCGGATGGCATATGCGTTTTCCCGAGATGGGGGCTTTCCATTCTCCGAGTATCCCAACCCCTTCCCACCCTCCGATGGTCGCTGCGAATAACCCGCTGACCGCACTTCAGCTTCTGGAGCGAGATAAATCCGCACACGCACACGCCGCTGCACAGCGTCTGGCTTGTCGTGTGCTTCTGCATCCTGCTGACATGCATCGGGCTTGGATCGCAGCAAACGATCGTTGCGATATTCTCGCTGACAGCGCCGGCGCTAGACCTCTCCTACGTTGCCGTGATCATCGCACGCATGTGGTACTCCTCCGAGGTATCATTCGTCGCGGGGCCATTTACGCTGGGGCGCTGGGGACGGCGGATAAACATCGTCGCCAGTTCTTGGGTGCTGTTTATTTCCGTCGTCTTGTTTTCCCCGCCGATATGGCCGGTGACGAGGTATAATATGAACTACGGCGTGTTTGTGGCGGTTCTGGTGGCGCTGTTTGCGTTTGGGTGGTGGAGGTGGGCTGGCGCGGGAGAGTATGTATTTCTATTCCGTTGTGTGGTGTGTACTGATGAGGGCAGGGTTTATACTGGACCGAGGACGAAGGATGGGATGCAGGTTATTCCACAGGATGAGATGGACGACGACGACGAGGAGGAGGAGTTGGACGGTGGGTAATCTCACTTACAATACGTAGTTCTTTACATATGAAATTTTTGGTTATTCAATCTCCAGAGAGTACGTATTTTGGTTTAGTTTTACACGCATTGCAAAAAGGGAATTTAGCTCTATTCCGCAGTGAAAAGTCTGAGTGGCTTTGAGTTCTTGTTTTAAACCTTTGATCGTTCACTTCCGATTCCGCGAGTACTGCCCTCAAACCGTCGACCTCCTTCTGAGATGCATGCAGCAAGCTCTCCAATGTAGCCCCCAGTTCACCGTTAGTGGTAGCAGCATCTCTTAGAGCATCTTACTTTGAATTCATCTCAAGCGATAGGAACCTCTTTTAATAGTTAGTAGAAAGTTCTACGGGGCCCCTGACTCGATTGACGCTATCGGGAGTTCATGTGTAGCATCAAATTAGTAAAAGTGGACTTGTTCCGCAGCTTGTCGATCTTATAATCAGGGCATCCTAAGTCCAATTCGCAGAAAGTTCAACTTATCCACCTTCTCAAGGTATGCGGCAGCTCTATAAGCTTCAGAGGGGTTCTAATGAACGTGATTATCTTGAAGGAGATCACAGACCAAGTGCCTGATATTCTGTAGGAGACCGCTGAGGATTGATGCGACAAAAAGACTATCGCAAACAGTACAGCCATGCTCGCGAAGTTGACGACGGCACTCTATTTTCTAGTTGAGATAATCGGCCACGCCCTTGCAACCAGTGAGGCGAACGTTGAAACGTCTCTCGACACTTCCGTAGCCGTATTAGCGAATTCGCTAAAATCTTCGTCGCTACCGGCCCTCGCTGCACGTTTTCTCCGTATCCATCTTATTTGCCGTCCATAAAATGGCTCTCTAGGTACTTTCCCATTGATTAGAGATATTGTAGGGCATTGTACAGCGCAGTCGGATCAGTGTTATGCATTTGTCGGGGTAGTAACGGGGGTATTGATGGCTGTGGGTTCAATTAGTCGCTATTTAGAGGTGGTGGTGGTGGTGTTACAGGTATACTTGTGCCGGAGATATGTTACAGATCTGATACACGATGACTGCTGCAGGGGCTGACGTCTCGTCCATATATCTCGAGTTTTTCTCCTTCTCTCTTCTCTGTACCATAGAATACACGCACACGGTTCTCCCCAACTTCCATATCGTAACAGGTGGTAGTAGTAGCGGTGCGAGGCAGCATAGATGTCCAATCCCATTAACCGTTTCTGTTCGTCAACGCAGATATGTCTCGAACCGTAATAGGGTTTGTAGGCAAGGTACACCCAACAAGAAGTCGAGCAAGGTTCAAGACACCCTTGTATGGGGTGCATGCACATTTGATATTTTGTGGAACAATAGGGACTCGTTCTAGTGTAATGGGTAAGCGTCAGGTCCAGGGAATGTCAAATAACTAACAAACTGATTTTAGGGCAAGACTATGGCAAAGGCAAAATGAGAATAAGCAGAAGCCCAATGACACAATGTCATCAGCTGCTGTATAAATCAAGAGAATGAGTGAAGAGAGAAGTAAGGAAATTCACCAGCCTGCTTTAACCCTCTCTTGATATATGGAGCACGCGGCCACAGACCTGCAAGTTAGAGATTCAGGATGGGACAGCGGATCAACCACCATCTGGCCAATGCTTGCTCTCAAAGTAAAGTTTGAGTTTGAGTTTAATTAAATTACACGATATCTACCAGCCCTGGGCTGCTTCCAAGTTCCTTCAACAGGCTCTGCAACCCATACTCTCCGGTAACTGGTGTAGACCTTTTTCTTATACTCTTCATCTCCAAAAATTTTGCACTGGTTCGGTACATCAGCAAAAATCAGATTTCTTTTCCGAAAGTTTGCCATGCCGTCCGAAACGTTTTGACTCACTGGTGACGGGGCATGGTTACGTTGGAGATGGCAGTGACAGGGATGAAATTTTTTCTTTGTGGAGTGGGTGGAGAGGTGGTTGCACAAGCACTTACAGTGTCCGAGCACCATGTCATGTCCAAGTTGCCGGGTAGAACACGTTACTTTCACACGTGATATCCCGCAGAGCCTCACTCTATTTTAAGCTTTACTAAAATGCTTTCTTATAGCTATCACGAGCAAAGCAACTATTTCTTTTGAACTTAAAAGACCACCACTTGTCGCGACGTCGCGACTCGCTCCTCACCTATTCATTGCCACCCGCGCCGACTGTATCCTTTTACCGCGCCCTCTCACCTCCTCGAGGATCTCGCTGTCAACACGTCAAAGACATAGAAGTGTGTATTCCATTCCACTACCTGATGTATGTAGCTAACCGAAATGTAGTGTCTGAAAGTTTGTTCACTTTGATCGATGCCAAATACAGGACCTTGTTCAGCACAGCGAAGGTTCTGCAAGCGTGGATTGCAGACCAGGAAGAAAGGTTTCGAGAATCTGAAGAAGGCCAGTATCTGGCGATCACGGGCGTCAACAGCAAAGCTTTGGAGGAAATAGACTATTATCGCGATACCGGAAAACTCTCGCAACAACTACGATTTTCCTTTGAACCTGATGCGGAACTACTGATCATCAAAATGCCTGGCGGGAAACATGAAATCCCACATAACACGCTGGTGCAGCATATCACCAGGGCCCTTGACAGTATAGGAATTAGCGAAGATGATTATGCGTGGGTGGGAACTACCCGTTTCCAGGGGCGCGGACCAGGATCCTCACGATCAAAGGAAAGCGACCAGGCCTTCATGCCCCAAGGGAGAAGATGCACTACACATTTCCCATCATTTGTTGTCGAGGTTGGAGTTTCGGAATCGCTTGCCTTGCTCAGGAAGGACGCAGCCTTTTGGCTAACTCGGTCAGCGGGCGAATGCCGCCTTATTATTATCGTCAGTGTTGGCAGATCTTCAGCATACATGGCATATGAGATGTGGGTGATTGGGCCAGTCGCCGGCGGACCCACCCGCGCAAACCCAAACCCTCCACCACAAATAGGGCCCGTCCCTCGTCAGCTTCAAACGGTAATACAAGCGGATGGAGCCTTTCTAGGACCACCAACCCTCTCGCTCCCGCTCTCTGTACTATTCGACCACAATACACCTAACATTAACCTGCAGCAGTCACTGCTTATCACTAATGCTAACCTCCATGCTGCCTATAGGCGCATTATCAACTACAGTTAAACCGCATTCCCCTCCCCTCTACCCTTTCAGTTTCCCCTTCCCCGCCCCCTCCCTTTTCCATTGCTCTTTTCTCGTTTCTTTTCAGGGTGGGTCTGCTTGTCAGAGCAACCTGTCAAAGCCGAGTGTGCTCGATTGGTATTTTTTACTCACAACTAGGCTAGCAATTGGGATGTATGCAATTGATGGATGAACAGTGTCACAGACCCATTGTAGTTTACTGTGGAATGGATGTTACATCAGCTGATCTTGTCAACTTTAAATTGGATGTGTGTAGTCTATATAGGTTGTGAAGCACCATTACAGGCACTAGTATTGTATGGCATAGATCTGCATTCTCTACACTATGGGAGGCTCAAATAAGTACATAAGCCTCACATGGGTTTGAAGTAAGGCTATCATATTTTATTAGATTGATGTGGTGCTGTTTCAATTTGCAGGCTGATAAGTGAAAAATCAATTTGTTAGCAACACCAAAATATAAGCCTGTCTGATTTAATAGCTGCACATGTCTAGAAAGGTTGGTAGAGATGACAGGCTTTCAGTAGTATATAATGCTAGTACAGTGATTAGGTAAATAGGTTTAGCAACCTGACATCAACCTGTCACTAGTAGAGGGTATTGCTGTAATGAATTTTTTTCAGTTATAGTATAGAGCTGTAGATTTTACCAGCTTTCCAACTTGGCTGTAGGATATAGCAGCAAGTGATGAAATTGAAATGATAAATTTATCACTTTTAGAATCTACCGTAATCTCCTGATTACATTCTCACTACTTCCATAATATTTTTGTGTATTGATAGGTATAAGTAGTATTAGCAACGGGTCTGGGTTTGGCCCGCAAAAACGGGTTGGTTCGGTTCCAAACCCGACCAGAAACCCGACCCACTGAGTCTTGGCGGGCCAAACCCGGACCCGTACCCATCAATCCGCGGGTTTTGCCGGGTTCGGCTAGACCCGTCGGTTCCAATGTCCGGTTCTGCATTTCGGGTTTTTCTGTTTATTGTCACATTCAGATATCCTACTGTTAATTGCAAAATATTGACTTTGGTATATCATTGACTATTTGAGATGTATTGACTGCCTTTATACTCAAAAAGAGGAGAGACACCCTTCCGGCCCAATTCTAAAACTGAGCATCAACAGAGCGTCAACGATTTTAGGGCTTGTAAGTCAAGTAATTAAAATGTGATTTGGTCATTGCTATCCATAATCGACATACTGGCTGCCTTTCTTGGCAAGAAAGAAAGCCGCACGCTCCCAGCCCCATTTTGAAAATGTGCATCAACTGAGCATCAACGATATTTGGTGTTTCATCATGGGCAATCAAAGTGGGATGTGGCTGTTATTGTCTGTATACGATGTTTTGACCGTTTCTATAGGCTAAAACGCTCATGAACTCTTGGTTGCGGCATTGTAAATGAAACGAGTTGTGAGTGACTGGGAGGCTGTCGCGCGAAAATCTCTTGCTTATCTGCCTATCATGGCTGCCAATTCCTCGTTTATAGGTGTCTGCAATCAAGAGCCATTTAGATTACCCAAGATGCAGGACCAATAATCATTGACGTTCCGTTGACGCTCATTTTCAAGATGGGGCAGGGAGCGTGTTGCTTTCTCTTTTGCCTGTAAAGGATGCCAATACTTCGATTATGTGTATTCACTACCAAGTCGCATTTTTATTACCCGACTTACTGGACCAAAAATCGTTGACGCTCTGTTGACGCTTATTTTCAAGATGGGGCAGGGAGCGTTTTGCGTTCTCTTTTTCCTATAAAGGATGCCAACACTTCCATTATATATATTCACTACCGAATTGTGTTTTTATTACCTGACTTACAGCACCAAAAATCGTTGACGCTCCGTTGATGCTCATTTTGCCATGGGCATATCCACAATATACCATCATTTCATTTGGCGGAATATATCATTAACAATATTTTGACAGCCTTTCTGTCTTCTTCAGGTACTATCTTCTTTATCACTTCATTGTTCTTTAATAATACATATAAATAGGTCCTTTAAAACATGCTATAAAGTGTCCGACAATTGTAGATAATACTACACTCAAAAATTACGTTCCGTACGATCCATGTTCGTTTTCACAGGCAGTTTCACTCAATTGGCTGCTGTCGTCTGCAAAATAGATGTTAGCTGTATTACAATGCAGCAGATAGTGTACTAACCAGTGGATGTTCCTTCATCATTCCGCAAATCTGGAATAAAATCTTCAGTGTGCTCGCTATCCTCGGCATATGTATCATGATGGAAAAATTGAGCTCCGGGAAGGGGAGCATGTATATATTCATATCCGGCGGGCAGATTTGGGATTTTGGAACTTTGGGCGGGATTTGTGTCACTGGATGGCGCAGGTGGCGTTCTGGGTGGAGGTGGCATTCCAGGTGGAGGTGGCATTCTGGGTGGAAGTGGCGTTCCGGGTGGAGGTGGCGTTCTGGGTGGAGGTGGCGTTCCGGGTGGAGGTGGCAATAGTTCTGGTGTCGGCTGTTTGCGTCGGACTTGAGGAGGTGCGCCCATGCCTTTGCACCTCCAGCGTGTCCGTGGATTCTTTGCGGTGCCATTTGCGCAAGGAAGGCAGCCATCAGTTTGATTTTCATAAACCATCGCCGGGTGTCATTCTATCGCAGCTTTCACCTTGCTTTGCCCAGGAAATCCAACACTCCGCGTCTTCTCTTCCCGGACTTCTGCGCGAGGTTTCTTGATCAGGTGTTGCATTTCCTCTGTCGCAGCACGCGAAAACCCTCCTTTGGCCATTTTTGCCATATTCAAGGCGGGGCGCATGTCTGACTGTTCTAGCTGTACCCGACCTCCTTGCCCTGCCATAGTAGCAGACATGTTGAAAACCTACAAGATATTAGTTGCTGCTTCTGAAAGTGAGAATCGGCGATTACCTCTACCATATACGCTTCCGTCGCCTCCGATAAGGTGTTTAAAGCCTTTTTCGTCCATTCCCAGGGATGCTTATCACCAAATTCATTCACCAAAATGCCAGAGCTGACAACATCGTGTTGTTCAATTTCCCGTACTGTGCGGACAAAGGCCTTCATCAACCATGTGGGTTTCCCATTATGGGCAGCGAGATATCGGTCATGTAGCTTCCTCCGTTTATGGGCTGTTCATTATTCAATTAATTGACGGCCATATACGATGATATGGACATACTCACATCCAATTGGGTGCTGCTTCTTGTTCGTGCCGCTTCCGGTTTTACGGATGATTTTTAAATGTGCATCCTGGGTCATGTTTTCGGTGGCTACATTGGCAGCTTTGCAGTGGACTAACTGATGTCTGCATTGTTGCTGTGTACCTTCAAGTGACGCATTGGATGAAGCGCCCGTCGTTTCGCTCGATTCGGATCTGCTCTCGCCTGTCTGAGGTATTTGTGTAGCCATGACTTGCTGGTGTGGAAAAGGAGAGGAAGATGATAACCAAAAGAAGTGGGAAGTTCTGAGGAATATATAGTTAGCTTCAAGTGTGGGCAAATAGCCTCTCCGTACGTATAGAAGTGAATGTTATTGATGATCGAGCTGACATCTCGCTAGAACTAACTAATACGCGAGTCTCCCGCAG
>Ga0307515_10005482_pt1 | contig 25691 bp, 23 predicted proteins | sample 17_EM_MG_FD_194513 | JGI IMG/M metagenome (GOLD analysis project Ga0307515, IMG submission 194513) | Populus trichocarpa ectomycorrhiza microbial communities from riparian zone in the Pacific Northwest, United States - 17_EM | ecosystem: Host-associated > Plants > Roots > Unclassified | place... | reverse complement strand
ACGCGCCCGGCTCGGTGTGACCCGGAGCGGCCATCGTACCTTGCGGCCTCTCGGGGGTCAGAACAAGATCTCGGCCAGCGCCTCGCGCCAGGGCTTCTGGTCTCGGGGCTCTCCTGGACCCTGCATCTGGGCATAGCGGACCACCCCGGCGGGGTCGATCACGAACGTGCCCCGGTTGGCGAACCCCGTCTCCGTGTTGAACACCCCATAGGCCTGGGCCACCGCACCGTGTGGCCAGAAGTCGGCCAGCAGCGGGAAGTCGTAGCCCTCCCGCTCGGCCCAGACCTTGTGGCTGTATGGCGAGTCCACGCTCACCGTCAGAACCTGGATCGACTCGTTCGCGTACTCGGAGAGGTTGTTGTTGATTTCGGCCAACTCGCCCTGGCACTTGCCGGTGAACGCCAGCGGGTAGAAGACCAGGAGCACGGCTTTACGGCCCCGGAAGTCGCTGAGCTGGACCTCCTGGTTGTTCTGGTCCCGCAGCGTGAACTCCGGCGCTTGGGCGCCCACATCGATCGGCATTGCGACAAGTTACTTCTTCTTGGCGCCTCGCGGCGAGACGAGCCGGCCTGCAGTCCAGTCCTTGCCCGCGTTGACCGTCGAGGTCTGCTGCAGACCGGCCGTCGGGGCCGACTCGCTGATCTCGCTCGGTTCGACGTGGCCGTCCCGGCCTGCCTTGGGGGTCAGCAGCCACACCACGCCGTTGTCGGCGAGGGGGCCAAGGGCGTCGGTGAGCAGTTCGAACAGGTCACCGTCGCCGTCGCGGTACCAGAGCAGCACCGCGTCGACCACCTCATCGGTGTCCTCGTCGACCAACTCGCCCACGCGTTCGGTCAGGGCGTCACGGAGGTCCTCGTCGACGTCGTCGTCGTAGCCCATCTCCATGACCACCATGGTCGGCTCCAGGCCGAACCGGTCCGCCAGGCTTTTCACGCCGTCGGCGGCCTGACCAGCGGTCGCGCTCACTGTCCTAGTCCTCCTGCCATCTGTCGAACCTAGTGTCGAAATACTGGGGGTAGTCCACACACTTGCTCGCTCCTGCGCAAGTGGCGCACCGAGTGTGTGGCAATTTACCGCGCCAGCAGCGCGTGGGCACCCTGTGTGATGGCATCTTCCCCGATCAGGACCTGTTGTGCCGCCGGTCCGAGTGGAACGAACGAGTCGGCCGAGGCTATCCGCCGCGCCGCGCCGACGAAACCGCCGTCCACCAGCGCCGCCAGAATGCCCTCGCCGACCCCGCCGGAGCGCCGGGTCTCGTCCACGATCAGCACCCGGCCGGTCGCCGCCGCCTCTCTGACCAGGTCGGCTGTGGGCAGCGGGGACAGCCAGCGCAGATCCACCACCCGGGAGCCGTAGCCCTCGGCGGCCAGCCGGGCCGCCACCCGCAGCGACATCCGCAGCCCGTTGCCGAAGGTGATGATGGTGAGATCGTCGGCGTCCCCGGACGTGGCGGACGGCACGGGATAGGTCCGCGCCCGGCCGATCGGCACATGTCCGGCGGACCATTCGGCGGGTCCGGCGTACGGCGAGAGCCACTCATTGTCGCCTGTTTGATACAAGTCTCGCGTGTGGTAGAGCGCAATCGGCTCCAGATACACGCAGACACTGCCGTCCACGACCGCGGCGGCGAGGCAGGACCGGAGCATGGGCGCGGCGTCTGCCGGCCGCGCCGGCACCGCGAGCACAAGACCGGGCACATCGCGCAGTACGGCCACCGAGTTGTCGTTGTGGAAGTGCCCGCCGAAGGCCTGCTGGTAGGCCAGCCCGGCGACCCGGACGACCATCGGGTTGCGGAACGCCCCTTGGGAGAAGAACCCCATCGTGGCCGCCTCGCCGCGCAACTGGTCCTCGGCGTTGTGCAGGTAGGCCAGGTACTGGATCTCCGGGATCGGCAGCAGGCCCCGCTGGTCGGTGCCGCGGCTGTCCGCCGTGGCCCCGCGGTTCTCCGTCGCCGCGGAGCTGAGCCCGGCCCCGAGGCCCAGCCCGAGGATCGACGTCTCGTCCAGCAGCGTGTCGAAGACCCGCTCGGCGCCGAACCGGTCCCGCAGGTGCTTCGTCACGCCGTAGACGCCGCCCTTGCGGGCCACGTCCTCGCCGTAGACCACCGCACCCGGGGTGGCCAGCAGCGCGTCGGTGAGCGTCGCGTTGATGGTCTGGGCGAGCGTCAGCGGGCCGCCGTGCTCGGGCAGCTTGCCGCCGAAGGTCTGCAGCCGGACGGCCGAGGCGGCGCCGGTGGCCCGGTCGGCGGCGTCGGCGATGGTCCGGGCGGCGCGCAGCGGGCGGCGCGGGGCGAGCGGGGCGACCACCTCGGCGGCCGACGCCAGCTTGGGCTCGCCGAGCACCTCCTCGGCGACCTTGCGGACCTGCCAGCCCACCTCGTCGTACCGGGTGATCACCTCGTCGACGCCGGCCAGGCCCGCCTCGATCAGCAGTTTCGCGGTGCCGACGAGCGGGTCGCGGGCCAGGTCGCGGGTGATCTCCTCGACCGAGCGGTAGCCGACCTCGGCGTCCGAGCCGGCGTGCCCCATCAGCCGGACCATGGATAGGTGCAGCACGGCGGGCCGGCGGTGCTCGCGGACCCAGTCGACGGCCTCGCGCGCGGCCTCGTACGTGGCCAGCAGGTCGCAGCCGTCCGCGGCCGAGTAGCGCAGCCCGGGCCGGGAGCGCAGCATCTCGGCGACCCAGCCGTCCGGCGACGGCACGCTGATGCCCAGCCCGTTGTCCTCGCAGACCAGCAGCAGCGGCAGCCGGACGCCGGAGTGGTCGTACCAGCCCGCGGCGTTCAGGGCGGCGGTGGCGCTGGCGTGGTTGACCGACGCGTCCCCGAACGACGCCACCGCGACGGCGTCGGCCGGCCACGGGCTGGTGGCGCCCTTGAGCGCGGGCACCCGGCTGATCCCGTACGCGATGCCGACCGCCCGCGGCAGGTGCGAGGCGATGGTCGAGGTGGTGGGGATGATCTGCAGGTCGGCGCGGCCGAAGACCTTGTGCCGGCCGCCGGCGATCGGCTCCCGGGCGGAGGCGACCACGCCGCGCAGCACGTCGCGGGCGGCGTCGACCAGCGGGTCGGGGACCTGGGCGGCGTCCTGCGCCCGGGCGCAGTAGAAACCCGCGGAGCGGTAGTGCAGCAGGGCCGGATCGTCGGTGCGCAGCGCGGCGGCGACCGCCGCGTTGCCCTCGTGGCCGGACGAGCCGATCGTGTAGAAGCCCTCGTTGAAGCTGCGCAGCCAGCGCGCGGCGAGGTCGAGGTGGCGGCTGGTGAGCTGGGCGTCGAACAACTGCAGGGCGCGCGCGCCGGTGAGGGCGGCGCCGTCGCGGACGGGTTCGTCGCTCGCGCGCCGGGACTCGGGCGGCTCGAGCGCCGTCACGGCGTCCCGGAACCGTTCGTCGAGGTTCTGGGGGGTCGTCACGCGACCCAGCATTACTGACCGACGCGAGGGCTGCCACGTAAGCAATCCGACTGGACATCGACGACCAACAGGGGTTGAATGTTCAGAAGGTTCTGAACATTAGGAGCGAGATGACGGCCGAGCTGACCCCCGAGCGCCGCTATGCCGAGGAGGCCGCGGTCGTGCTGGCCAGCATGGGCATGCCCCCGGCGTACGGGAAACTGCTCGGTTGGTTGTTGATCTGCAGCCCGGCCGCGCAGAGCGGCACGGAGCTCGCGGCGGCACTCGATCTCTCCAAGGGCTCGGTCAGCGCGGGCCTGCGCATGCTCGAGAACAGCACTTTGATCCGCCGGGTGGCCATGCCCGGCCGCCGCGGCACGTTCTACGAGATGACCCCCGACGCGATCATGCGGGCCACCGGCTCCGAGAAGTTCACCCAGTTCCGCCAGCTGATGGACCGCGGCCTCGACGTGCTCGGCGGCGACGACGCGCCCGGCGCCGACCGGCTGCGCAACACGCGGGACTTCTACGCATTCCTCGAACGAGAGCTCCCGCTCTTGGTCAAACGATTTCAAGATGAACAGAAGGGACAAAACGATGGCTGACTCGGCCATCTCGACCGAAGACCTGCGCAAGACCTACGGCCGCCGCAGTCGCGGCCTCGCCGGGCTGGACCTGCAGGTCAAAACCGGTGAGGTGTACGGCTACCTGGGCCCCAACGGCGCCGGTAAGTCCACCACCATCCGCATCCTGCTCGACCTGATCCGGCCCACCTCGGGACGGGTCCGCGTGCTCGGGCTCGACCCGCGCGCCGACGGCGTGCCGCTGCGCCGGCGGGTCGGCTACCTGGCCGGTGACTTCGTCGTCGACGGCCGGCAGACGGGCCGGCAGCTGCTGACCTACCTCGGAAATCTGCGCGGCGGGGTGCCCAGCGTGCGGATCGCCGCGCTGGCCGAGCGGCTCGACCTCGACCTGGACCGGCCGATCAAGGGGCTGTCCAAGGGCAACCGGCAGAAGGCCGGCCTGGTGCAGGCGTTCATGCACGAGCCGGAGCTGCTGATCCTGGACGAGCCGACCAGCGGGCTGGACCCGTTCCTGCAGCAGGAGTTCGTCCACCTGGTCCGCGAGGCGAAGGGCCGCGGCGCGACCGTCTTCATGTCCTCGCACGTGATGAGCGAGGTGCAGCAGACCGCCGACCGGGTCGGCATCATCCGCGACGGCCGGCTGATCACCGTGGAGAGCGTGGAGTCGCTACGTGAGCACGCGGTGCGCAGCGTGACCATGACCTTCGGCGGGGAGTTCGACAGCGACGCGTTCACCCGGCTGCCGGGCTTCACCGACGTCACGGTGACCGGCGCCACGGTGCGCGGCCGGCTCTCCGGGCACACCGACGAGCTGATCAAGGCGGCCAGCCGCTATTCGGTGCTGGATCTGCTCTGCGAGGAGCCCGACCTCGAGGACATCTTCTTCCACTTCTACGTCGGGGAGGCCGGCCGTGTTGCTGCGTAACGTCTACACCAGGTCGCTCTGGGACACCCGCCGGTCGCTGCCGGGCTGGACGCTCGCGATCGCCGGCGTGGCGGTGATGTATTCGGCGTTCTGGCCCAGCGTCAACTCCCCGGCGATGGCCGACGCCCTGGCGGCGTACCCGAAGGGGGTGCTCGACGCGCTCAACTCGGGCGATCTGACCACGCCGGCGGGCTACCTCAGCGGCTCGGTGTACGGGCTGCTCGTGCCGCTGCTGGTCGCGGTCTTCATGATCGCCGCGGGGGCGCGCAGCGTCGCCGGTGACGAGGAGGCCGGCACGATCGACCTGGTCCTGGCGCACCCGGTGAGCCGGACCCGGCTGGCCCTGCAGCGCCTCGGCGGGGCGCTGACCGGGCTGGCGGTGGTCGCGGTGGTGCTGTCCGCGGCCCTGGTGCCGCTGCGCGGCCCGTTCCAGCTGGACGAGGTGCCGGTCACCGGCCTGCTCGCGATGAACCTGCAGCTCGCGCTGTTCGGGGCGGTCCTCGGGACGCTGGCGTTCGCGGTCGGGGCGGCCACCGGCAGCCGCAGCCTGGCGCTCGGCGCGAGCGCCGCGGTCGCGCTGCTCGGCTATCTGGCGAACAGCGTGTTCCCGCAGGTGTCGGCGCTGGAGTGGACCCGCTCGGTGTCGCCGTTCCACTGGTTTCTGGGCGGCGATCCGCTGACCAACGGCGTGCAGTGGGGCGGCGTGACCGCGCTGCTGGTCACCACCGTGGCGCTGGCGGCGGCCGGGACGGTGCTGTTCGCCCGGCGCGACCTGAAGTCCTGATCCGCGCGCCCATTCGGGCGGATGGAAGACTCAGGCGATGCGTACCGAGGTGATCACGGTCCGGACCGGGAACCGACCGGTCGTGGTTGACATCACGCGGCAGGCCGAGCGGTTCGTCGACGGCCAGGGCGACGGCTTGCTGCACGTCTTCGTTCCGCACGCGACGGCCGGGCTGGCGATCATCGAGACCGGCGCCGGCTCCGACGACGACCTGCTCACCGCGATCGGCGAGCTGTTGCCGGCCGAGGACAAGTGGCGGCACCGGCACGGCTCGGCGGGGCACGGCCGCGACCATGTGCTGCCGGCCTGGATCCCGCCGTACGCCACCCTGCCGGTGCTCGCCGGCCGGATCGCGCTGGGCACCTGGCAGTCCGTCTGCCTGGTCGACCCGAACGGCGACAACCCGACCCGGCAGGTCCGGTTCACCCTCCTCCCTGGGTAAGCGCGAAGTTACTGCTCAGTACGTGTGTCGCGGATCGCGTACCGGCCCGGTAGGCGTGACGACGGCCACCGTAGGGGGCAGGATGGAACCCAACTCCGCGCGTTCCACACGATGGCCGCGCGGTCCGACATCGACAAGAGGTAAAGCCTGTGGCCACGGAACGCAAGCGCCCGGTGATCAGTGACGGCCTGCCGAGCCAGCTTCCGGACATCGACCCCGAAGAAACGGCGGAGTGGGTCGAGTCGCTCGACGGAGTCATCGACGAACGCGGGGCCAAGAGAGCCCGGTACGTGATGCTGCGCCTGCTCGAGCGGGCCCGGGAACGGCAGGTCGGCGTGCCCCCGCTGACCTCCACCGACTACATCAACACGATCGCGCCCGAGCAGGAGCCGTGGTTCCCCGGCGACGAGTTCGTCGAGCGCCGGATCCGGGCCTACATCCGGTGGAACGCCGCGATGCTGGTGCACCGCGCGCAGCGCCCCGAGATCGGCGTCGGCGGCCACATCTCGACGTACGCGTCCAGCGCCAGCCTCTACGAGGTCGGCATGAACCACTTCTTCCGCGGCAAGGACCACCCCGGCGGCGGCGACCACGTCTTCTTCCAGGGCCACGCCTCCCCGGGCATGTACGCGCGGGCGTTCCTCGAGGGCCGGCTGAGCGAGAACGACCTGGACGGCTTCCGCCAGGAGCTGTCCCACCAGGGTGGCGGCCTTCCTTCATATCCACACCCGCGGCTGATGCCGAACTTCTGGGAGTTCCCGACGGTCAGCATGGGCCTCGGCCCGCTGAACGCGATCTACCAGGCCCGGTTCAACCGCTACCTGCACAACCGCGGCATCAAGGACACCAGCGACCAGCACGTCTGGGCGTTCCTCGGCGACGGCGAGATGGACGAGGTCGAGTCGCTCGGCGCGATCGGCCTGGCGGCCCGCGAGGAGCTCGACAACCTGACCTTCGTGATCAACTGCAACCTGCAGCGCCTCGACGGCCCGGTCCGCGGCAATGGCAAGGTCATCCAGGAACTGGAGGCGTTCTTCCGCGGCGCGGGCTGGAACGTGATCAAGGTGATCTGGGGCCGGGAGTGGGACCCGCTGCTCGCCGCCGACACCGACGGCGCCCTGGTCAACCTGATGAACGTCACCCCGGACGGCGACTTCCAGACCTACAAGGGCGAGTCCGGGGCGTACGTGCGGGAGAACTTCTTCGGTCGTGACCCGCGCACCCGCAAGCTGGTCGAGGCCATGAGCGACGACGAGGTCTGGAACCTCAAGCGCGGCGGCCACGACTACAAGAAGCTGTACGCGGCCTACAAGGCGGCCACCGAGCACACCGGCCAGCCGACCGTCATCCTCGCGCACACCATCAAGGGCTGGACCCTCGGCTCGCACTTCGAGGCGCGCAACGCGACCCACCAGATGAAGAAGCTGACCCTGGACGACCTCAAGGGCTTCCGGGACCGGCTCTACCTGGAGATCACCGACAAGCAGCTCGAGCAGAATCCGTATCTGCCGCCGTATTACCGGCCCAGCGACAAGTCGGACGAGATGCAGTACATGTTCGAGCGCCGCCGCGAGCTGGGCGGGTTCGTGCCGAGCCGGCGCACCAAGGCCAAGCCGCTGGCGATCCCCGACGCGAAGACGTTCGGCGACGTCAAGCGCGGCTCCGGCAAGCAGAAGGTCGCCACCACAATGGCGTTCGTCCGGCTGCTCAAGGACCTGATGCGGGACAAGGAGTTCGGGGCCCGCTGGGTGCCGATCATCCCGGACGAGGCGCGCACGTTCGGAATGGACTCGCTGTTCCCGACCCGCAAGATCTACTCGCCGCACGGCCAGACCTACACCTCGGTCGACCGCGAGCTCTTCTTGTCCTACAAGGAGGCCACCAACGGGCAGATCCTGCACGAGGGCATCAACGAGGCCGGCTCGACCGCCAGCTTCATCGCGGCCGGCACGTCGTACGCGACCCACGACGAGCCGATGATCCCGCTGTACATCTTCTATTCGATGTTCGGCTTCCAGCGCACCGCCGACGAGCTGTGGGCGGCGGCCGACCAGATGACCCGGGGCTTCCTGCTCGGCGCGACGGCCGGTCGCACCACGCTGAACGGCGAGGGCCTGCAGCACGAGGACGGCCACTCGCTGCTGATCGCGGCGACGAACCCGGCCGTGGTGGCCTACGACCCGGCGTTCGCGTTCGAGATCGCGCACATCATGGAGAACGGCCTGCACCGGATGTACGGCGAGCAGCCGGAGAACATCTACTACTACCTGACCATCTACAACGAGCCGATCCTGCAGCCCGCCGAGCCGTCCGAGCTGGACGTCGAGGGCCTGCTCAAGGGCATCTACCGCTATCGGGCCGCGCCCGCGAGCGACGGGCCCCGGGCCCAGATCCTGGCCTCGGGTACGGGCATGCAGTGGGCGGTCAAGGCGCAGGAGTTGCTGGCCCAGGACTGGGGCGTCGGCGCCGACGTGTGGTCGGTGACGTCGTGGACCGAGTTGCGCCGGGACGCGATCGAGACCGAGGAGCACAACCTGCTGCACCCCGGCGACCAGCCGCGCAAGCCGTACGTCCAGACCAAGCTCGAGGGCACCGAGGGCCCGGCGATCGCGGTCAGCGACTGGATGCGGGCGGTGCCCGACCTGATCGCGCGCTGGGTGCCGAACGACTACATGTCGCTGGGCACGGACGGCTTCGGCATGAGCGACACCCGGCACGCGCTGCGCCGGCACTTCCACGTCGACGCCGAGTCGATCGCCGTGGCGACGCTGCGCCAGCTGGCGCTGCGCGGCCTGGTGCCGCCGCACGTCCCGGCCGAGGCCGCCAAGAAGTACGCGATCGACGACGTCACGGCCGCCCCGGTCGGCGAGACCGGCGGCGACTCGTAGCTCCCGGATGGTGGCCCGCCCGCCTCGCGGGCGGGCCGCCGTCGCGGCCTCGGCGTCATAGGTAGTCTGGGTGGGTGACTGTACGAGTACGCTTCGCCCCTTCTCCGACCGGAATGTTCCACGTCGGCAGTGCCCGCGCGGCGCTGCACAACTGGATCGTCGCCCAGCAGGCGGGCGGCACATTCGTCCTGCGTATCGAGGACACCGACGCCGCCCGTAACCGTCCCGAATGGATCGAGGGCATCCTCTCGGCCATGGACTGGATCGGCATCGAACGCGGCACATACGAGGGGCCGTACTTCCAGTCCGCGTACGTGGCCGAGCACGCCGCCGCCGCGACCCGGCTGTACGGCGAGGCTCGCGCGTACTACTGCGACTGCACCCGCGACGACGTCGTCGCGCGCAACGGCAACCAGCACACCGGCTACGACGGCTTCTGCCGCGAGCGCGGGCTCGGCCCGGGCGAGGGCCGCGCGCTGCGGTTCCGCACCCCGGACGAGGGCGCGACCGTAGTGGTCGACGTGGTCCGCGGCGAGCCTACTTTCGAGAACAAGCTGATCGAGGACTTCGTCATCGTCCGCGGTGACGGCTCGCCGCTGTTCCTGCTGGCCAACGTCGTCGACGACATGACGATGGGGATCACCCACGTGATCCGCGCCGAGGAGCACCTGCCCAACACCCCCAAGCAGCAGCTGCTCTGGGAGGCGCTGGGCGGCAAGGTGCCGATCTGGGCGCACGTCCCGGTGATCGTGAACGAAAAGCGGCAGAAGCTGTCGAAGCGCCGCGACAAGGTGGCCCTGGAGGGCTACCGCGACGAGGGCTACCTCGCCGCCGCGATGCGCAACTACCTGATGCTGCTCGGCTGGGCCCCGACGGGCGACCGCGAGATCGTGCCGTGGTCGGTCATCGAGGCCGAGTTCAAGCTCGAGGACGTCAACCACTCCCCCGCGTTCTTCGACGTGAAGAAGCTGCGCGCGTTCAACGGCGAGTACATCCGCGCGCTCTCGGGCGAGGACTTCGCCGCGGTCTGCGCGCCGTGGCTGGCCGGCACCGACACCATTCCCGCGCCGCCGTGGGAGCCGGCGGCGTTCGACTCGGCCGTCTTCGCGGCGGTCGCCCCGCTGGCGCAGACCCGGATCGCGGTGCTCGCCGAGATCGTCGACTACGTCGACTTCCTCTTCCTGGCCGAGCCGGTCGCCGACGAGCAGTCCTGGAACAAGGCGATGAAGGAGGGCGCCGGCGAGATCCTCGACGCCGCCGCGGCCGCCTTCGGCGCGCTCGAGGAGTGGGCCACCGAGCCGCTCAAGGCGGCGCTGGAGCGGGTCGGCGAGGAGCGCGGGCTCAAGCTGGGCAAGACCCAGGCGCCGGTCCGGGTCGCGGTGATGGGCCGCACGGTCGGGCTGCCGCTCTTCGAGTCGCTCGAGGTCCTGGGCCGCGAGCGCACCCTCACCCGGATCGATGCCGCCCGGGCCAAGCTCGCCGCATAGCAGATAGTTTCACCATCCGCCAGAGCGGACAGTCGTGAGGTGCTGACTGTCCGCTCGGCGGGTGACCAGGACGTTGCGGACTTGCATGTAGTGGGTACCATTCGGCCGCTGATCATCGGCCGTCCTCGCCACATCAGCCGTTCCCAGATGGCTCCAAATCGTCCCTTCTCACGATGCGAAGGGACGAGTCCCGGGGAAGGCTGTACCCGAGTAGGGCTGACTAGTTGGGCCGGGCGCAGTGAGCCATGTCCATCCACGGGGCGGGGAGGCCGGACGATGGTGAAAACGGTGTTATCTAGATGCGCCGCGGCGGCAGGAGCCATGCTGGCCGCGATCGCGGTCCTGCTCGGTGCCCTGCCGCTGGCGGCGCAGGCCGCGCCCAAGGCGTCCGCCAAGCCGACCACGATGACGATCGTCGGCAAGGGCATCACCGGCAAGCTGACCCTGCAGGCGGCCGACCAGCCGGGCATCTTCAACCAGCTGCTCAGCGAGGTCAACTGGCTGGCCACCACCAAGCCGACGGCCACCGCGCCAAAGGCGAACAAGCTCGGCCCGAAGTACACCCTGACGGTTCTGATCAAGGACAAAGCGACTTATACGTACGACTTGTACCCCGAGGCGAGCGGCGGGCCGCGCGCGCACCGGCCGGCCAAGCAGCCGTCGGGCAAGAAGGTGGCCGACGGCTGGTTCTACGGCCGGCTGACCATGTCCGAGTCGCTGCGGATCAGCGGGGTGCCGCTGGCCGCCAAGCCCGACACGGTGAGCGGCGGCATCGGCGGCGGGCTCGGCACCGACGTGGTCCACGACGAGCTCGACCCGGCCCAGAGCATCAACGACTTCATCACCGAGATGCGCCAGCTCGTGCTGCTCAACGGCGCGGTCGTGGTGGTCATCCTGTTCGGCCTCGCCGGCATCTCGTTCCTGATCCGCCGCCGGGTCTGATCAACCGCGAGGACCGGATCCGCCGCCGGGTCTGATCGGCGGCCAGCGCTAGGCGGCTAGCCGGCTGCGGGCACTTCGACGCGCAGCGCGGGGCAGATCGAGGGTTTGTCGTTGCAGCTTTCGGTCGCGCCGAAGGCGTCCAGCACCCGCGGGTCGGTCGCGGCCGCCGCGGTCTGCGACCCGGTCAACGCCGGCCGGCCCGCCTCGGCGTCGCCGGTGCCACGCTCCCCGGACGCCATCACCGCGACCGTGCGGCCGTCCCGGGGCCGCCGGGCGATCACCTCGTTCACCTGGGCGTCGACCTCGTCGAAGCGGTACCGGACGTACTCGATGTCGCCGGCCGCCTCGGCCAGCGCGCAGGCCTTCCGGTCGGCCAGCACCGGCAGGCAGAGGCCGCCCGGGGCGGCGTAGACGGCGACCTCGATCACGCCGCGCGGGTTCCCGGCCCGGTCCACCGCCGTGTACTGCCGCCAGCCCGCGCCCGCCGGGTGCCGCACAACGGTGAGGTCGGCGACCTCGGCCAGCACGACGGCGACCGGGTCGACGGCCGGGCCGGGTGGGCGGCCGGGTGCGGGCTCGCCGGCGGCGGCCGGCAGCAGGACGCTGATCAGGCCGTAGCCCAGGGCCGCCACCAGTACGACCGCGATCAGCCCGGCCAGCAGCAGCGCGCGGATCCGGCGCCGGCGCAGCTGCCCGGCCCGGTGGAAGACGGCTTCGACCGCGTCGCCGAGCGGCGGCTCGTCCTCGAGCGCCCGGGCCAGCCGCTCGTCCAGCGCAGTCACGACGACACCGGGTCGCCGAGCAGGCTTTCCAGGGCTCGGCAGCCCGCCGCGTCGTACGCCTCGACCCGCTCGTCCGTCAGGTTCAGCACGTCGGCGACCTCGGTGACCGGCAGGCCGTCCCAATGCCGCAGGACGAGCACCGCCCGGCAGCGGGGCGCCAGCTTCTGCAGCGCGTCCAGCAGCAGGATCGTCTCGGTCGGGTCGTGGCCGCCGGGCGCCTCGGGCGGGGCGACGAAGACGTGCTCGCGACGCTTGTGCTTGAGCGGGAAGGCTGCCATCAGTTCCGCGTACGCGAAACCGCCCGGATCTTCGAACTCGTCCCGGCGCAGGTCCGCGACCACGCGCGCGAGCACCTCCCGGACCACCTCGCCGGCGGCCGCCCAGTCCCCGCACATCAGGAACGCCGACCGGCGCAGCTGCGGGTACCGGGTCGCGACGAAGTCCAGCAGCCCCGTGTCGTCGTCGCCCATGCACTCGTTATAGGCCCGCCACCGGGGTGGCCGAGGGCGAACGGGCGGAGCCGACCCGAACGGCGACCTCGACCAGCCGGACCAGGTCGTCCAGGTCGGCGTCGAACTCGGCGTCCGCGGTGCCGACCGGCCCGGCCTCGGGCAGCCCCCCGGTCACCTCACCGGTGGTGTAGCCGAGCAGGAAGGCGCAGATCATCCGGGCCAGCCGGGGCAACTCGCCCACCGGTACGCCGGCGTCGTGCAGGGTGTTGCGCAGGGCGGCGGTCAGCCAGGACGCCGAGGCCGCGGCGGAGCGCCGGTTCAGCATCAGCGGGTAGGCGCCGGGGTGCGCCAGCGACAGCGTCCGCACGGCCCGGCCCAGCGCGCACAGCCGCTGCCGCCAGTCGAGATCGGCCGGGTTGGTCCCGTAGGCGGTGCCGAGTTCGGCGTGCAGCAGGTCGACGAGCCCGTCCAGCAACGCGTCCTTGCCGCCGACGTACGGGTAGAGGGCCATCGAGGTGAGCCCGACGCGTTCCGCCACGGCCCGCATGGACATGGCGCTGAGCCCCCGCTCGTCGACGAGGGCGAGGGCCTGGTCCAGGATCAGCCGTCTCTTGTCGTCCACGGGCACACGGTGTCGGCCTTTGCCGCGCTCCGGCGGGGACGCGCCCGGGCGGGCCCGCCCAACCACCCGTCAGAGTGAGCCGCTCAGCACCAGCGGCCGGGCGGGCGGCCACGGCCGGCTGCCCGCCGCCGCGGCCGGACCGCGCCGTGCAGGTGGGCCCCGGCCCAGCCGCGCAGGTTGGTCTGGCAGGTGCCGCGCTGGGGAACCTCGACGCTCGGCTCGTCACCGGGATCGGCCACAGACTCGACGAAGTCGTCGTCCTCGGCGCACAGCTGCGCGTCTTCGCGTTCCGTCATTTCGCCTCCTCCACCCTCGCCGTGCCTGGTCGGCCGGTCCCATCGGCAGCGCCGCGCCCCGCCTGAGCGGGCCGGACGGCCGTGTTGAGAGGACACCATGCCAGGTCACCGACAGAAATCGCGGTCGAGGCGCACCGCTATTACCGACAAACAGCCCAAACCGTGACGTTTCAGGTCCCACTTCGGCGGTCTCGCCGCAGCGTGTCAGGCTGGTGCACGTGGCACAGATGGCGAAGCGCGGCGCAACGGCGACCCAGCCGGCGCTGGCCGCCACCCTGCAGCGCATCGAGCGGCACGCCGGCGCGCTGGCCACCGCGAGCGTCGCCCAGATGGACGAGACGCTGCCCTGGTTCCGGGCACTGCCGGCCGACCAGCGGTCCTGGGTGATGCTCGTCGCACAGGCCGGCGTCCGGTCGCTGGTCGAGTGGCTGCGCTCCGGCGGCACCTCCTCCGGCGGCGCGCAGGAGATCTCCGACGAGGTCTTCGCCGCCGCGCCGCGCGCGCTGGCCCGGTCGATCTCGCTGACCCAGACCGTCGCCCTGGTCAAGGTCACGATCGACGTCGCCGAGGCGCAGGTGCCGACGCTGGCCGCGCCGGGCGAGGAGGAGGCCCTGCTGCAGGCCATCCTCCGGTTCTCCCGGGAGATCGCGTTCTCGGCCGCCCGGGTCTACGCCCGCGCCGCCGAGTCCCGCGGCGCCTGGGACGCCCGGCTGCAGGCGCTGCTCGTCGACGCCCTGCTGCGCGGCGATTCGTCCGACGTGCTGGCCAGCCGGGCCGCCGCGCTGGGCTGGGCCGACGCGCCGCCGGTCGCCGTCGTCGTCGGCCGCTCGCCGGGCGGCGACATCACGGCCGTGCTGCACACCGTCTACCGGGCCGCCCGGCGCGCCCGGATCGAGGTGATCGGCGGCGTACACGGCGACCGCCTGGTCGTGGTCACCGGCGGCGCGACCGACCCGCTCGGCACCGCCGGGGCCCTCGCGGACAGCTTCGGCGAGGGGCCGATCGTCGTCGGGCCCGCCGTGCCCTCGCTGGACCAGGCGGCCGAGTCGGCCCGGGCGGCGCTCGCCGGCTTCCGGGCCGCCCCGGCCTGGCCCGGCGCGCCGTCCCCGGTGACCGCCGACGACCTGCTGCCCGAGCGGACCCTGGCCGGCGACACCGAGGCGCGGCGGCTGCTGCGGCACGACGTCTACGGCGCCGTGGTCCGGGCCGGCGGCGGGCTGCTGGAGACCCTGGACGCGTTCTTCGCCGCGGGCGGCGTGCTGGAGAGCGCGGCCCGCGAGCTGTACGTGCACCCGAACACGGTCCGCTATCGGCTGAAAAGGGTCGCCGAGGTGACCGGATTGTCCCCACTGGACGGCCGGGACGCGTACGCGCTGCGGATGGCCCTGACCATCGGCCGGCTCGACCCGGCGACGTAAATCACTCCGCTCTGGATCTTCGTTTAAAGATCGTTAAGGGCCCATCGCCGCAACAAATCGGGCGTAAACTCCCCGGACGGCGGAGTTTTTGTAGGAACCCCACAACGCTGGTAGTGCGCTTTCGTGCCCTGCGCATACCGCGTAACGACCGGGGATCCGGAAGAGTCAGAGACGTGCTCGCCGTCCTATCGCCCGGCCAGGGCTCCCAGAAGCCCGGCTTCCTCCACTCCTGGCTCGAACTGCCCGGCGCCGAGTCCCGGCTGCGGTGGTGGTCCGCCCTCGCCGGCGTCGACCTGATCCACCTGGGCACGGCCGCCGACGCCGACGAGATCAAGGACACGGCCCGCACCCAGCCACTGCTCGTCGCCGCCGCGCTGCTCGCCGCCGGGCAGTTGCCGATGCACGACGTCGGCCTGGTGGCCGGCCACAGCGTCGGCGAGCTGAGCGCCGCCGCCCTGGCCGGCGTGCTGAGCGCCGAGGCCGCGATCACCCTGGCCGGCCTGCGCGGCCGGGAGATGGCCGCCGCCTGCGCGCTGGAGACCACCGGCATGAGCGCCGTCCTCGGCGGCGACGAGGCCGAGGTGCTCGAGGCGATCGACAAGCTCGGCCTGTTCGCCGCCAACCGCAACTCCACCGGCCAGATCGTCGCCGCGGGTGCGATCGACGCCCTCGGCAAGCTGGCCGAGGAGCCGCCCGGCTCGGCCCGGGTCCGGCCGCTGCAGGTCGCCGGCGCCTTCCACACGCCGTACATGGCGCCGGCCGAGCAGGCCCTCGCCGCGGTCGCCGGCGGCGTCACCGTGCACGACCCGGCCCGGATCCTGCTGTCCAACCGGGACGGCGCCGCCGTCCTGCACGGCCGCGAGATGCTGCAGCGCCTGGTCCGCCAGGTCACCGCCCCGGTGCGCTGGGACCTGTGCATGCGCACCCTGCGCGACCTGGGCGTCACCGGCGTCCTCGAGCTGCCGCCTGCGGGCACCCTGGCCGGGCTGGTCAAGCGCGAGCTCAAGGGCGACGCTCAGCCCGAGGTCGTCACCCTGAACTCGCCCGACGACCTGGCCGCGGCGCGCGACCTGATCGCCCGGCACGGCGTGGCGCCCAGCTTCGAGCCGACCCCGCTGTTCCGGGTCGTCGTCGCCGCCAGCGCCGGGATGTTCCAGCCCGCCGACGACCTCGACGAGGGCCACGACGTGCGCGTCGGCCAGGTCATCGGCCGGGTCGTGACGCGCCAGGGCCCGGTCGAGGTGCCCGCCCACGCGGCCGGCGTGCTCACCGAATGGCTCGCCAACTACGACGACCCGGTGGCGCCGGGCCAGCCGGTGGCCCGGATCGGCGGCCACCAGTGACGACCCAGATCGTGATCGAAGGAGCAGCACGATGACCGCGGGTTCCCGAATCGTCGCGATGGGCCACTACCAGCCCTCGCGCATCGTCACCAACGACGACCTTGCCAAGATCGTCGACACCAACGACGCCTGGATCCGCGACCGGGTCGGCATCGCCGAGCGCCGGGTCGCCGAGGCCGAGACGGTCGCCGACATGGCCACCTTCGCGGCCGAGAAGGCGCTGGCCGGCTCGGGGCTGACCGCGGCGGACATCGACCTGGTCACCGTCGCCACCTGCTCCTCGATCGACCGCTGCCCGAACGTGGCGACCCGGGTGGCGAGCCGGCTCGGGATCACCGCGCCGGCCGCGTACGACCTGAACACGGCGTGCTCCGGCTTCTCGTACGCGCTGGGCACCGCCGACCACGCGATCCGGGCCGGCGCGGCGCGCAACGCCATCGTGATCGGCGCCGAGAAGCTCTCCGACCTCACCGACTGGACCGACCGCAGCACCGCGGTGCTGTTCGGCGACGGTGCCGGGGCGGCCGTGGTCTCCGGCGTCGCCGACGGCGAGCAGCCCGGCATCGGCCCGGTGCTCTGGGGTTCCGCCCCGGACAAGGGCGACGTGCTGCGGATCGAGGGCTGGCAGCCGTACATCCAGCAGGAGGGTCAGATCGTCTTCCGCTGGGCGACCACGGCGCTCGCGCCGCTGGCGCTCGAGGCCTGCGAGAAGGCCGGCGTACGCCCGGACGAACTCGCCGCCTTCGTACCGCACCAGGCCAACACCCGGATCATCGACGGCATCGTCAAGCGGCTCGGCCTCTCGGCCGGCGTGGTCATCGCCAAGGACCTGGTCGAGTCGGGCAACACCTCCGCGGCGAGCATGCCGCTGGCCCTGTCCAAGCTGATCGAGCGGCGCGAGGTGCCCTCCGGCGCCCCGGTCCTGCTCTTCGGCTTCGGCGGCGGCCTCACCTACGCGGGCCAGGTCATCCGTTGCCCCTGAGCAGCAAGCCGGCCCGGTCGCGAGCAGTACCTACCATGGAGAGGAACCACCACAATGGCAACCCGCGCTGAGATCACTTCCGGCCTCGCCGAGATCCTCGAGGAGGTCGCCGGGGTGAACCCGGACGACGTCGCCGAGGAGAAGTCCTTCACCGACGACCTGGACGTCGACTCGCTGTCCATGGTCGAGGTCGTGGTGGCCGCCGAGGAGAAGTTCGGCGTCAAGATCCCCGACAACGAGGTGCAGAACCTCAAGACCGTCGGCGACGCCGTCTCCTTCATCGAGGCGAACCACTGACATGAGCTCGACAGACGTCGTCGTCACCGGGCTCGGCGCGACGACCCCGCTTGGCGGGGACGTCGCGTCCACCTGGGACGCCATGCTCGCCGGCCGCTCCGGGGTGAGTGCGCTCACCCAGGAGTGGGCCGCGCAGTTGCCCGTCCGCATCGCCGCCCAGCTCGCCGTGGACCCGTCCGAGGTCATGGAACGGGTCAAGCTGCGCCGGCTCGACCGTTCCGAGGCGATCGCGCTGATCGCCGCCCACCAGGCCTGGGCCGACGCCGGCCTGAAGGACTCCGGCCTCGACCCGGAGCGCCTCGCGGTCAGCTTCGGCAGCGGCATCGGTGGCGCGCAGACCCTGCTCAACCAGGACGACATCCTGGAGGCCCACGGGCCACGCCGGGTCAGCCCGCACACCGTGCCGATGCTCATGCCCAACGGCCCGGCCGCCTGGGTCGGCCTCGAGCTCGGCGCCCAGGCGGGTGTCCACGCAATGGCCAGCGCGTGCGCGACCGGTGCCGAGGCCCTCTCGCTCGGCCTGGACCTCATCCGGGCCGGCCGGGCCGACGTGGTCATGACCGGTGGCACCGAGGCCGTGATCCACCCGCTGCCGATCGCCGGCTTCGCCTCGATGCGGGCCATGTCGACCCGCAACGACGACCCGGAGCGGGCCTCGCGGCCGTGGGACAAGGGCCGGGACGGCTTCGTGCTCGGCGAGGGCGCGGGTGCGCTCGTCCTCGAGCGCGCCGACCACGCCATCGCCCGCGGCGCGACGATCTACGCCCGGCTGGCCGGCGCCGGCATCACCTCGGACGGCTACGACATCGTCCAGCCGCACCCCCAGGGTGCCGGGGCGATCCGGGCCATCGCGAAGGCGCTGGCCGACGCCGGGGTCGCCGGGTCCGACATCAAGCACGTGAACGCGCACGCCACCTCCACCCCGGCCGGGGACATGGCCGAGATCGCCGCCCTGCACGCCGCAATCGGCGACCACCCGGTCCTCACCTCGACCAAGTCGATGTCCGGGCACCTGCTCGGCGCGGCCGGCGCGCTGGAGTCGATCGCCACCATCCTGGCGATCCGGGACAGCATCGTTCCGCCGACCATCAACCTGGACGACCCGGACGACGCCCTGACGCTCGACGTGGCGGCCCACAAGGCCCGCCCGCTCGACATCCCGGCCGCGCTGAACAACTCGTTCGGCTTCGGTGGACACAACGTGGCGCTGGTGTTCACCCGCGTGTGACCCGCACCCCCACTGGGAGGACGCCGTGACCACGACCTCATCCTCGGCCGATCCGGCCGTCGACCACCGCGATCCGGAAGCGCGCCTGCGGGCGCTCTTCGACCACGGTTCGCTGCGCCTGCTCGCCCCCGCGGACGACTCGGGCGTGGTGTGGGCGCGTGGTGAGGTCGAGGGCACGGCAGCGATCGCCTTCGCCACCGACGCCACCCGGATGGGCGGCGCGATGGGGCTCGAGGGCTGCCGGCACGTCGTCGACGCCATCGACACCGCCGTCCGTGAGCGGGTGCCGGTGCTCGGCCTCTGGCACTCCGGGGGCGCCCGGCTCGCCGAGGGCGTGGTCGCGCTGGACGGCGTGGGCCAGGTGTTCGCGGCGATGGTGCGCGCGTCGGGGCGCGTACCGCAGATCTCCGTGGTGCTCGGCCCGGCGGCCGGCGGCGCGGCGTACGGGCCGGCGCTGACCGACATCGTGATCATGAGCAAGGCCGGCCGGATCTTCGTTACCGGGCCCGAGGTGGTCCGCAGCGTCACCGGCGAACAGGTCGACATGGAACGCCTCGGCGGCCCCGAGCCGCACGGCCGCCGCTCCGGCGTGGTGCACATCACCACCAAGGACGACGAAAGCGCGCTGGCCGAGGCCCGCAAGCTCACCGTGCTGCTCGGCCGCCAGGGCCGGCTGGTCCCGGCGGACGTCGCCGAGGATCGTGACCTCTCGCAGAGCATGCCGGCCGAATTCAACCGGGCCTACGACGTAAAACCGGTGGTCAAGGCGCTGCTCGACGAGCCCGGCGTGGAACTGCACGCCAAGTGGGCACCGAACGTGTCGACGACGCTGGGCCGCTTCGGCGGCCGCACGGTCGGCGTCATCGCCAACAACCCGCTGCGCCTGGGCGGCTGCCTGGACGCATCCAGCGCGGAGAAGGCCGCCCGCTTCGTGCGAATGTGCGACGCGCTGGGCGTGCCGATCATCGTGCTCGTGGACGTGCCCGGCTACCTCCCCGGCCTCGGCCAGGAATGGGACGGCGTGGTGCGCCGCGGCGCAAAGCTGCTGCACGCGTTCGCCGAGGCGGTCGTCCCCCGGGTGACGCTGGTGACCCGCAAGGCATACGGCGGCGCGTACATCGCGATGAACTCCCGCTCGCTGGGCGCCACGGCCGTGTTCGCCTGGCCGGACGCCGAGATCGCGGTCATGGGTGCAAGCGCGGCGGTCAACATCCTGCACCGCAAGAAGCTGGCGTCAGCCCCGCACGAGCAGCGCGACGCACTGCGCGAAACGCTGATCCAGCACCAGCTGCGGACGGCCGGCGGGGTCTGCCGGGCGCTGGAGATCGGCGTGGTGGACGACGTGATCACCCCGGAGCAGACCCGCCGCCGCATCGCGGAGGCCCTGGCCGCGGCCCCGGCCGCCCGCGGCGCGCACGGCAACATACCGCTCTGACCCGGGCACCGGATCCCGCGCCGGCGTGCTGTGCGGAGATCTTGTGGCAGCGGCTGCGCGTTGTTCGGGAGTGCCTCGCTTGCTGTCGGCAGGGCGGGCCGTGGCGCTCCGGCTACGCGATCGGGTAGCGCCGGCCCGCTCGTCTCTGGTGTGCTCGGGCCCTTCTTCCGGGGTGTCGGTGGTCGTGGCTGGCGGGGATACGGGGTGGCGATCTTGGTGACTTCGGGTTCCCTCGGACTTCTTCTCGGTTGTCTCATGGTCGATCCGCAATACCTCGCCCGAGTGACTACGCCGCCCCCGTGAGGCGTTGCATGGAGATCTTGGTAACCAGCGGCCCTCAGAGGGGCTAAAATTGACCAAGATCTATCAAAGTGGTGAATACCGTTTTGGACAAAGGCTACTTAGCGGAATCAGGGGCCTCCAGGGAAGCCGGCAAGGCTCGTCGCCCAACCGGAGGCTTGCGCCCGACCGCGCGCACCGATCCGGGCACTTGACAACAGGCCGCCCGCCAATCAAGCAGAAGACTCTTCGGCACCTGCCTGCATCAAGGTCCGCAGCATGTGGTCGGCGAGGACTGGGGCCGGGCTGAGGCCGGGCTGAGGCCGGGGCTGGGGCCGGGCTGGGACTGCTGGCGGTGCGGCAGCGACCGCGGATGTTGGACCTTGGTGCGCAGCGGCCTGCTCCACACCCGCACGCATCAAGGTCCGCGAAGTGGCGGCGATATAGGGCGTTATGTGAGGTTTCGGTCCGGGGTGTGGGACGGAATGCCCAAGATGTGGTGACGGTGCCCGGTGGGCGGGATCGGGGTCCATCAGCTGGACTGCCACCGGCGTGGGTAAGGGGTGGAGCGTCGGGTCACTCCTGAACAAGACGCCAAGCTCACCCCGGACGACCCAAGATCGCCGTTCGCAAACGCGTCACGGCGTCACGGCGTCACCGCGTCACCGCCTCACGGCGTCACGGCGTCACGGCGTCACGGCGTCACGGCGTCACGGCGTCACGGCGTCACGGCGTCACGGCGTCACGGCGTCACGGCGTCACGGCGTCACGGCGTCACGATGATTTTGCCGTGGGTGCCGCCGGACTCGGCCAGGCGGTGCAGTTCCGGCAGGTCTGCCAGGCTGCGGCGGGCGGTGATGTCCAGGCGCAGGACGCCCGCGTCCACCAGCCGTACCAGCGCCGCCAGGTCGGCCGGATCGTTGCGGGTGATCATGTGCTGGGCGGGCACGCCCGAGTCCGCGGCGGCCTCGATCGGGGTGGCGACCGTGACGATCCGGCCGCCGCGCCGGACCAGGGGCACCAGCGCCGCCGCCGCGGCCGGTGAGATCGACGCGCAGTTGAGCACCACGTCCACCGGCGCCCCGACCGTCAGCGGCCCGGCGGTGTAGTCGAGCACCTCATCGGCGCCGAGACTGCGAACCGTCTCGGCGCTGCGGGGGCTCGCGGTGGCCAGCACGTACGCGCCCGCGTGTCGGGCGAGTTGGAGTGCGAAGCCGCCGATGCCGCCGCCCGCCCCGTTGATCAGGACGCGCTCGCCCGGCGCGATTTTGGCGTGCTCGGTGACGGCCTGCCAGGCGGTCATCCCGGCCAGCGGCAGGGCGGCCGCGTCGGCGAGCGGGACCGTGGCCGGGGCGGGCACCAGGGACGTGGCCGCTGCCACCGCGAATTCGGCCGCCGCGCCCGAGGCGAGCATCCCGACGACCGGTTCGCCGTCCACGGTGCCCGCGACGTCCCAGCCCAGGGTCAGCGGCAAGGTGATCGGCAGCAGCTCGGCCAGCCGCCCCGAGCGCAGGGCCGTCTCCGTCGGGTTCAGCGAGGTGGCGGCGACGTGGATCAGCACCTCGCCGGATCCCGGCACCGGTGTCGGGATCTCGTCGAAGCTGATCACGGCCGGGCCGCCGTACCGGTGAATGCGCGCTGCTCTCATGATCACCAACCGTAGGCGGACCGGCCGGGACGACCTATGCTTCTGAGTCCCGGAAACCTTCGCGATCGTCTCGGGGTGTGGCATGGATGTGCTCAGCGATGTGCTCGCGGTGCAGCGGACCGGGCGGCCGCGCTCGATGCTGCTCGGCTGGGACGCGCCCTGGGCGCAGGAGTTCGCCGAGGTGCCCGGCGCGATGGGCTTCCAGGTGATCTTGCGCGGGTCGCCCTGGCTGCTCCCGCCGGGCGCCGCCGCGCCCGTCCGGCTCGACGCCGGCGACGTCGTGTTCCGGCCGCACGGTCGGGCGCATGCCCTCGCCGGTACGCCCGACGCCGTGCCCACCCCATGCGCCACCTCCGCCACCTCCGCCGAGCCCGCCGCCGAGCCCGCCGCCGAGCCCGCCGAGCCCACCGAGCCCACCGAGGCGGGGCCGCCGCCGCGCGGGCAGGAGGTGCTCACGCTCTGTGGCGCGTACGAGATCGACCCCGCCCAGGTGCACCCGCTGGTGCACGACCTGCCGGAGCTGATCCGCCTGACCCCGACCGACGAACTGCGCGCCGCCGTCGGCCTGCTCACCGCCGAGTTGGAGCACCCGCGGCTCGGCACCGACGCCGTCGTGCCCGCCCTGCTGGAGATGCTTCTGCTCTATCTGCTGCGCCGCTGGTACGCCGAACAGCCCGCCGCACCGACGGGCTGGGCGGCGGCGCTGCGCGACCCGGTGACCGCGGCCGCGCTGCACGCCATGCACGGGGATCCGGCCCGGCCGTGGACGGTGGCGTCCCTGGCGGCGCATGCCGGGCTGTCCCGGGCACCGTTCGCCCGCCGCTTCAGCACGCTGGTCGGCCGGCCACCGTTGGGCTATCTGACCTGGTGGCGGATGACCCTGGCGGCCCGGCTGCTGCGCGATTCGGACGCGACCGTGGCCAGCGTTGCGCACCGGGTGGGATATACCTCGGAGTTCGCGTTCGCGACGGCGTTCCGGCGCCGGCACGGGTCAGCCCCGGGGCGCTACCGACGGCTCACTTGACGCATGCACGGCACCGGCGCGCTACCGGCGGCAAATCACGGCGCCGGGTCGCTACCGGAAGCCTTTCGACGCAAACACGGCGCCGGACCCCTACCCGACGGCCTATTCGACGCAAATACGACGCCGGACCCCTACCCGACGGCCTATTCGACGCAAATACGACGCCGGACCCCTACCCGACGGCCTATTCGACGCAGGCGCTGCGGGGCAGCTTGCCGGCAGCCACCGGCGACTTGCCCGGCGCCGCCGCCTTGCCGGCGAGCACCGCGGCCAGCGCCGTCAACGCGAGCGGGCTGGACGAATAGGTCGCGAGCAGCGTCGGCGACCGCGACCCGGCCAGCAGGTAAGGGGCGTCCATGATGACTGTGACCGCCGCGTCCGGGCTCAGGTCGGTCTGCTTGTCGCCGTACCCGATGAGGTGCACGACCGTGCCGCCCGCGGCCTGGACCTTGACGCCCGCGTCCTGGAGGGCCTTGACCAGGTTGGCCCGGGCCGTCTCGCGGCCGCCGGACGCGCTGACGGTGACCGGCCCGGTCACCAGCGGTCCGGAGCACCGGCCCTTGAGCAGGGTGACGGCGGCCGCGTCGGCGGCGCCGACGGCCCGCTGGTGTGCGGCCGAGCCGATGGTGGACAGCTCCGGCCGGGACTGGCCCCCGCGGAACTTCAACGTGAGCACCCGGGTGACCGCCTCGACCAGGCGGGCCCGCGGCAGGCTGCCGTCCTTGAGCCCGGCCAGGATGCCGTCCCGGGCACCGGCCAGGTCCGGCGGCATGAGCAGGATGTCGTTGCCGGCGTTGAGCGCGCGGACCGCCGCCTCGCCCGCCGGCCACTTCATCGCCGGCGGCATGTTCATCGCGTCGGTGATCGCCACCCCGGTGAACTTCAGCTCGCCCCGCAGCACGTCCGTCATGATCTTGCGGGAGAACGTCGCGGCGACCCCCTTCTCCAGGCCCTGGACGTCGAGGTGCCCGGACATCACGACGCCGGCGCCCGCGGTGATGCCGGCGGCGAACGGCGGCCGGTCCTCGGCGTCCCACTTCGCCCGGCTCTGCGCGACCACCGGCAGGCCGTCGTGGCTGTCGCCGGTGGTGTGCCCGTGGCCGGGAAAATGCTTGAGCGCCGCCGCCACGCCGGCGCCCTGGATGCCCCGCACGGCAGCCTGCACCTGGGCGGCGTTCGCCTTCGGGTCGGCGCCGAACGAGCGGGAGCCGATCACCGAACTGCCCTGCGCTCCCAGCGTGTCGGCGACCGGCGCGAAGTCGAGGTTGATGCCCATCGCGGCCAGTTCCTCGCCCGCCGCCCGCCAGGCGCCCTCGGTGAGCTGCGGCTTGCCCGCCGCGCCGAACGCCATCGCGGACGGCAGCAGGGTCACCCCGTTCTTCACCCGGGTGACCACGCCGTACTCCTGGTCGGTGCCGATCAGCAGCGGCGCACCGCCGGGCAGCCGGGTCGCGGCCTGCTGCAGGCCGTCGGTCAGCGCGCGGACCTGCTGCGGACTGTCCACGTTCGTGGCCGGGTTGGTCGCCCCGGTCGGGTCGTCCGGGGCGAACGCGACCAGGATCAGCCCGCCGAGGCCGAACTTCGTGACCATCTCGGCGGGGGTGTCCACGCCGGCGATCCGCTGGTTGCCGGCCGCGGCCGTCTGGTCGACCCGGTCGGCGGCGTCACCGTAGGCGTAGGGCATCAGCACCTGGCCGGCCAGCTGCTCGTCGGTGAGGCCCTGGACCGCGGCCTGCGCCCGCGCGACGGGATCGCCGGTCGGCGCGGCCGCGCTCACGGCCGGCGCAGGCCCGGCCGGCGACGCCGGGACGGGTGCCGGCTGCGGCGCCGCATCGCTGCCGCACCCCACCAGCAAAGACAGAGCCAGGGGTACGGTCACAGCCACGCGAAGTGCCCTATTCACGGCCGCCATTGGATCAGCTATCGACCGGGGAGACAAACCCGACCCGCTGCTGCGCGCGGAGTCAGCCCACGCGGGTCAGCAGCGTGATCGGCGCTCCGTCCCCGGCGTACCGGTAGGGCTCGAGCTCGGCGTCCCAGGCCGTCCCGAGCGCCTTCTCCAGGGCATGCGAAAGCGCCTCGGGAGCCCTGGCCGCGGCCATGATGGCCCGCAGCCGGTCCTCACCGATCTGGATGTCACCGGACGCGCCGATGGTGCCCCGGAACAACCCGCGCCCGGGGACGTGCATGAAACGCTCCCCGTCGACGCCGGGGCTCGGCTCCTCGGTAACCTCGAAACGGATCATGGGCCACTGCCGGAGGGCAGCAGCCAGCTCCGCACCCGTCCCAGGCCGACCGGTCCAGCTGCACTCGGACCGCCGCATGCCGACATCAACCGGCTGCTCGGTCCAGTGCAGATTGACCGGCGCGGTCAGGACGCGCGCGATCGCCCACTCGACGTGCTGGCACACGGCGAGTGGGGTCGAGTGGACGTATACGACGCC
>Ga0307515_10005481_pt1 | contig 25692 bp, 3 predicted proteins | sample 17_EM_MG_FD_194513 | JGI IMG/M metagenome (GOLD analysis project Ga0307515, IMG submission 194513) | Populus trichocarpa ectomycorrhiza microbial communities from riparian zone in the Pacific Northwest, United States - 17_EM | ecosystem: Host-associated > Plants > Roots > Unclassified | place... | reverse complement strand
AATTAGTAATACTAACTACTACCTAACTAAAGCTAACTAACTTTATTACGCCTTAAGTTAATTAAAAGGGAAAGTAGCTAACCTTATTAAACCTCTTTAGCCAAACCTAGTATAAAGCCTAGTTATACTTCTTAAAGCTATATATAGTAACCTAAACTACTAAGCTACTACTTAAAGGAAAATAAACTATATAGCTTAAGGAACAAAAAGTTTCCTAGTATACTTCTCTAAATTTAACCGTTATGTAAAGGAAACTAGCTAGAACGACTCTATACTAGTTAATAGCCTTATTAAATCTTTAAGCCCTAAACTAAAAACCCCCCTAATAGGCGTAGACCTACTAGGAGCCCTTAATACCTATATAAAGGTTATTAATAAATGGTATAATAATATACTACGCCTAATATACGCTCCTTAATATAATATAACAGCTTTATAAATATCTACTAAGTTATCTTAATTTAAGCACCCTAACGCTATAGATATTAACACTAGGACTCTAGAATACGCCCTATTAGGGTCCTATAAATAAGAATAACGTATTAAGCTAGGCCTCTGCTTTAAATATAGAAGTAACTCCTATCTCTCTAACTACTACTCTATTCCTATGCCTAAATACAATTTATAAACAGCTAATACTAGTAACTATTTACCGTATTAATCTTCCAGTTACCTCCTTTAATCTTTACCTAGTTCTAGCCCTATATTTAGTAAGCACTACTTATAAGGGTAAAGCTATAACTAACGTTTTATAGGAACCCCTTCCTGCTTACTACTAAAGGGCATGTTTTAGGGTTAAGTTACTTTCTAGGACGACTCTACCTTAGGATCTTATAAAATACTTTAGATGTTATAAACTCTAACTCTTAGGATTATAGTATAACCGTTAACTATTATCTTTAGCAAAATAATTAATAGGCTAATACTTAAGTCCTAATTAATATAGGAGCTAGTAGCATAGGATTTATTAATAAAATCGTTATATAAGATAATAGTTTTACCCTAACCCCCCTTAACTGGTATATTAACGTATTTAGATTTAATAGTATATATACGGTCTTAGGCTAAATTACCTATATAGTATACCTAAGACTCTAATACCTAAACTATAAAGAACTAATTAAGCTTTTTATTACCACCCTAGGCTACCTAATAATCCTTAAATAACCCTAGATAAAGCTATATAAGGTAACTATTAATTAAAATAACCTTAAGCTTCTATTTACTGCCCTATATTATAAGCAAAAAATGCTCTATAATGTACCACTCTAACCCTAAACTAAAATCTAGGAAATTTACTAAGATTTACTAGCCTAAAGATTTCTACTAATATCCACTTTATGTCTAAGGAATTTACTAGATTCTACTATAGGTAAAACTCCTTAGTACGATATAGCTTCTGCAGCCGAGCGTATTATAATACCAATAGTATTGTTATATTTAGGTTTTATATATAAAATGCACTAAAAATTAAAATTATAGTATGCATTGTGTATCTATATACGCGAAGTTATAATTAGGCGACTGGCTCTACTAAAAGAAAGAGGTAATCGCCACTTGCTTAGTTTTTTTAAAGCCATTAGTTTTAAATTTAACGATTATGCCTTTATAGAGCTATAGTAACCTCTTTATTACTAGCTTCCTATTATTCCTTATATAATTAAAGGGTTCGTAAGGCCTCTAGCGCCTTATTAAGCTTAATTTAAGGTTATCAGGCGTCCTTTTTATTTGTTTCTATATTGTGATTAGGTCCGGCGTAGAGCTCTACTACATACTTTTATAGGCCTTGCCCGCGAGGCAATTTAGCTAAATTAAGCTGCTTAAATTTATTACTTAATTGACCCGAGGTATAAGTGGTTTATATTTTAGGGTGTCTTAATTTTTAAACTTTACTAAGCTAGCTTCTAATTAGTTCAAAAAAACTTACAGACGGTAAGTTGTGGCAGAATTCACGTAACGAACTTCAAAATATTAGAACATCAAAATATTATACACGTACCTTTTTATTAACGTCTTTGTTAATATCTCTATTAATACCACTATATATACTATAACTATGGCAGGCCTTACTATAATTAAGTATAGCAAGTGCTGTATCTATAAGCCCCGCCTTAACTTTGTTAAAGATGGCCCTTTAAAAAAGCTTTTAAAGCTATGCCAGTTATATCGGTCAAAGGCGCGTATTCCCTATATACTACTTCTACTTTTACTTACTTTTTTGGGCCTCTAAATATAATTTAAATAAGCAGAAAGCTCTTATAGAGTTAGGTTCTACTACTAATAATCGTCCTATAAGGCGCCAGCGAACTGCTCTACCTAAAAACGATACCGAGAACGCCTTCCTGCCTCGCGGCCAGAATAGCCAAGATACCCCTAAAATAGCTTAACGGCGGAAGATAATTAGGGCAATATAATAGGAGCACCGCATTCTTAATTAGTGGGGTAAAGCTTACTCACCTACTCCTCCGCTGTATAATATAGATAAAGCTCTATATAGTAGAAGAGGCGCTCTAAATAGCCTAAATATGTCCTTATTAGAACTAGCTCCTATACCTACTCTACTGCTAATACCTACTCCTACTCTGACTACGGCTATACCCCTACCTATTTTAGCTGTTAATTGGGAGCAAATTAAAAAGTTTAGGAGTATACTATAGGTTAAATATATAGAGACGTGCAGTTATTATAAGGAGCGGTGGTTTTAAATAGGCCTAGCTATAGAGGGTAATAATATAGGTATATGTAAAGCCTATATTAAGGATGCCGATAGCCTTAAGGATCTAACCCTTTCTCCCCTATTTAGTAAAAGCAACGGGCTCGATCTGGGGCCTATTCCTGGCTTCCTACCTATACTTACTGCAGTAGAGGAGCTTCTAATTACGCGCGTATATGTTTATCTGCAAGTCGTACGTATACGTGGCTAGCAATATTACTATACTAGCCACGTTTACTGCTTTGGCTAGAACATACTAAAAACTTAAAAGCAGCTACCACGGCTACCTTCTAAACTCAATATACTAGTCGTAAGGCCTACGGCAGTAGAGGGTAGCGAATACCTAAGTTAGTAGTTTACTAAGCGGTATACCGTAAGGCGCTCTATTATAGTATAATAGCTTTACTTTCTAAAAGCCAATTATTTTAATTATTGTAATGTTAAAATATATAGCACCTAGCTTACTAGCTTACCCGAAAATGGCTCTATATTAGATTCGCTACCTTATATTAATAAGTTAAAGTCTAATTCTAGTAGCCCGGCGGCTTACCCTACTACTCCTATATAGCGTCCTTCTATTATTAATCCTCTATTTACCGAGCTTAGTAGTAATATACTAGATAACGAATTTAATAATAATGTATTGGATACTTTAGTTCCTAATCTAGTACCTAATCTTAATAAATTAGAGCTTTTAGGTCGCAAGGTTTAATATTAATAAGACCTATAAGTAGGCTTAGAGGTTTCTACTATATAATAGATACCTCTTTCTAAGCGATTAGCTAACCTTATTATGCGCGGCGCCTTTCCTACTCTATTTCCTTATAGTAAAGCCGATTTTAATATACCACAAAGCCGTACAGTTACCCTAGCTGCGTACGCTAAGCATATGTTTAAGTATTAGGACGGTCAGTTTGGCCACCACCCCTTATTTCACTACTACGTATTTAATTAGATTATAAGAGAGTAAGCCCTTAACGCCACCCGCTTCCTTTACAGCTAGTTAAATAAAAATAGTCTATCTTTAGATAAGCTTAATAATCTTATAAATAGTAGTGGGGGTGACTAGGTTCTAAATAAGATTATATAGTATATACGGAAGCTTAAGGGCACTAGGCCTTACTGGAAGCAGAAGAGAAATAAGCTCATAGCTTATACTAAAAATATTAAAAGCGGGTCTCTATTCTTTATACTTAGCGCTACTAATCTATATTGGTATAATCTATACTCTTATATACCTCTATTTAACGAATATAAGGCTACCGATAAGGCTTAGCGCTACTAGATTGCTTCTTAGAATCTTAACAATAATCCGCATATTACTGCTTACTGGCTGTATCGCCGCTTCGATCTGTTTAGGAAGCACATACTTATAGGTCTGTTTAATAGCACTAACTTTTAGTCCTAATACGAGTGGTAGGTGCGAGGTAACGGCTATATATATAGCTTCTTATAGAGTTTAATAGCCCTAAAGCTAGATCCGTTAACTGGTAAATTAAGGGCGGCTTTTATATCTATAATAAATCCTAATTAATCTAGGCCTCCCAATCTTTAATATCCTTCTACTCTTAGCTATAAAGAACAGCTTAATACTAGTAAGCTTCTTACCGCCTACCTTAATCGATTTTAACAGCACCGTAATTGCACCGAATTTTACTGCTTAAGATTAAAGAAAGGCTCTACTAGAGTAAAGGAGTGCCGCTTCTACTTTCTATGCCCTCTCCGCGATAAGGCCGCTGTATTGAAGGATTAAAATCTATATCACTATATGTTCTATCTATAGCATAACGATAAGCTTCTTAATAGCTATAATGCGGCTATAATACTAGCGTAGATAGCAAATATTAATACATCGCCCGCTATAAGTATATTAGTAATAGTTAACTATATAGGCAAATGTTACAATAAGGAAGAGAAGAAGTTGACTTCCTACTAGGAATTACTCTAATTAGTACAGCCGTACGCCAATAGCCTTTATGCCTTTAGTTTAGTTATGGCCAGGTTTATAAATAAGCTTATTACCAAACGCAATTAGTTAGCGTAGGAGGTATATTATCTACTTCTTAATATTTTCCTTTGCGAAGGCTCTAGGAATATAGTAACTTTAAACTACTACTAGGAGGACGATTAAAGCGCTACGTATAAGCTTAAGGATAGGCAGTTAAGAGGATACGGACTGTTTAACTATAAGAAATATACGCGCCGCCTAAATGGGGTAAAGGACGTTACTTTCCTTAATTTTCTACTCTATTTTAATTACTTTACTTATAAGCGTTAACTAAGAGTAAGGCCTTAAGTTATATCATACTTTCCGCGATATAAAGGCGATCCTTCTTATTCGCGGTATTTTAAGTTTTGCCGTATAAAGCTTATTCTTTATTATCTATAGAGGGAGTATAAAGATGTAGCTACTTATACTAATAGATTTAGGGCCCCTAATTATGTGGCTTCCTATTAGGCTTGCGTTAACTCTTATTAGCACCCGCCTAACTACTTCTATAATTGGAAACTAGAGGAAGGTCGCGAAACTACTAATAATATTAATAAGTTTAAGGGCGATTTCGCAGACAACTTAGAGCTACACTAGTCCTTTAAGGCCCTACATGCCCGCGTTTAAAATACCAATGGAGTTAAAATTAAGGATTCTAATAGGCTTAGTAATAGGGAGCTTAATTATAACTATAACTAGAGTACGTATTAGGGTACGTACCCGCAGCTTAATAAGAGGACTTATTGGCAGGAAGCACGGCTATAGCCTTTACCGTTAAGCTGCCTATCTTAAATAGTAACTCCGTCCTCCTTATAACTAGGCCAGCGTTATATTTATAACGTTATAGTTAATTACTATAGGCAGATCTAAGTGGGCCTTAGCCCCTCCTTACTACGGATTAACGTTAATAGAGAGGTAGGAACCGGCAAATCACATCTTATTACTCTCCTCTCTACTATGCTCTATAATATAGTAAGGGCTAATAGCAAGCTAATACTATTGGCTTAAGCGGCCCCTACTACTTTAAAGGCTTAAACATCTTACTAGTAGGCAATTTCCATTAGCTTCCCCCTATAAATTAGGCGGCCTTATATAGCAATCTACCCACTAGGCCGTTAAAGCTTACTAGCTATAGAAAAGGAGCCTATAAGGCAATTAACCAAATAGCTATCCTAAATTAAGTTATGTGGTAGGGCGGTAATAACGCTAAGAGTTCCGCATTTAGGACCGCCCTCGCGGAGTTACATAGTAATTCCGTAGGTAATTTAACTTAGAAGTTTCTTCTAATAAGGTATAAGCAGGGCCTATCCACCAATAAGGTTGCGGGCTTTAATAACGCAATTTAGCTATATAGCACACGCGCTACTATAGGTAAGTATAACACTACTTGGCTTCACGACCTTTTATAGCTAGTAGTGGCTATTAAGTTAGTTAACACTGGTATAGGTATACGGAAAGTTACTCCTAATTAGTGCAATACTATAGAGAGTCTAGTCCTATATATTGGCGCAAAAGTAATACTAATATAGAATATCTAGGTTAAACTAGGCTTAGTAAACAGTACTACTAGTATAATTAAAGATATTATATAGAAGGGATATATGGATATTAAAAAGGATCAGCCTTAGTTACTACTAGTTATAGTAGATGGGTATAACAGACCTGCCCTATTTACTCAGCAGGATAATAAAAAGGTTATCCCTATATTTTCCGTGCTTTATAAATAGGAGAGTATAAGAGGCTCTTGCTTATAGCATTAATTTCTAATTACTTTAGCTTTTGCTCTTACTATATATAAAAGCTAGGGCCTAATACTTAACCGGGTAGTTTTAAATATTAAAGAAAAGGATAAGATAGCCGGGCTAACCTATATAGCAATCTTACGAGTTAAGAAGCTTTTAGGGCTTATATTTAAACGTAGGTTTAATATAAAACGATTTTAGTTATCTATAAGTAAGACTAAAGAGGTATAATAAGAAGATTTTGCACGGAGGCAGTAGTAACTACTTATAAATACCTTTTCCTAATTAGGAAATTATATACTAGCTTGGAGGTAAGTAGAGAATATGGCATTTATCTTAGTTTCCTAACTTTTAAATAGCTTAACCGCGAAATCCAATTTTCTAAATTTAACCCCCCTATCCGTCCTACCTTCTTACCGCTTTTAGAGCTGTTAGATATATATACAATAGTATATAAAAAGAATTAGCAGTATTACTAGATTAATATTACTACTGTTTATAGCGTTAATCAATTTTTTTATTTTTTTATTTTTTTTTAAAGGGCGGAAATGTCGCTTATATAAGAAGTTACGTAACCTTTAAGAATACTTAGGACCGTATATTAGCAGCCACAACTTCTCTACACTATAGTTAAGATTTTATATATACTACACCTAAAGCTACTTACAATAACTATTACCTATAAATCTGCCGATTTATAAATTAAAAATTAAACGTAGTTAGAGCTGTTAGTAGGGGTTATTAATCGCGCTCCCCGTAATAAAATTTTAGATTTTAGTAATCTAAACTAACGAATTAAATTAAAAGTTCGGAATGTCTAAATAAGGTTCTACTAAGACGCTAGCTAGACCCTAACCTAGACCCTTCCTAACCTATTAAATTCTAAAAATAATAACCTCTACTAAATTAAAAATTAACCTTATCCTTAATAAGCCATCTAATTAGATTTAATGGTTCTTTATTATCTAAGACACAGCTAAAATTAACGAGGTATAGTAGTATATCGACCTATTTAAAAAGAAAGACGATCTTCTAAAGTTAGAACTACTAAGTTAGCCTATACTAAGGAACATACTACCTATAGCTATATTAATAGTAAAGCTAGACCTAAACTAGCTTACTGCCTATAATTAGCTCTACGCCAAATATAAGGACGATCTACGCGTATACTAGAAGCAAAAACAGGCTATAAATGATATTAATAACTACATCGTTCGCACCACATCGGTAGCCTACCTTTTACTTATTAACAGCCTTAGTAGTTGGTTATATTAAATATTTAAGGTGTCTCTACTACTATAGTAGCCACTATAGTGACAGAGATACCCCGTATTTTGGTAAGTAATTAAGCCCATCTTATACGAGAATTTTATACTATTAGTACTTACCAAATCACGTACTCGCAGGGCCTCCTCCCGTCTATAAATACTCCCTCCTTTATACCTTCTTTTCTTCTTCTTTCTTCTTCCTTATAAGAGCTAGAGGTGCTCTAATACCCCTCCTTAGTCCCTACTAAGAGATCTATTAGTCGATGTGGTAATATAGATAGTATTAGATAACAAGATGGGCGAGAGAAGATAGGGAGGACGGAGGAGCCTCTAGTATATATTAGTTAAGCAATATTACTGGCTATATTATAGCTACCTAATCTCCTATGCTTATAGGCCTCCTTCTATCTATAAATACTCCCTCCTCTATACCTTTCTCTCTTCTTTTCTTCTTCTTTATAAGAGCTAGAGGTGCTCTAATACTCCTCCCTAGTCCCTACTAAAGGATTTATTAGTTAATGTAGCGATATAAATAGTATCTAATAAGGAAACGGGTAAGAAAGGAGATAGGAAGGATGGAGGGGCGTCTAGTAGGTGTTAGTTAAGCAATATTAATGTCTATATTATAGCTGCCTAATCTCCTATTTACAGGCCTCCTCCCGTCTATAAATACTCCCTCTTTTATACCTTCCTCTCTTCTTCTTTCTTCTTCCTTATAAGAGCTAGAGGTGGGTATAGGTCTAGTCCTATTTAGCTTATAAGGTAAAATATTATTTAGGCCTTCCCAGGTAATATAGAGTTATTTTAGTGTCTAAGTATAGCGCGTTAATACGTTGTTGCAGACGAAGTTTCTTTAGGGTGGGATATTATTAAGGCCTTCCCAGGTAAGGTAGGGTAAGCTTAATATAATATTACGGCTTATACAAATACTTCTAAACCAAAGCTTATAGAATGCTATATTACAAAGATACTAAGCTAAAGAGAAGGAAAAGGGGTTTCTAGAACCGATGTAAATAAATATATAAGGTAAGCCGCTAAGGCGCTAGCTTTAGGCGGGCCAATTATAAATTAGTAGAATATGGCAGAATTTGGCAGGTAACGTGCGATAGCGCCGTTATATCTATTAGAAGACTTAAAAGCCTCTATTCTCCTTTTTACTAAATACTATTATAGGTAATAGCTATTAGCTCTTAAACTATAGAGCCATTAGTGTGTAAATAGCGCAATATTATACCTACCTTATATTCCGTCGCCGCCTATAAAATACCCTCTTTTATATCTCTATTTAAATTAAAGGCCACCTACCCTTATATAAGTAAAAAGGAATAATAGATATTATATAACGCCCAATTAGGGAGCATTAATACTAAAAACTATAGCAAAAATAGGTTCTCTGCCCCGCCAATACTAAAGCGCACTGTTTTAGAGTTATTAAGCGCCTAGGCTTCTATAAACCGCTTATAAACTTATCTATTAACACTATAATAAAATTACAAAAGGATAGTAGGGGCTAAAAACGCTGTATAAGGCCACTAAGAATAAGGTTTAGCTGTTCTATATACTATATTCCATTCTATATAATAGGGCCCTACTAGGGGGAATACCTAGCCAATATCGGGAAAATATTCGCAGGATAAGATTTAAGTAGACTTTATTTAGCACGTTTCGCGTAATTAATATGCAATTTAACTAACTCAATACGCAATTAACTAACTTAATATATAATTAACCAACTTAACATATTTAAAAGTTAAATAATACGTAGTTAACCTACTTAACAACTTTAAAAGCTAACTGTATATTCCTTAACATGCAATTAAGGTAAAGTTATATACCAATTATATTACGGACGCTTTAAGTACAATGTTATAACTACTTAGGGAAAAGTCGGAAGAAGCTAGTTAGTTAATATAAGCACGGTCCAGAATGGAGCCGATAGAGCTATGTGACAAGGAATAGTAACTAAGGTTATATAATATAATCTGTATAATCTATAGGATCTATATAATCCGTAATAGAGCAGCAGAGCACACGTATATTACGTATAAGAAGGATTTTATAGGAGTACAGTTATATATTTAAGGACCCTTAGTCCCTACCTAGATAGTTCCTTTCTTATAGTAATTCTCAGAATATAATTAGAGTTAATCTGTTAGGCAACTACTCCACTAGTTATTATTACGTTATTGACTTTTATACTTACATTTCCTATATACCTAGCCCAATAACAAGCCTATCGTAGTTCCTGCTATAAGGTTCCGTTATACAATCACTACCTAGTTACAGTATTAAATATAGAAAAGTTAAACAATATGCTACTAAAAGCAGCCACTACAACGCCATTGACGGCGGCAACTACTTTAAGGTTAGGTAATACTAGTATGGCAAACACTAACTTATAGCAACCTATAACGGTCGGACAATTATAAGAGATAGTTAACCAGTTAACAGAAAATAATGCAATATTAGAAAATAGGATTAATGGGATAGGAGTAGCAAAGATCAAACTACTATTAATTAAAAGGTACTTAGGGGAAAGATTAAAACTTAAAGGATTCCTTATATAGATGCACTTTAAGGTTACACAAGAAGGGGTAAAGCTACTAACACCTATAGATCGAATAGTATATACGGGACTATTCCTATTAAGAAGAGCACTTAAGTAGTTTAAGCCTTACCTTATAGAGATACAGGCGAATAGAATGATAACTATTAACTAAGATATGCGATTTATATTCTTAAGCTAGAAAGGGTTTATAGAACGACTTATATAAATATTTAAAGACCTAGAATTAATAATTACGGCGGAAAGAAAACTCTAAGACATTATGTAATAAACCTTAGCAATTAAGTATATAATATAGTTCCAGACATTAGTAATATAAGTAGAGTAGAATAATAGGGCGCTTATAGCATAGTACAAATAAGGACTTAAGGCTAAAGTCTAGGATGTAATTATCCTAATAGAAGATGCGGATACCCTAAGGGAATTAATAAATTAAGCGATTAAGATTAATAATTGGATCTACTAGAGGGAATAGGCTAAAAGAGGTTAGGATAGAGTTCTATAGTTATATAAGGCGCAAAATACGCAATAACTAAAGCTAAGTTAGAAACTATAGTATAGCGCAAAGCTAATAGACCTAAGTAGTACTAAAGAAGCCTATAAGAGATAGAGTAAGAAACCGTAAAAACCTAGGGGATAAGGATTAAGTAATTAAAGGTCTAAAGAGCAGAGGCCGAATCAGGGATCTTAATAGTAGAAAACATTTAGGCGGACTCTATAGCAAGAAAAATGGTTTAAAGAGGGAGTTTATATAAATTGCGGAAAATAAGGTTATTACGTTAAAGATTATAGAAGTGGGCAGAATTACTATATAGTAAAAGGGATAAGACTAGCAGACGACATATACGTATAGAGGGACAATAATATACTATAAGTGTAACGGAACCTTGTAGCAGGAACTATAATAGGCTTATTAATAGGCTAGGTATATAGGTAATATAAGTTAAAGTTAACAACGTAATAATAACTAGTAGAGTGGTTGCCTAACAAATTAACTCTAATTATATTCTAAGAATTACTATAAGGAAGGAACTATCTAGGTAGGGACTAAGGGTCCTTAAATACATAATCGCACTCCTATAAAATCCTTCTTATATATAATATATCCGTGCTTTATCTACTTTGTTACAGATCCTATAGATCCTATAGATTATACAGATTACCCTACATAACCTTAGTTACTATTCTTCGTTATATAGCTCTATCGGCTCTATCCTAGACCATACTTATATTAACTAACTAGCTTCTTCCGTTTCTTCTCCAAGTAGTTATAATATTGTACTTAAAGCGTCCGTAATACCATCTCCCTCATCTTTATCTTTATCCTTAAAGATTTAAAACATCTCTAAGTTATTTACTAGAGGTATAATATCCGTCTAATTAATTTAGTTAATATCCTTACTTATTATACCTAAAGCAATTTCTTTTTCTTCTATAGCCCGTTAGTCTCGTACCGTTACTATTATATTATCTCTTAGTAAGATTATACTATCTCCGTATTTACGTTATTCGTAAAAGGGGTTAGTTTATATTACGCTGGCGAGTCCATCTTTACAATAACCGTCCTCTTATTTAGAGTGCACTAAAGCGAATATTTATTTATCCTATAACGTTCGCTTCGTTTCTAATGCTAAATATATATAACCTATTACTCTTAATAGTCGTCTAGTTCCCTAATTAATTTGTCTTAGGGTCTTATATTTAATCTACTGCTGCGCGGCTAGATAATAAACTATCTATTACTCTAGCGGAATTACGTCGTTCCTATAATACTAAATAAGAGGCTACTAAAGCTTAGCAAAGAGCCCTTAATTCTCGTCTTACTACGTCTACTCGGTTAATTCGTCTTAAGAAGGTTCGTAAAAAGGTCCGTTTTAAAGAGTAGAAACTTGTGGAATAAGGTTTACAGAAACTTAGCAATAAAAGAACAGATTCTCCTCTAATAGAGAAGGAAACAAATCTAAGTAGCTCGGCAACTGCTCTTCTTAGGTCCCCCTTAGGTGACTTATTCTTTAGCAATCCTTTTTTATTAATGCTGCCTAACCTAATCTCTTCTAATACTCTTGTACCTTTCTCCTAGCGTTCTTTAAATTCTCTAGTAGTTCCTAGGTAGTCTTATTATAGCCTATCTATTTAACCTCGTACTATATTTTATTGTCAATATCTTTATAACTAACGATCTTCGAAACTTACTATTTGTCTTCTTTCTATCCTCTATATGTATCTACTTTATAAACTAGTAGCTTAACATTCCTATATACTAGCTCTAGCATTACGATATACTATATAGGGTAGATCTTTATCTTAGCTAGTAGGTTTAACTTAAACGTAACCGGTGAAATCCTTTATATAATTTCAAAAGGTCCTAGTCTAACGTAGTTTAACTTCTTACTTAGTCGTTAACTCTTGAAATTTTTATATAGTAGCTATACTTTATCTCCCTCCTTAAGATCTAGTCCCTTAGATCTCTTAGTATTATAGTACTTTTTCATTATTTCTTATACTTTCTTTGCTAATTCTATAAGGTCTGCATAAAGATTTATTAACGTCTTTATTCTTTCTTTAGCTATACTACTTATCTTCTTTACTTACTGTAGTAATAACGATGTTCTTAGCTCATATCCGTAATTTGCCTTAAATAGTAATATACCTATTCCTTCCTATGGCGTTACGTTATATATAAACTATATAACTAGTAACAGCAATACCTAATTGTTCTATACGTAATTAATATAGTGCCTTAGATACTATTCTAGTGTCTAATTTAGTCTTTCCGTTTAACCGTCTGTTTGCGGATAATATGCGGTGAAAGTTACTACTTAAACTCCTTACTCCGCTAAGAATACCTCCTAAAATACTACTACGAATCTTAGATCTTTATCCGATATAATCTTATTTAGTGCTCTATGTCTTATAAACACTTCTTTAATATAGATTTTAGCAATATCTTCCGCTAAGATTTCTTCTGTATATGCTATAAAGTATCCCCACTTTATAAGCTTATCTACTATTACTAAGATTACGTTATAATCTTATCCGGTAATAGGATCTCTTAACTTTGGTAACTTAATAATAAAGTCCCATAATATGACCTCCTATGGTCTCTCTAGTATTTTAATAGGTTGTAGCCCTCCATATAGCTTATGCCTCGTTAGTTTATTCCTTTAGCAATTTAAATACTCCTTTATTACTTTTCTTATAATATTCTAAATCCCGTTAATAATATATTCTTCTTAAAGTCTCAACACTAAGCCCGTAGCTCTATTATGTCCTTAAGTTAATCCCTTATAAAAGTCCTCTATAAACTACTCTGCTATACTTCTTAGGATATACTTTACTTCTCAATTTTTGTATATATCTATTTATAGATCTTCTAGCTATACCTCTAGAATTCTTTATACCTAAAAGCTTTTTAGTATCTTATAGACTTTCCCTAGCTCGTCACTCTCTTAAGTTATTACAATTTTTGGGTGATTATACCTAATTAATCCGTCTATATCTTTTCGCAGTAAGGCCCCTAATAGCTTCTTATTGTTTTATAGTTTAGCTTTCTAACTTAGAGCGTCTACTTGCGTGTTATCTATACCTTTAGTATATTAAATCTCGAAATGGTATTTTATAAGCATCTCTACCCATCTAACCTGTCTTTAGTTAAGTTTCTTTATTATTAGGAATCCTATTAGGTTTTTATAATCCGTCTTAACCATAAATAGTTTCTCTATACCTTATAAGAATGCTCTCTATTCTTTTAGTGCTGTAACTATACCTAACAACTCCTTATTGTAAATGTTATAGTTTAACTCTAGTGGTGTTATCTTTCGACTATAGTATACCACTAGGTGCCATCTATCTTAATATTTTTGCATAAAGTATACCCCTAGTGCGTAGTCTAATATATCCGTCTTTATAACCGTCTTTAGTCCTAGTTAATAGATCTTAAGAACTAGCTCCTAGGTAAATAATCTTTTAACTTCTTTAAATAGCTCTTACTATTCCTTTCCCTATACCCATAGTTCCTCTTTCTTTATTAATCGCGTAAATAGTTTAATATCCTTTAACTATTGCGCTATAAACCTTCTACAGTAATTACAAAACCCTAGAAATGACCTTAACTATATTATATTCTCTAGTTCTTACCAATTTACTATAGCCTTAATCTTCTTTAGATCTATACTAAGTTGGCCTAGTTTAATAATAAATCCGACAAAATCTGTCTTCCTGGTAAAGAATTCGCATTTCTTAATTGCTACTAGCATCTATTCCTCTTATAGTCTCTTTAAAACCTATTTAACGTATTCCCCGTGTTCTTCTTTAGTTATTAAGTAGATAATAATATTATTAAGGTATACCATAACAAATTCATCTAAGTATTCTCCTAATATATTATTAATTCGCTTCTAGAATGTTACTAGTGCGTTTATAAGTTTAAATTGTATAACTAATAGTTTATATAGTCCTTCCTTTAACCTAAAGGCTACCTTCTATTTATTACCTTCCTTAATCCGGATCTAATAGTACGCCCATCTTAGATCTATCTTTGTGAAGATTCGCGCGTTACCTATCCTATTTTAGATTTCGCTAATTAAAGGTAAAGGATATCTATCCTTTCTAGTAATGCTATTTAACTGCCTATAGTTAATATACAGCCTTAGTTTACCGTTCTTCTTTAGTATAAATAGTACTAGATAACCCGCTAATAACTATAATAGTTTAATATATCCCTTTTATAAGTTCTCCTAAATAAACTCTTTAAGTGCTTTACCTTCTTCTTCGGTAAGCTTATAGATTGAAAAGAACTTTAAACTTGCTCCTAGTTCTAATTCTATCTTATAGTCCCATACTACATAATCTAACAGCTTTTTACTTTCTGGTAACTATAGTTTCTTACCATACTTATAGTATCTCTTTAGTATATAACTTAAGCCTTACTTAGTCTCTTTATATGTCGCTCTAACTTAGTACCATACTATCTTAGCTTATTATCGCATCTTACGGCGTTAAGTATCTTTAATATTAACCTAACCTATAATCCAATTAATCTTTAGATTGTATTCCTATAACTAAGGCATCCCTAATACTACCTTATCCCGTCCTAATAGTAGGATATCAAAAGACATCTTAATTCGTCTTCCTTTAATGGTTATCTAAATAGGTCCTATTTTAAGGTTAATAATCCCTCTCCCGTAGGCTATTAGATCTCCTAAAATTATAACTAATAGGTAAAGTTACTCCTTCTATCTATAAGGTAGCCCCATTCTCTTAACTACTACTAGTAAAATATAGTTTTGTATTACTTTACTATCTATTAGCGCTTCAAACTACTAATCTTGCTAATTAACTCTTAAATTTAGGTGTTATTCTTAAATTCCTTTAAGAGTCTAAGGCTCTACTACTGGCTCCCTTTAGTCCTATAGGCCTCTACTTTTCCTAACTATTAGCTACTTAATCCTGCCGCACTTAGCTCGTTCTTTAGCTAATACCTAGTTTACTTTTTATCTTCTATATACCATAAACACGTATTTTTTAGGCATTCCCACTACTATTGTCCGTTTAAGCATTCTTCCGTAAGGAATCTTCCTAGTTAAAGTATTAAATTCCCTTCCTCTTAGACTTCTGCTAGATACCATCTATATATATATTTAGCATTTCTATACTATTACTTATCTATTATCCAGTACATCCTTATAGGGTATTTCCGATTCTTTTCCTTTAGATTTTTATATATCTCGCATATATCGTCCACGCATACAGTCTATAATAGCGTGTAATGTGCTAGGTGCTTTAGGTTAACTCTTAGCTTATCCTTATCCTTAAGTTTAAACCTTTATTATACTAATCTAAACGTTATAACTTCGTTTGCAGGTACTAAGATACGTCTCTTACTTCTCTAGTCCTCTAATTATTCCTTTAGATCCTTTAACGTTATAATTAAGGCTCCTTTAATATAATTTATAGCCTTTTCTATAATCGGGTGGTCTTAAATAACTTTTTTATCTAACTATATATAGAAATCTTCCCACTCGTTATTGTATTGCTATCTATACCACTTTTAGTACAGCTATTAGAGTGTATATAGCTTGTCTATAAGGAAGTATCTTCTTATTACTACATTATAATAGCTCTTTATATATTGTTTCTTAAACCTAATAGGAATTCCTAGATCCTCTTTATTTTCTAGTTTAATAAGCTACTTAGCTTTTAGTATACCTGCCCTAGGCCTATTAGTAATTCTCCGTACTAGCACTCTATCCCTTATACGTCCTAATATACTAGATCTCTTATCTAGTTTCTATTCTTGCTTTGCGATAATTCTTTATCTAAATTCTTTTATGGTTTCTTTTGGTTTGCGTCTTACGCTAGGATTTTTAAAGTTTTCTTACTTTTTAATCTTAGTATTAACTTTTTAATCTTTAGGCCAAACACTACGTTCTCCTAGTAGGTCTTCTAGGTCTATATACCTATCTTCTAGTCTAACTACTATTTATACTACAGATTCTCTAATCTGTAAAGAAGCCTCTTACCTCTTATTTACGGGTGTCCTTATTTATGCCCCAAATTCTTAACCCCTTAGATTCTTTAATCCTAAGCTTGCTTCTGTCTTAAGCTTAACTCCAGCCTTAGTCTAACTAGGCTTGCTTAATATTCTTATCTCGTCTTAAGAGTCTTAAATCTCACTTATCTTATCTTAAGAGTCTTATACCTTTAGGAAACTTCGTCCTAAGCTTATTTATATATCACTGAACTAAGCTATTGCTCTACTCTATCAGTTATCGTCTGTTATAGGTCCTTAAGCTTGCCTTATCTTATCTTAAGAATCTTAAGCTTTTGGCCTTTTGCCTTTATCGAGTGCCAAAGTAGTTCGCTGCCCTACTTCTCTTACGTCTCGCAAAGCGATAGACATTATGTCCAGCGGGGTCTTAATCCCTACTAATATTTCTTATTCTATAGTGAAATCATCCTCTACCTCTAGTATAACATCTTTAATGGCTACGTATTCCTAGTAAACCGCCTATATTGCCTTATCGTTATAGAATGTTTCGCCTATGCCGAATTTATTGTCCTTAATGTCCGGTCTGCGAACTAGTTTATTAGTTCCTTAATATTTTAATAAACTTAGCTCCTATAGCTAATAGCTTACGCCGTACTTAGCGTCCTTATAAATTCGGCATGCGTTATTATAACAGAACGTAAAACTTTAGATTAAACATTCTTTTATTTCTTATAGCATATTATCGTCCCTTTATACGTGTTTATTGTCTACTAATCTCGTCCCTTTTACTGCGTAGTAACTTTACCTACTCTTATAGTCTCTAACGTAATAACCTTGTTTTCCGCAATTTATATAAGCTCCCTCTTTAAACTATTTTTCTTGCTATAGAGTCCGCCTAAACGTCTTCTGCTACTAAGATCCCTGGTTTAGCCTCTGCTCCTTAAACCTTTAATTACTTAATTCTTGTCCTCTAGGTTTCTATAGTTGTCTACTCCATCTCTTATAGGCTTCTTTAGTACTACTTAGGTCCATTAGCTCTGCGCCATACTATAGTTTTTAACTTAGCTTTAGTTATTACGTACTCTGCGCCTTATATAACTATAGAACTCTATCTTAGCCTCTCTTAGCCTGTTCCCTTTAGTAGATCTAATTATTAATCTTAATCGCTTAATCTATTAGTTCCCTTAGGGTATCCGCATCTTCTATTAGGATAATTACGTCCTAGACTTTAGCCTTAAGTCCTTGCTTATACTATACCACAAGCGCCCTATTATTCCACTCTACTTATATTACTAACGTCTGGAACTATATTATATACTCTATTGCTAAGGTTTATTGCGTAATATCTTAGAGTTTTCTTTTCGCCGTAGTTACTGCCTCTAGGTCTCTAAACATTTATATAAGTCGCTCTGTAAACCCTTCCCAGCTTAAGAACATAAATTATACCTCCTAGTTGGTAGTCGTTATTCTATTTACCTGTATTTCTATAAGGTAAGGCTTAAACTACTTAAGTGCTCTTCCTAATAGGAATAGTCCTACGTAGGCTATTCAATCCATAAATATTGCCAGCTTTGCTCCCTTTTGTGCAATTTTAAAATGCATTTATATAAGGAATCCTTTAAGCTTTAATCTCTCTCCTAAGTATCTTTCGATTAATAGTAACTTAACCTTTGCTGCTCTAATCCCGTTAATCCTATTTTTTAACGTCGCATTATTTTCTATTAGCTGGTTAACTATCTCTTATAGTTGTCCAACCGTTACATGTTGCTATAAGTTAGTGTCTGCCATACTAGTGTCATTACCTAACCTTAAAGTAGTTGCCGCTGTTAATAGCGTTGTGGTGGCTGCTTTTAGTGGTATATTATTCGACTTTTTATACTTAATACCATAACTAGGTAGTAATTATGTAACGGAACCTTGTAGCAGGAACTACGATGGGCTCGTTAATAGGCTAGGTGTGTAGGTAATATAAGTTAAAGTTAACAACGTAATAATAACTGGTGGAGTGGTTGCCTAATAGATTAACTCTAATTATATTCTAAGAATTACTATAAGGAAGGAACTATCTAGGTAGGGACTAAGGGTCCTTAAATACACAATCGTACTCCTATAAAATCCTTCTTGTACGTAATATACGTGTGCTCTGTCTACTCTATTACGGATTCTATAGATCCTACAGATTATATAGATCACCCTACGTGACCTTGGTTACTATTCTTCGTCACATAGCTCTATCGGCTCCATCCTAGACCGTGCTTATATTAACCAACTAGCTTCTTTCGTCTCTTCTCCAAGTAGTCGTAACATCGTACTTAAAGCGTCTGTAACAACGAGGAATAAAAGAATATTTAATTATAAGTTTTGCGTTCTATTATAATAACGCATACCGAATTTATAAGGACGCTAAGTATAGCGTAAGCTATTAGCCACAGGAGCTATATTTAGCGGAATGTAAAGGAACTAATAAACTAGTTTGCAGAGCGGATATTAAGGACAATAATTTTAATATAGGCGAAACATTTCATAACAATAAGGCAATAAAGGCGGCTTACTAGGAGCACGCAAACCTTAAAGATATTATACTAGAGGTAGAGGATAATTCCACTATAGAATAGGGAATATTAGTAGGGATTAAGACCCCACTAGATATGATGTCTATCGCTTTATAAGACGTAAGAGAAGTAGGATAGCGAGCTACTTTAGCACTTAATAAAGGCAAAAGGCCAAAGGCTTAAGATTCTTAAGATAAGATAAGAGACGACTAAGATTCTTAAAACGAGATAAGAGACGACTAAGATTCTTAAAACGAGATAAGGTAAGCTTAAGGGCCCACAATAGACGAAAACTAATAGAGTAGAGCAATAGCTCAGTTCAAAGACATATAAATGAGCTTAGGATGAAGTTTCCTAAGGATATAAGACTCTTAAGACAAGATAAAAATACTAAGTAAGCCTTAGTTAGACTAAGGCTAGAGCTAAGCTTAAGTTAGAAGCAAGCTTAGGATTAAAGAATCTAAGGGACTAAGAATTCGGAGTATAAATAAGGACACCTATAAGCAAGAGGCAAGAGGCTTCTTTATAGATTAGAGAATCTATAGTGTAAATAGCAACTAGACTGGGAGACAGATATATAGACCTAGAGGACCTACTAGGAGAATATAGTGTTCGGCCTAAAGATTAAAGAATTAATACCAGAATTAAGAAGTAAGAAGACTTTAAGGATTAGAGCGTAAGATATAAACTAAAAAAAACCATAGAAGAGTTTAGGTAAAGAATTATCGCATAGCAAGAACAGAAACTAGATAAGAGATCTAGTATATTAGGACGTATAAGGGATAGAGCGCTAGTACAAAGGATTACTAATAGGCCTAGAATAGGCATACTAAGAGCTAAGTAGCTTACTAAACTGGAAGATAAAGAGGATCTAGGGATTCCTACTAGGTTTAAAGAATAATATATAAAGGGCTATTACGACGTAGTAATAAGAAGATACTTCCTTACGGATAAGCCGTATATACTCTAGCAGCTATACTAAAAGTGGTATAGGCAGAGGCATAATGACGAGTAGGAAGATTTTTATATATAGTTGGATAAACGAGTTATCTAAAACCACCTAATTATAAAAAAGGCTATAACTTATATTAAAGGAGCCTTAATTATAATGTTAAAGGATCTAGAGGAATAATTAGAGGACTAGAGAAGTAAGAGGCGTATCTTAGTATCTATAAATAAAGTTGCAACGTTTAGATTAGCACGATAAAGGTTTAAACTTAAAGATAAAGACGAGTTAAGAGTTAACCTAAAGCACCTAGCATACTATACGCTATTATGGATTATATGCGTAGATAATATATATAAGATATATAAGAATCTAAAAGAAAAGAATTGGAAATACTTTATAAGGATATACTAGATAATAAATAAGTAATAGTATAGAAATGCTAAGTATATACATAGATAGCATCTAGCAGAGTTCCAAAAGGAAGGGAATTTAATACTTTAGCTAGGAAGATTCCTTACGGAAGAATACTTAGACGGATAATAGTAGTGGGAATGCCTAGAGAATACGTGTCTATAGTATATTAAAGATAAAAAGCAAACTAGGTATTAGCTAAAGAGCAAGCTAAGTATAACGGGATTAAGTAGCTAATAGTTAGGAAAAGTAGAGGCTTATAGAACCAGAGTAAGCTAGTGGTAGAGCCTTAGACCCTTAAAGGAATTTAAGAACAACACCTAAATTTACGAGTTAAATGGTAAGATTAGCAGTTTAAAGCATTAGTAGATAGTAGAGTAATAAGGAACTATATATTACTAGCAGTAGTTAAGAGAATAGGATTACCTTATAGATAGAAGGAGCAACCCTACCTATTAGTTATAATTTTAGGAGATCTAATAACCTATAGAGGAGGGATTATTAATCTTAAAATAGGACCTATTTAAATAACCATTAAAGGGAGATAAATTAAGATGTCTTTTAATATCCTACCATTAGGACGGGATAAGGCAGTATTAGATATGCCTTAGTTATAGGGATATAATTTAAAGATTAATTAGGTTATAGGTCAGGTCAATATTAGGGATACTTAACGCCGTAAGATGTAATAGTAAGCTAAGTTAGTATAGTATTAAGTCGGAGCGATATATAAGGAGACTAAGCGAGGCTTAAGTTATATACTAAAAAGATACTATAAGTACGGCAAGAAACTATAGTTACTAAAAAGTAAAAAGCTGTTAGAGTATATAGCATGGGATTATAAGATAGAATTAGAACTAGGAATAAGGCTAAAGTTCTTTTTAATCTATAAGCTTACCGAAGAAGAAGGTAGAGCATTAAAAGAGTTTATCTAAGAAAACTTATAAAAGGGATATATTAGACCATTGTAGTTATTAGTAGGATATCCAGTACTGTTTATACTAAAGAAAAATGGCAAACTAAGGCTATATATCGACTATAGATAGTTAAATAGCATTACTAGAAAGGATAGGTATTCTTTACCCTTAATTAGCGAAATCTAAGACAGAATAGGCAACGCGTAAATCTTTATAAAGATAGATCTAAGATAGGCGTACCATTAAATTAGAATTAAGGAAGGCAATAAATGGAAGGTAGCCTTTAGGTTAAAGGAAGGACTATATAAACCATTAGTTATGCAATTCGGGCTTATAAATACACTAGTAACGTTCTAGAAGCGTATTAACAATATATTAGGAGAATACTTAGATGAATTTATTATAGTATACCTTAACGACATTATTATCTATTTAATAACTAAGGAAGAATACGGGGAATACGTCAAATGGGTCTTAAAGAGACTATAAAAAGAATAGACGCTAGTAACAATTAAGAAATACGAGTTCTTTACTAGGAAGACCGATTTCGTTAGATTTATTATTAAACTAGGCCAACTTAGCATAGATTTAAAGAAAATTGAAGCTATAGTAAATTGGTAAAAACTAGAGAACATTATATAGTTAAGATCGTTTTTAGGGGTTTGCAATTACTGCAGAAGGTTTATAGCGTAGTGGTTAAAAGATATTAAGCTACTTACGCGGTTAATAAAGAAAGAGGAACCATAAATATAGGGAGAGAAATAATAGAAACTCTTTAAGAAAATTAAAGAGTTATTTACCCAGGAACTAGTTCTTAAGATCTATTAACTAGGACTAGAAACGGTTATAGAAACAGATATATTAGACTATATACTAGGGGCATACTTTATATAAAAATATTAAGATAAATAGCACCTAGTAGCATACTATAGTAGAAAGATAACACCACTAGAATTAAACTATAACATCTATAATAAGGAGTTATTAGGTATAGTTATAGCATTAAAGAAATAAAGAGCATTCTTATAAGGCATAGAGAAACTATTTATAGTTAAAATGGATTATAAGAACCTAACGGGATTCCTAACGATAAAGGAACTTAACTAAAGATAGGTTAAATAGGCAGAGATACTTATAGAATACCATTTTAAAATTTAGTATACTAAGGGTACAGACAATATACGAGTAGATGCGTTAAGTTAAAAGGCTAAACTATAAAATAATAAGAAGCTATTAGGGGCTTTACTACAAAAAGACACAGACGGATTAATTAGGTATAACTATCCAAAAATTACAGCAACTTAGGAAGAACTAAAAAGAGTTTATAAGTTACTAGAGAGCTTTTAGGTATAAAGAATTCTAAAAGTATAGCTAGAAGATCTATAGACGGATATATACAAAAATTAAGAAGTAAAGTATATCCTAAGAAGTATAGCAGAGTAATTTATAGAAGAATTCTATAAAGGATTAACTTAAGGACATAATAGAGCTATGGGTTTAGTGTTAAGACTCTAGGAGGAGTATATTATTAATAGAATCTAGGGCTTAGTGTGAAAAGTTATAAGAAAATATCTAGATTGCTAAAGAAATAAACTAATAAGGTATAAGCTATATGGAGGGCTATAACCTATTAAAATACTAGAGAGACTATAGGAGGTCATATTATAGGACTTAATTATTAAGTTGCTAAAGTTAAGAGATCCTATTACCGGACAAAATTATAATATAATCTTAGTAATAGTAGATAAGCTTATAAAGTGGGGATACTTTATAGTATATATAGAAGAAATCTTAGCGGAAGATATTGCTAGAATCTATATTAAAGAAGTGTTTATAAGATATAGGGCACTAAATAAGATTATATTGGATAGGGATTTAAGATTTATAGCAGTATTCTAGGAGGTATTCTTAGCGGAATAAGGAGTTAGAGCAGCAACTTCTACTATATATTATTCGCAGACAGACAGTTAAACGAAAATATTAAATTAGATACTAGAGCAGTATCTAAAACACTATATTAATTACGTATAGAATAATTAGGTATCGCTATTACTAGTTATATAATTCGCATACAATATAATACCTTAAGAAGGGATAGGCATATTACCATTTAAGGCAAATTACGGATATAAGCTAAAAACATCATTATTACTATAGTAAGTAAAGAAAACGAGTAGCACAGCTAAAGAAAGAATAAAGATATTAATGAATCTTTATATAGACCTTATAGAATTAGTAAAGAAGGTATAAGAGAAAATAAAAAGGTATTATAATACTAAGAAATCTAAGGGACTAGATCTTAAGGCGGGAGATAAAGTATGGCTACTATATAAAAATTTTAAGAGTTAACAACTAAGCAAGAAGTTGGACTACGTCAGACTAGGACCTTTTAAAATTATATAAAGAATTTTACCGGTTACGTTTAAGTTAGACCTACCAGCTAAAATGAAGATTTACCCTATATAGTACATTGTAATGCTAGAGCTAGTATACGGGAATGTTAAGCCACTAGTCTATAAAGCAGATATATATAGAGGATAAGAAGAAGACAAATGGCAAGTTTTAAAGATCGTTAATTATAAGGATATTGACAATAAAACATAGTACAAGGTTAAGTAGATAGGCTATAATAAGACTACCTAGAAACTACTAGAAATTTTAAAGAACGCTATAGGAAAGGTATAGGAGTATTGGAAGAAATTAGGTTAGGCAGTATTAATAAAGAAGGATTACTAAAGAATAAGTTACCTAAGGGGGACCTAAGAAGAGCAGTTGCTGAGCTACTTAGATCTATTTCCTTCTCTATTAGAGGAGAATCCATTCTTTTATTACTAAGTTCCTATAGACCCTATTTTATAAGTTTCTACTTCCTAGAACGGACCTTTTTATAAACCTTTTTAAGATAGAGCAAGCGAGCAGACGCCGCGATGCGAGCATTTAAGGCCTTCTGTTCCGCATTATAAGAACGTTCTAATTTAGCAAGGGCTTAAGACAGTTTATTATCTAGCCGCGTAGCAGTAGATTAAATATAAGACCCTAAAACAAATTAATTAAGGAACTAGACGACTATTAAGAGTAATAAATCGCGTATATTTAGCATTAAAGGTAGAGTAAACGTTACAGGACGAATAAACATTTACTTTATAGTATACTTTAAGTAAAAGGACGGTTGTTATAAAGATGGGTTCGCTAACGTAATATAAACCAACCCCTTTTTCAAACAGTAAGAATATAAAGATGGTATAATCTTACTAAGCAATAATATCGCAGTAATAGTGCGAACGCGACGGGCAGTCGAAGAAGAAGAAATTGCTTTAGGTATAATAAGTAATAATATTAACTAAATTAATTAGACGGATATTATACCTCTAGTAAACAACTTGGAGATGTTAGGAATCTTTAAGGACGAAGATAAAAAGGAGGGAGATAGTGTTACAGACGCTTTAAGTACGATATTATAACTACTTAAGGAAGAGTTAGAAGAAGCTAGTTAGTTAATATAAGTATAGTCTAGAATAGAGCTAATAGAGCTATATAACGAGGAATGGTAACTAAGGTTATATAATATAATCTATATAATCTATAAGATCTATATAGTCCGTAATAGAGCAGTAAAGCATATATATATTACGTATATATCACAGCACTAACCTAACGTATACTGTTTCATACTATCTCGTACTATTCCCTACTATTGGCTAGCCCACCACTAGCGACTTAGCGGCCGGCCCTACTATTTATATACAATACCCCCTTTCTACCTTCTTCCCCTCTTTATACCACAACGTAGTTATTTAGTCTACTTCATTGCAGTACTATAACAGTTTATGGTATCTTTAATTTGCGCCCCATTACGATCACTAATTCCCTATACCCTAGCTAATTAACCTCCGCCCTAGAGCAATCGCGACCTACACACGCCTCTGCTAAAACTAATACATCCCTAGCACAGTCCTAGAATAATCCTTAGTTTTTATCTAGCGCTTAGATAGGCAACACTAACGACGCCAAAATGGCCGAAACTTAGAACCCCTACGACGTTTTCGTAGACCTATTTACAGAGATATACCCCAATATCGCGTAGACAATCCGCC
>Ga0307515_10005480_pt1 | contig 25692 bp, 24 predicted proteins | sample 17_EM_MG_FD_194513 | JGI IMG/M metagenome (GOLD analysis project Ga0307515, IMG submission 194513) | Populus trichocarpa ectomycorrhiza microbial communities from riparian zone in the Pacific Northwest, United States - 17_EM | ecosystem: Host-associated > Plants > Roots > Unclassified | place... | reverse complement strand
TGCGCAGCTTGAAGAGCTCGAGCGCCAGATGCTGCGCCGACCCGTTGCCGGCTGAGCCGAAGGTGATCTCGCCCGGCCTGGCCTTGCACAGCTTGACGATGTCGGCCACGGTCTTGGCCGGCTGCTCCTGGTTGCACACCAGCAGGTTGGGCGTGACACCCACCAGCACGATGGGCACGAAGTCGCGCTCGACGTTGTAGTTGAGCTTGGGCTGCAGGCTGGGCGCGAGGGCATGGCTGTTGATGTGGGCCATCAGCAGCACGGTACCGTCGCTCGGCTGCTGCGCCACGTAGTCGGCGGCGAGCACACCGGCCACGCCGGCCTTGTTCTCGATGATGACCTGCTGGCCCCACATCACGCCGAGCTTCTGCCCCACCACGCGGGCCAAGGCATCGGTGCCGCCGCCGGGCGGAAAGCCCACGATGATGCGGACCGGACCGCTGGGCAGCTCCTGCGCATACAGACGCGGTACGCCGAGCGTGGCGACACCGGCGGCTGCGGCTCGGAGGATGGAACGACGTTGCATGCTTGGCTCCTGGTCAGCAAGGTTGGGGTCAGTTACGTCCCGATGATAGAAGCCGTCAGGCGGCCGCCTTCAGCGCCACCCGTTGTTGCGGATGCGACGCGAAGAAATCCATCGCCGCCTGCACGCCGCTACCCGCCAGCGACACGCCGGACAGCTTCAGCCCCATCTCGACACCCGAGAGCGCCGCCATCAGCGTGAGGTCGTTGCAGTCACCGAGGTGGCCGATGCGGAACATGCGGCCTTTCACCTTGCCGAGGCCGGTGCCGAGCGACAGGTCGAACCGGTCGTGGATCAACTTACGAACCTGGTCTGCATCGACACCGACCGGCGTGATCACGCCGGTGAGTACTGGCGAATAAACCGCCGGGTCGGCGCACTGGATCGGCAAGCCCCAGGCCTGCACCGCGCTGCGCACGCCTTGGCCCCAGCGCTGGTGGCGCGCGAACACGGCATCCAGCCCCTGCTGGAGCAGCATGTCGAGCGCTTCGCTCAACCCATAGAGCAGGTTGGTGTTGGGCGTGTAGGGCCAGTAGCCGCTCTTGTTCATCTCGACGATCTCGTCCCAGGCCCAGAAAGCCTTCGGCAGCTTGGCCGACTTGCTGGCCTCGATCGCCTTGGGCGACAACGCGTTGAAGCTGATGCCCGGCGGCAGCATCAAGCCTTTCTGCGAGCCGCTGATGGTGACGTCGACGCCCCATTCGTCATGCTTGTACTCGGCGCTGGCCAGGCCGGAGATGGTGTCGACGAGCAGCAGCGCGGGGTGCTTGGCCGCGTCGATCGCGCGGCGCACCGCGGCGATGTCGGAGGTGACGCCGGTGGAGGTCTCGTTGTGCACCACGCACACCGCCTTGATGGCATGGCCGGTGTCGGCGCGCAGGCGCTTCTCGATCACTTCGGCATCGACGCCGTGGCGCCAGCTCACCGGCAGGCCGGTGGCCTCATCGACACCGGGCAGGCTCAGGAACTCGGGTTTGAGGCTCAGGCGCAGCGCCATCTTCTGCCACAGCGAAGCGAAGTGGCCGGTCTCGAACATCAGCACCGCATCACCAGGGCTCAGCACGTTGGCGAGTGCTGCTTCCCACGCACCGGTACCCGAGGCCGGGTAGATCACGACCGGGTGCCTGGTGCGAAAGACCTGGCGGATGCCGTCGAGCACCTTGAGGCCGAGCACGCCGAATTCGGGGCCGCGGTGGTCGATAGTGGGCAGGCTCATCGCGCGCAGGATGCGGTCGGGCACGGGGCTCGGACCGGGGATCTGCAGGAAGTGGCGGCCGCTGGGGTGGTTGTCGAGAGGCAGCATGGGGTTCTCCGTAACAAGCGCGTAGTTTTGCATACAAAATTCGTTTGTCAACAAAGCTCACCTATACTGGAATCACAAATCTACCCATCAAGTTTGCATACGGTCAGGTTTTCCATGGCAGAGATCATTTCCATTCCGCGGCAGGTGTTGCACCAGGAGGTCGCCGTGCGCTTGCGCCAGCGCATCGTCGAAGGCCACCTGGCACCAGGCGCCAAGCTGAACGAGCGCGAGCTGAGCGAATCACTGCACGTGTCGCGCACGCCGCTGCGCGAAGCCATCAAGATGCTCGCGGCCGAAGGCCTGGTCGAGCTGCTGCACAACCGTGGCGCGGTGGTGGCGCAGATGTCGCAGCAAGACGTGGCCGACACCTTCGAGGTGATCGCAGGGCTCGAAGGCCAGTCCGGCGCACTGGCCGCGCAGCGCATCACCGACGACGAGCTCGCCGAAATCCGCGCACTGCACTACGAGATGCTCGCCGCCTACACGCGGCGCGATCTGCCCACCTACTACAGCATCAACGCGCAGATCCACACGCTGATCAATGCCGCCGCGCGCAATCCGGTGCTCACGCAGACCTGGCGCACGGTGAACGCGCGCCTGCAGGCGATGCGCTTTCGCTCCAACGTCGACGAAGCCAAGTGGAAGCGCGCCGTGAAGGAACACGAACGCATGGTCGAACTGCTGGCACAGCGTGATTCGAACGCGCTGCGCGAACTGATGGCCCAGCACCTGGAGCACAAGCGCGATGCGGTGCTCGAGTTGATGCGCGCAGGCCAGGCCCAGGCATGAACGCCCCGCTGCCCGCCGACGTGATGCATGTCGCCCCGGACACCGCCGAACTCGCACGGCGCCTCGCCAAGGAAACCGAAGGCGAGGTGATGTTCGACGCCGCCTCGCGTGGCCGCTACGCCACCGACGCGTCGATCTACCAGATCATGCCGCTGGGCGTTTTCGTGCCCAAGACTGCGCAAGACGTGGCCACCGCCCTCGCCATCGCCCGCGACACCAAGTCCCCCTTGCTGCCACGAGGCGGCGGCACCTCGCAGTGCGGCCAGACCACCGGCCCCGCGCTGGTGATGGACTTCAGCAAACACCTGCGAAATGTTCTGTCGCTCGACCTCGAGAAAGCCACGGCCGCGGTCGAGCCCGGCATCGTGCTCGACCACCTGAACGCACAGCTCAAGCCGCACGGCCTGTGGTACCCGGTGGACGTGTCGACCAGCGCGCAGGCCACGCTGGGCGGCATGGCGGGCAACAACTCATGCGGCAGCCGCAGCATCGCCTACGGCAACATGGTGCACAACGTGGTCGGTGCCGACGCGTGGCTGGCCAACGGCAGCAGTGTCTCCTTCGGCCCGCTGGCCACGCTGGGTGCCAAAGAACGCGCCATCGCCGACTTCGTGCGCGGCCTGGCCGACTCGCTCGCGCCCGAAATCGACGAGCGCTGGCCGACGGTGCTACGCCGGGTGGCCGGCTACAACCTCGACATCTTCCGCCCGCGCAGCGAGCGGCCGTACACGACCGACGGCGGCGTGAACCTGGCGCACCTGCTGGTGGGCGCCGAGGGCACGCTCGCCGTGACGCGCAGCCTCACGCTCCAGCTCGCGCCGCTGCCGCGTGCCAAGGTGCTGGGTGTCGTCAACTTCCAGAGCTTTCACACGGCGATGGATTCGGCGCAGCACATCGTGAAGCTCGGGCCGAGCGCGGTGGAGCTGGTCGACCGCACGATGATCGAGCTCTCGCGCGCCAACCCGGCCTTCCGACCGGTGATCGAGAAGGCGCTGATCGGCGCACCCGAGGCGATCCTGCTGGTCGAGTTCAGCGGCGAAGACAAGACTGCGCTGCTGCGCCAGCTGCAATCGCTGGTCGAGCTGATGGGCGACCTGGGCCTGCCTGGCAGCGTGGTCGAGATGCCCGACGAGACGCCGCAGAAGGCGCTGTGGGAAGTGCGCAAGGCCGGCCTCAACATCATGATGAGCCTGAAAGGTGACGGCAAGCCGGTGAGCTTCATCGAAGACTGCGCCGTGCCGCTCGAGCACCTGGCCGAGTACACCGACGGCCTGACCGAAGTGTTCCAGCGCCACGGCACGCGCGGCACCTGGTATGCCCACGCCTCGGTCGGCACACTGCACGTGCGACCGATCCTCGACATGCGGCGCGATGGCGCGAAGCGCATGCGCGAGATCGCCGAAGAGGCCGCCGTGCTGGTGCGCAAGTACCGTGGCGCCTACAGCGGCGAACACGGCGACGGGCTGTGCCGCGGCGAGTGGATCCGCTGGCAGTTCGGCCCGCGCATCGACGACGCGTTCCGCGCGATCAAGAACCATCTCGACCCGGAGCACCTGCTCAACCCCGGCAAGATCATCGACCCGCCGAAGATGGACGAGGCGAGCCTGTTCCGCTTCCCACCGAGCTACCGCACCATCCCGCTGAAGCCGGTGCTCGACTGGTCCGCCTGGAACGTGCAGAACGATCCGGCCACCGAAACCACCACTGCGCCCGGCACTGGCGGCGACACCACCGGCGGCTTCGCCAAGGCGGTGGAGATGTGCAACAACAACGGCCACTGCCGAAAGTTCGACGCCGGAACCATGTGCCCGAGCTACCGCGTGACGCGCGATGAACAGCACGTCACACGCGGCCGTGCGAACACCTTGCGGCTGGCGCTGTCGGGCCAACTGGAGGGTTACGCAAGAGAGGATGCCTTCACCAGCGAGCCGGTGAAACAGGCGCTCGACCTGTGCGTCGGCTGCAAAGGCTGCAAGCGCGATTGCCCGACCGGCGTCGACATGGCGCGCATGAAGACCGAGTTCACCGTGCACTACAAGGCGCGCCACGGCCACACGCTGCGCGACCGCGTGATCGCCCACCTGCCGCGCTATGCCCATCTTGCGAGCCGCGTCCCATTCCTGCTGAACCTACGCAACCGCGTGCCGCTGCTGGCGCGCCTGGGCGAACGCATGCTGGGCTTCTCGGCACGCCGCAGCCTGCCGCGCTGGCGCCGCGACACCTTCTGGAACGTGGCCGGCTCGCTGCGCCTGGCAAGCGCCACGGAGGCGTTGGCTGCGCCCAAGGCGGTGGCACTGTGGGTCGACACTTTCAACGGCACCTTCGAGACCGAGAACGCGCAGGCCGCAGTCCGCGTGCTGCAGGCCGCCGGCTATGCGGTGCATGTGCCGCAGCGGCCAGCCGGCCAAAGCGGCCACCTGTGTTGCGGCCGCACCTACCTGTCGACCGGCATGGCCGACGAGGCGAAGGCGCGTGCGCGTGAATTGATTGACGTGCTGCTGCCGTTTGCGCAGCGCGACATCGCCATCGTCGGTCTCGAGCCGTCGTGCCTGCTGTCGCTGCGCGATGAAACGCTGGTGATGGGCCTGGGCGATGCAGCGCAGGCCGTGTCGCAGCAGGCCTTGATGTTCGAGGAGTTTCTTGCCCGCGAAGCCAAGGCCGGCCGCTTTGCGCCCGCGCTCAAGCCGGCAACGCAGGCGATGCGCGTTCATGGTCATTGCCACCAGAAGGCCTTCGGTGCAATGCAGCCGGTGATGGACGTGTTGAAACTGATCCCAGGGGCCGCACCCGAGCTGATCGAGAGTTCGTGCTGCGGCATGGCCGGCAGCTTCGGCTACGAGGTCGAGCACCACGCGGTGTCGATGCAGATGGCTGAGCTGAGCTTGCTGCCCGCGGTGCGCGCTGCGCCCGATGCGTTGATCGTGGCCGACGGCGCGAGCTGCCGCCACCAGATCGCCGACGGTACCGCCCGCGAAGCACAGCACGTGGCACGCGTGCTCGCCGCCCACCTGGCCTGACCGGCCCAGAGCCCCCACAAGGCGTGGGGAGTCTTACGTAGTTTCCGTCATGGCGCGGGCGCCGCGGCTATCGACAATGGATGCCGTCCATACAGATTGCTCCCCGAAAGGAAGCCCCATGAAGCGCCTTCTGCTCACCCTGCTGGCCCCCCTCGCAGTCACCAGCGCCTTCGCTGAATACCCGGAAAAGACCGTCACGGTCGTGGTGCCGTTCGCGGCCGGCGGCCCCACCGACAAGGTGGCTCGCGACTTTGCCGAGGCCGTGCGTAAGCCGCTGGGCGGCCAGACCGTGGTGATCGACAACGTGGCCGGCGCGGGCGGCACGCTCGGCAGCGCCAAGGTGGCCAAGGCCGCACCCGATGGCTACACGCTGCTGATCACGCACATCAGCATGGCGACCTCGCCAGCGCTGTACCGCAACCTGCAGTTCAAGCCGCTCGAAGACTTCGAGTTCCTCGGCCTCATCAACGAAGTGCCGATGACGTTGATCAGCCGTCCGACGCTGGAAGCCAAGACTTTCGCCGAGCTGTCCGCCTGGATCCAAGCCAACAAAGGCAAGGTCAACATTGCGAACGCCGGCGTGGGCTCGGCCTCTCACCTCTGCGGCATGCTGCTGCAGAGCACGCTGAAAGCCGACATGACCCCGGTGCCTTACAAGGGCACGGCGCCGGCGATGAACGACCTGCTGGGCGGGCAAGTCGACATCATGTGCGACCAGACCACCAACACCACAGGCCAGATCGAAGCCGGTAAGGTGAAAGCCTTTGCGGTGACGACCACCAAGCGTCTCGCCATTCCGGCGCTGGCCAAGTTGCCCACGCTCGACGAGGCCGGCCTCAAGGGCTTCAACGTGACCATCTGGCATGCGCTGTACGCCCCGAAGGGCACGCCCAAGCCTGTGCTCGACAAGATCAACGCCGCGCTGAAGGTGGCCTTGAAAGACGGCACCTTCATCAAGAACGAAGAGTCGCTTGGAGCCGTGGTCGCCTCCGACGCACGCGTCAACCCGGCCGAGCACAAGAAGTTCGTCGAGGCCGAGATCAACAAGTGGTCGCCGATCATCAAGGCGAACGGTCAATACGCAGATTGAGCCCCCCAGTCGCTTTGCTCCTGCCCCTGAGGGGCTGAGCCCGGACACATTCCGTCCTGAGGACGAAATGTGCCTGGCGAAGCGCCTGGCGGACCGGCAAAGCCGGCTCCGCGGGCGTTGCTTGAGGGGCGCATCGCTTTCGCTTGCGCGTTAGCTGCGTAGCGTGATGGGGATGGTGACGGGGCCGTCGTTGATGAGGTGCACTTGCATGTCGGCGCCGAACTTACCAGCAGCCACTACGGGGTGGTGGGCTCGCGCCGTCGTCAGCACGCGTTCGTAGAGACGTCGCCCGGGTTCTGCGGGTGCCGCGCCGGTGAAGCTAGGTCGGTTGCCGGCCGACGTGTCGGCTGCGAGCGTGAACTGGCTGACGATCAGCAGGCCGCCTTGGACGTCGACGACGCTGCGGTTCATCTTGCCGACTTCGTCCGAGAAGATGCGCAGCTTGAGCAGCTTGGCGACGAGCTTGTCGGCGATCGCGTCTGTGTCGGCCGGTTCGGCGCACACGAGTACCAGCAGGCCTTGGTCGATGGCGCCGATGACCTGGCCCGCAACTTCGACGCGTGCCTGCTTCACACGCTGGATCAGCGCCAGCACGTCAGCGGTCCATTCGGTTCAGCTCGTCGCTGAGGAACTTGGCAGCGGGCATCTCGCGCCCGTCGGTGAAGCGGATAACGTACGGCTCGTCGCTGGTGCTCGACTTGGATGCGATCTGCTCGATGAACTGCTGCGCCGTGTTGACGTGCTCGCCCATCTTGTCGAACTTGCCACGCAGGAACTTGCCCGCGTCCTTGGCCGAATAGTCGTTGCCGTTGCGCACGAAGCGAATGTCTTTCTGCGCTTCGACAAATTCGATCAGCCGCTCGATGCGTGCCCGTTCGGCGGGCGGCGGCGCAGCCCACGCAGTGGCCGCGCCGAGCAGCGCCGCCATCAGCACGCTGCGCCGGCGCATGCTCAGCTCAGGGTGACGCGCGCGAACTTGCGCTTGCCGACCTGCACGACGTAGGTGCCGGCTTCGAGCTTCAAGCCCTTGTCGCTGACGGCGCTGCCGTCGATGCGCACGCCGTTGCCTTCGATCAGGCGCGTCGCCTCGCTGCCCGAGGGCGCCAGACCCGCCTGCTTGAGCAAGGCGCCTATGCCGAGCGGCGCACCGCTGAGCGCCACTTCGTCGATCACGTCCGGCACGCCGCCTTTGGCACGGTTGTTGAAGTCCGCCTCGGCGGCCTCGGCAGCCTCGGCGCTGTGGAAGCGCGTGGTGATCTCCTTGGCCAGCTGCACTTTCGCATCCTTCGGGTTGCGCCCGGCGTCAATCTCGGCCTTGAGCTTCGCAATCTCGGCCTCGGGGCGAAAGCTCAGCAGCTGAAAGTACTTCCACATCAGCACGTCGTTGATCGACAGCAGCTTGGCGAACATGTCGTTCGCCGGCTCGGTAACGGCGATGTAGTTGCCCTTGCTCTTGGACATCTTCTCGACGCCGTCCAGCCCTTCGAGCAAAGGCATGGTCAGGATGCACTGCGGCTCCTGGCCGTATTCGCTCTGCAGCGCGCGGCCCACCAGCAGATTGAACTTCTGATCGGTCCCGCCAAGCTCCAGGTCGCTTTTCAGCGCCACCGAGTCGTAGCCCTGCATCAGCGGGTAGAGGAACTCGTGAACGCTGATCGGCGTGCCGCTCTTGAAGCGCTCGTGAAAGTCGTTGCGCTCCATCATGCGCGCCACGGTGTAGCGCGACGCCAGCTGGATCATGCCGCGCGCGCCCAGCGGGTCGCTCCATTCCGAGTTGTAGCGAATCTCGGTCTTGGCGGGGTCGAGCACCAGGCTTGCCTGCTTGTAGTAGGTCTGCGCGTTGGCTTCGATCTGCTCGCGAGTGAGCGGCGGGCGGGTGGTGTTGCGGCCGGATGGGTCGCCGATCATGGACGTGAAGTCGCCGATCAGGAAGATCACCGTGTGCCCCAAGTCCTGAAGTTGCCGCATCTTGTTCAAGACCACGGTGTGTCCGATGTGGATGTCAGGGGCAGTCGGGTCGAGACCGAGCTTGATGCGCAGTGGCACGCCGGTTGCTACTGATCTGGCCAGCTTGGCCACCCAGTCGGCTTCTGGCAACAGTTCGTCGCAACCGCGCTTGCTGATCGCCAGGGCTTCGAGGACCTTGTCGGTGACGGGATGCTTGGAGGGCGTAGCCGGGGTTTCGAGCTGGGACATGAGAGCGTTCGGAATCGTGGGGGATTTCCGGAAATTAGGAAAAAGGGCGGCCGCTATACTGCCGCGCACCCAACGGACAACCCCGTGAAACAGGGGCTCGCCAAGCGCTCACGATTCTAGTGGACGCCCCGTGAGCATCAAGACCAACCAGAGCGCCGCCCTCGCCGCAGCGCTCGCAGAACGGCCTCACGGCCCCATGAACAAATTGAGTTCGTTGGCATCACTACTACGCGCTGCTGCTCAGGTCCCCACGCGCATCGCAGATATCGGTGCTCGGCACCCGCGCACGCTCACCGGCGTGCTGGTTGCAGGCTTGATGGGCTTCGGCGTCACCGCCTTCGGCATCGCGCCACTTGCACCCGATGCATCTGACCTCCCGCGACGCCTGGTGACGGAAATGGTCACTACCGAGAACATCCCGTCGCAGCTCGAAACGCTTGCGAGCCACCCGATCGAGCTGTATCGCAGCGACCTGACCCGCAATGCCGACACGGCCGACAGCCTGCTGGCTCGCCTGAATGTGGCCGACGCGGCCGCAGCGGCCTATCTGCGCAGTGACAAGACCGCACGCAAGCTGCTCGAAGGACGTGCCGGCAAGATGGTTCGCGTTCGTACCTCGGCCTCGGGCGAGCTGGAAGAGCTCGTGGCCCGCTATCCGGCCGAGAAGCCGGAGCAGTTCGGCACGCATTTCTCGCGCTTGCGTGTGTCACGTGTCGACGGTGCTCTGCAGGCAGAGGTCGAAGTGGCCGAGTTGGACAGCCAGGTTCGCCTGGGCAGCGGCACCATCCGCAGCTCGTTGTTTGCGGCAACCGACGAGTCGCGCATCCCCGACCCGATCGCCACACAAATGGCCGACATGTTCTCGACGGACATCGATTTCCACCGCGAGCTGCGCAAGGGCGACACCTTCACCGTCATCTACGAAGCGCTGACCGCCGACGGCGAGCCCATCACCTGGAACCAGGCCTCCGGCCGCGTGCTGGCCGCCGAGTTCGTCAGCAACGGCCGTAACTATTCGGCCGTGTGGTTCAAGGACAGCAACGGCAAGGGCGGTTATTACGGCTTCGACGGCGAGAGCAAGCGCCGCGCGTTTCTCGCCAGCCCGATGGAGTTCTCGCGCGTGACCTCCGGCTTCTCGATGCGCTTTCATCCCATCCTGCAAAACTGGCGCGCCCACCTGGGGGTGGACTACGGCGCCCCCACCGGCACGGCGGTGCGAACAGTTGGCGATGGCGTCGTCGACTTCGCCGGATGGCAGAACGGTTACGGTAACGTGATCCAGATTCGTCACAGCAACGACCGCACCACGCTGTACGGCCACCTGAGCCGCATTGATGTGCGCAAGGGGCAGCATGTCGAGCAGGGCATGCGCATCGGCGCAGTCGGCGCGACGGGCTGGGCAACCGGTCCGCATCTGCACTTCGAGTTTCGCGTAAAGGGCCAGCATCAGGATCCGCTGGCGATTGCCAAGACCTCCGAAGCAATCGTGCTGTCCGCGGCATCGCGGGCGCAGTTTGCAACGATGGCGCAGTCCCTGCGCCAGCAGCTGCAAGCCGCGGAAGCCGCGCCTCAGGGCACGGCGTACGTGGAATAAGCGCCGCGCCGTTGCACAATTCCGCGATGGCTGAATTGTTTGCAGGTTTGATGTCGGGCACCTCGCTCGACGGCGTGGACGGCGTCCTCGCCGAGTTCTCATCCAGCGGCTCGCTCACAGTGGTGTCGCATGCTTATCGCGCCTTCCCCGAGCCGCTGCGCAACGAACTGCTGGCACTGAACACGTCGGGCCCCGATGAGCTCCACCGCTCTGCCCTGGCCGCCAGCACGCTGGCTGGCCTTTACACAGAAGTGGTGGCTGAGCTTCTCGTTCGCGCCAATGTGAAAGCCGGAGCTGTTCGAGCCGTCGGCAGCCATGGTCAGACCGTCCGCCACCGGCCGAGCCTGGGCTATACATGCCAGATCAACAACCCGGCCATGCTCGCAGAACGCAGCGGCATCGCCGTGGTGGCGGACTTTCGCAGCCGCGACGTGGCCGCCGGCGGCCAAGGCGCCCCACTGGTTGCCGCGTTTCACCGAGCGCTCTTCGGCACTTCCGGCGAAACGCGTGCTGTGCTCAACTTAGGCGGCATCAGCAACCTGACCGCCCTGCTCGCTGACGGGCACACCACTGGCTTCGACTGTGGCCCAGCCAATGTGCTGATGGATCTCTGGAGCCTGCGCCACACGGGCCAGCGCTTCGACGCCGACGGTGCATGGGGCGCCAGCGGAGTCATTCAACCGAAGCTGCTGAGCGTGCTACTCGAAGAGCCGTATTTCGCAGCGGCGCCGCCGAAGAGCACGGGCCGCGACCTGTTCAATGCCGACTGGTTAAGTGATCGGCTGCAGCACTTTGACGAAGCGTGCCCTCCCGAGGACGTTCAGGCTACCTTGTGCGAACTGACCGCGATCACCTGCACGCAAGCCGTGATGGCGCATGCGGGATCGGCCCATGAACTGCTGGTGTGCGGCGGCGGCGCATTGAACAAACACCTCATGCAGCGCCTGGCGCACCACCTGCCCACCATGGCGGTTCGCCTGACTGACGACCGTGGCCTACCAGCGCAACACGTAGAAGCTGCAGCGTTTGCCTGGCTCGCCTACAAGCACATGCACGGCGAGCCCGGGAACCTGAGCTCGGTCACCGGCGCCCAGGGACCGCGGGTGCTGGGCGCTTGTTACCCGGCATAAGATTTTTGCGGCTACATGCAAAAAGGCCGCCCGCAGGCGGCCTTGATTCAGACTTGAACGATCAGACTGAGAAGCTGGAACCGCAGCCGCAGGTTGTCGTCGCGTTCGGGTTCTTGATCACGAACTGGGCGCCTTGCAGGTCGTCCTTGTAGTCGATCTCTGCGCCAGCCAGGTACTGCAGGCTCATCGCGTCGATCAGCAGCGTGACACCGTTCTTGCTCATCTGGGTGTCGTCTTCGTTGACGATCTCATCGAAGGTGAAACCGTACTGGAAGCCGGAACACCCGCCGCCTTGCACGAACACCCGCAACTTGAGGTCGGGGTTGCCCTCTTCGTCGACGAGCTCCTTCACCTTGCCCGCTGCGCTGTCCGTGAAGACCAGCGGAACCGGCGGCATTTCGGCCTCGGGAGCGTGAACATTGCTTGCAACTGCACTCATGGCAAATCCTTCCAGACAATGGCTGGATTATCCACCCCGCCGAGAAATTTCAAGCGGCAGCGGAAGCAGCCAACTTGATGAGTGCGGGCTTTTCTTCGGCTTTCAAGGGGTGCAGCTCGCCATCGATAGTTGCGCCTTGGTGCATTTCGAGCGCTTCGTACTTCACGTCGCCTACGATCACCGCCTTCGGCTGAAGCTCCAGCAGCTCGGTCGACTGCACCGGGCCAGTGACGTGGCCATTGATGATCACGTGCCCAGCCTTGATCTTGCCGATGACCCGAGCCTTTTCGCTGATGACCAGGATGCTGTGCTCCTGTGTGCTCGCGATCACGTCGCCCTGCACTTCGCCGTCGATGCGCAGGCCGTCGGTGAACAGAAGTTCGCCGCGAATGACCGTACCCTCGCCAATCAAGGTGCGAATGGGGGGCTGCTTCTTCTTTGCGAACATGTACTGACTCCTTGCGTTAATGACGACTCACCCAGTAGCGCATCCGCCCTGGGTATTCACAATTTCACTGTCTGGGTGGCTTTGATGCCACCCTGGTTGTCGGTCACTTTGACCTGTACGGTTTTGACGACCGCCTCTTCCGGGTAATTGACCATGCCCTCAAGTCGCGCAGACTGCTTGACCTGCAGAAGCTTCGGCCCGCCCGGCTGCGATATCGTCCAAGGCTTGTCGCCGAGTGTGCCGGACAGAACGATGTCGTAGCGACCGACAAACTCAGGAATATTGCGCCCTATTTGCATGATCAGTACCTGGAACTTTAGGTGCCCCGGTGATTTGGCTTCCGCCTGCAATGCACGAACATTCAAGCCTTCGGCTGCGTTGGCCGGCAAAAGCCGCTGGAAAAAGCCCAGATCTCCTTTGAGCGACAAGTTCTCGGATTCGACTTGCTTGATCTGTTGCGCCAAATGCTCCTGCGCTACCTTTTCGGCTTTCAAGAGGCTTTGCGCTGTGTTGGCAATCGACTGCGCGCCTTCGCGTTCTTCACGCAGCCTTGTCACTTCCACCCTTAGTTGAGCCAATTCAACCTTGGCGTCCCGGTCAAGCCCGGCAATGCTTTTGCCGAACTCAAAAGCCCACAACGCCAGAGCCGCCGAAAAGCCAAATACCAACGCCACCACCACCCAGCGCAACGGCCATGGAAGATGACTGCGAACGATCATGCGCGGTGCACTGATCGAGAGTCGTCGGCGGAGTAGTTTCCAGCGCATTCGCGAGGCAATCGAGCCAATTCAGCTGTTGAGGCGCGATTGTAGAAGTGCACCTTGGCCACATCCTGTGACCAAACCTTGCAGGTGTGTGCATCCACCTCGCCAAATGAAAAAGGCCGCTGAAAGCGGCCTTTTTGCACGAAAACCCGAAGGGTTTCGAAGATCAGCGCTTGCTGAACTGCTTGCGGCGACGCGCACCGTGCAGACCAACCTTCTTACGCTCGACTTCGCGCGCGTCACGCGTCACGAAGCCTGCGTGCTTGAGGGCGGGCTTCAAGGTTTCGTCATAGTCGATTAGCGCACGGGTAATGCCGTGACGTACCGCGCCGGCTTGACCCGACTCGCCACCGCCGTGAACGTTGACCTTGACGTCAAAAGCACCATCATTCGAGGTCAGCACCAGGGGTTGCTTGACCACCATGATGGAGGTCTGGCGACCGAAGTACTCATCAACGGTCTTGCCGTTGACGAGAATCTGGCCAGTGCCCTTCTTGATGAAGACACGTGCCACCGAAGATTTGCGGCGGCCGGTTCCGTAGTTCCAATTTCCGATCATCACCGCTCCTTAGATTTCCAGCGCTTTGGGCTGCTGGGCGGTGTGGGGGTGGGAACCACCGGCATACACCTTCAGCTTCTTGACCATCGCGTACCCCAACGGACCCTTCGGAAGCATGCCCTTGACAGCCTTTTCCAGGGCGCGCCCCGGATGCTTGGCTTGCATGTCCTTGAAGGTCGTGGCGTGAATGCCGCCCGGGTGACCCGAATGACGGTAGTACACCTTGTCGGTGGCTTTGTTGCCAGTCACGCGGAGCTTGTCTGCATTGACGACGACGATGAAATCACCGGTATCGACGTGAGGCGTATAAATGGCCTTGTGTTTGCCGCGCAAACGGAGTGCCACTTCGCTGGCAACACGTCCGAGCACCTTGTCGGTGGCGTCAATCACAAACCACTCGTGCGTCACTTCGGCCGGCTTGGCGCTGAAGGTCTTCATGAGTTTCTTTCAATGAACCTGCCCTTGGCGGGCGAGGCTGGAGGGCTCAATCATCGACATGCCTTTCGATCTCGGTGCTGCTTATTTCAGGCAGCCTCTCAAACACCGGCAAGTCGATTTCTTTCCCAGGAGCCGAACGGGAAAGCCTTCTAGTATAGCCGAATCGCAGCGATGGCGAGCAATCGGTCATTAAACATCTCTCCGTCTCTTTGTCCAGCCGTCTTAGAATTAGGGTTTCTACCAATCAAGGGTCAGCATGGATTCGTCGGGCACTCCCAGTCCTCGGCACGCCGCCGCGAACGGCGGGCGCATCAGGCCATCATGGGTGCCGGTTCGTTCGCTGGCAAAGCGTCACCGCAAGCGAATCTTCGCCCACCTTCTTTCCCTGGACGACAGCGATCGCTATCTCCGATTTGGCTTTCCCGCCACTGATGAGCAGATCCAGCGCTATGTCGACTCGCTGAATTTCGATCGAGATGAAGTCTTTGGCATCTTTAATCGGCGCCTAGAGCTGATCAGCATGGCGCACTTGGCTTACTTGCCTGCTTCAAGCGAGACGGCGGAAAGCAGGACTGCTGCCGAATTTGGCGTCTCCGTGATCAAGCGGGCTCGGGGTCGGGGTTACGGAGCGCGTCTGTTTGAACACGCGGTGCTGCATGCACGCAACCGGGGCTGCGACCGCCTGTTCATCCACGCGCTGAGCGAGAACACGGCCATGCTCAAGATCGCCCGCAATGCAGGCGCGATCGTGCATCGGGACGGGCCTGAAGCTGAAGCATGGTTGCAACTGCCGGCGGACAACATTTCATCGCAGGTCGGAGGGATCGTCGGACAGCACTTTGCTGAGTTTGACTACCATCTCAAAGTTCACGCACATCGCCTGAATGATTGGTTGAATGTGTTGTCCGAAGTCAAGACTCACATGGGCGAGACAGGCCGTACAGCCTCGGAGTAGCGCTCGATCTGTCGCCCTCATTGACAAGGTTTTTCACGGAACCGACACACACCCATGTCGGGGATGGGATGCGGCTGTAAGCGCAAGGTAGCATCCAAGTCAGTCGTCCCCTTCTAGGCATCCCACCGGCGCCATGGTCGACGCTCACCTGAGTCCGTGTCGTGAACATGCCAAACCTCCCCTGGCTTCCTTGGGCCGCACTGGGCGCCGTTGCTGCGCTGGCCGTCGCTTTGGTCTTTCTGCTGATGAAGGAGCGCAAGCCCAAGCCGAAACCGCTTCCCGTGGAATGGGCCCTCACAGGCCGGCCGGTGTTCAGCACCGACGAGCGCCGCATCTACCGCTTGCTGCGTGAAGCGCTGCCTCATCACATCATTCTTTCGAAGCTGCCATTGGTTCGCTTCTGCCAACCCACAGATCCCAGCGAAGTGCGCTTCTGGTACGACCTGCTGGGCACGAACCATGTGACCTTCGCGATCTGCAGTGCCAACGGTCGGGTGCTGGCCGCCATTGACCTCGATGCCGAACGTGGAAACTCGCATCGCATTCAACAAATCAAACAGTCGGTTCTGTCGGCTTGCAGAGTGCGCTACCTGCGCTGCCCAGCCGACCACCTGCCTTCAGTCGCCGAGCTGCAATTGCTGGTACCGCACAGTGGTGCCGCTTCGCGCGCTCCGCAACCTGCCCACACACTCCACCAAGCCCGCGACACGCTGGCCAGCACGGTCGCCAACCGTCGCGCCGAGCGCACGGCGCTGTGGCAAGACTCCACGCTATTCCAGGATTCTTTCTTCGCACCCGATAGCCGCCTGGACGCGTTCGCCTCCAGCGAGTTCGCCAGCAACACGTTGTCGGACCGCCCATCGTCCTTGATCAGCGGTCATCCCGATGACCGCGAAGATGTGGGCGGGGTTGTTGTCGACAATCCTCGCCTCTCGTCGAACGCCCGCCACTGAGCGCAATGCTCGCCGGGGCGGCGCGTACGATGCGCCATGCCCGATACGCCTTATTCCGCTGAAACTCCCTACGCCGGCCTCACGCCCGAGGCGGTGCTCGATGCGCTGGATTCAGTGGGCTTGCGCGGCGATGGCCGCCTGATTCAACTTAATTCGTACGAGAACCGCGTCTTCCAAGTGTTCCTGGAGGACGGTCGCGTGGTGGTGCCCAAGTTCTATCGCCCAGGGCGCTGGAGCGACGCACAGATTCTGGAAGAGCACGCTTTCGCGGCCGAACTGGTCGCCGCCGAGATTCCCGTGGTCGCGCCGGTAAAGCTCGGCGACAGCACGCTGCCCTCGTTCGACATTGACGGCAAACCTTACCGCTTCAGCGTATGCGAACGCCAGTCCGGCCGCGCCCCCGAAATCGAAGACACCGCAACATTGGAGTGGATCGGCCGCTTCATCGGACGCATCCATGCCGTTGGCGCTCGTGCCCCCTTCGCGCATCGGCTGACACTCGACAGCCAGAGCTACGGTGAAGCGCCACGAGATTGGCTACTCGCCTCCGGCATGATCGCCGTCGAAGCACAGGGCCCGTGGAAGGAGGCCGTCGACGAGGTGCTTGACGAAGTGAAACGCTGCTTCGAGGCCGCAGGCGAGTACAAGCCGATTCGCCTGCACGGCGACTGTCACGTTGGCAACGTGCTGTGGACCGAGGCCGGCCCGCATTTCGTCGACCTTGACGACGCGCTGATGGGCCCGCCGGTGCAAGACCTGTGGATGCTGCTGTCAGGCGACCGGGACACGATGCAGCGCCAGCTCTATGCGCTTCTCTCAGGCTACGAAGATTTCATGGATTTCGATTGGCGGCAGCTGCGGCTGATCGAGGCCCTGCGCGCCCTGCGCATGATTCACTACAGCGCCTGGATCGCACGCCGCTGGGCCGACCCGGCGTTTCCGGCTGCCTTCCCTTGGTTCGGCGGCCGCTCGTACTGGAGCGAGCAAACCATCCGCATGCGTGAACAGCTCGAGTCGATGCGGCAACCCGCACTGGGCGGGCTGCCGCTCTGAACGTCAGGCCGTCAGCAGCGCGTTGACGCGCTTCACGTAAGCCGCAGGGTCTTCGAGGTGGCCGCCTTCGGCGAGCACCGCTTGGTCGAAGAGGATGTTCGCCAGCTCGTCGAAATGCGCACTGCCTTCCAGGCGCTTGACCAGCGCGTGCTCGGCATTCACTTCAAGCGTGGGTTGGGACTTGGGCGCTGTCTGCCCGGCCTGCTTGAGCATGCGGGCCAGGTGACCGCTGATGTCACCTTCATCCACCACCAGGCACGCCGGTGAGTCCACCAGGCGCGTCGTGACGCGCACGTCTTTCGCGCGGTCTTTCAACGCTTCCTTCAGGCGATCCAGCACCGGCTTGAAGGCAGTGGCGACCTCTTCGGCCTGCTTCTTCTCCGCCTCGTCTTGCAGCTTGCCGAGGTCAACAGATCCCTTGGCCACGCTCTGCAAGGTCTTGCCTTCGAACTCGAACACATGGCTGAGCATCCACTCGTCCACGCGATCGACCAGCAGCAGCACCTCGATGCCCTTCTTGCGGAAGATCTCCAGCTGCGGGCTGCTTTTTGCCGCGGCCAGCGTGTCGGCGGTCACGTAGTAGATGACCTCTTGCCCTTCCTTCATGCGGCTCACGTAGTCGGCGAACGACACGCCTTCGTCCGCATGGGTCGATGCGAAGCGGAACAGCTTCACCAGCCGCTCCTGGTTGGCGTGATCCTCGCCTACACCTTCCTTCAGCACCGAACCAAAATCTTTCCAGAACGCGGCGTACTTGTTGCGTTCGGCTTCGTCTTCGCTGTTGGCCAATGACTCGAGCATGCCCAGCACGCGCTTGGTCGAACCTTCGCGAATCGCCTTCACGTCTCGGCTCTCCTGCAGCAGCTCGCGGCTCACGTTCAGCGGCAGGTCGGCACTGTCGATCACGCCCTTCACGAAGCGCAGGTACACCGGCATGAGCGCCTCGGCGTCGTCCATGATGAAGACGCGCTTCACGTACAGCTTCACGCCGCCTCGCTTGTCGCGGTTCCACAGGTCGAACGGCGCCTTGGCCGGCACGTAGAGCAGTTGGGTGTATTCGCTACGCCCTTCCACGCGGTTGTGCGTGTAGGCGAGCGGCGCATCGCTGTCGTAGCTGATCTGCTTGTAAAACTCCTCGTACTGCTCGGGCGTGATCTCGCTTTTGCTGCGCGCCCACAGGGCCGCCGCCTTGTTGACCGGTGCCCACTCGTCCTTGACCACTTGCTCGGTCTTCTCGGGGTCCCACTCTTCCTTCTGCATCAAGATGGGCAGCGAGATGTGGTCGGAGTATTTGCTGATGATGGAGCGCAGCTTCCACGACGTGAGGAACTCTTCTTCACCGTCACGCAAGTGCAGGATGATGCCCGTCCCGCGCGTCGGCTTGGTGATGGTCTCGACCTCGAAGTCGCCGCTGCCATCGCTGCTCCAGCGCACGCCCTCTTCGGCCGGCAGGCCAGCGCGACGCGACTCTACGGTGATGCGGTCGGCCACGATGAAGCCGCTGTAGAAACCCACGCCGAACTGGCCGATGAGCTGCGCGTCCTTCTTCTGCTCGCCTTCGAGCTTGCTCATGAACTCCCGCGTTCCGCTCTTGGCAATCGTGCCCAGGTTGGCCACCGCCTCTTCGGCCGACAGGCCGATGCCGTTGTCGCGGATGGTGATGGTCTTGGCGGTCTTGTCGAAGCCGACGCGCACCTCGAGGTTGGGCGCGTCTTCGTACAACGCCGCATTGTTCAAGGCTTCGAAGCGAAGCTTGTCGCAGGCGTCCGACGCATTCGAGACCAGCTCCCGCAGGAAGATCTCCTTGTTGGAGTACAGCGAGTGCGTGACGAGGTGAAGGATCTGCTTGACTTCAGCCTGGAAGGAGAGAGTTTGCTTGTTCATGTCGGTATTTTTTGCGATGCGGAAAACAGGTCGATTCTCGACGGCGAGCATTTTGGGCAAGCCTGCCGCGTTTTCAAGACCCCACGCGCAATGCACTAGTGCAGCTTGATGCGGGGCCGGTACGTGCGGTCGAGCAGTTCGGACAAGGTGATGAGCAATGTCCTGCGCAGGCCGCCCAGCGCGAACTGGTGCTGCTTGTGCAGCGCCCAGTACATCAGCTGCGCCAGCCGCCCTTCGATGAACAGGCTGCCCCGGGTCAGGCTGCCCATCAGGCTGCCGACGGATGAGTATTCAGACAGTGACACCAGCGACCCCTGGTCCCTGAAGACGAACGGAACCACCGGCTCCACCTTCATCAACTTGGGCAACGCGCGTACCAGGTACATCGCCTGCTGATAGGCGGCCTGTGCCCGTGGCGGCACCCAGGTGCCGTCAGGTTGCTGGCACGCCGCGCAATCGCCGAAGGCAAAGATGCACGGGTCGCGCGTCGACTGCAGGTTGCCGTTGACGATCAGCTGATTCAACCGATTGGTTTCGAGCGGTTGTTCGCCGCCGATGCCGTTCAGGAAATCCGGCGCCTTCACGCCCGCGGCCCAGACCGTGAGCGTCGAGCTGATCACCTTGCCGCTGGCCATCTTCAGGCCCTCGGCGGTCACCTCGACCACCTTCTCGTTGGTGTGGACCTCGATCGCCAGCTTGCGCAGCTCGCGCACCGCCGCTTCGCTCAAGCGCTCGGGCAGTTGCGACAACAGCCGCGGCGCCGCTTCGACCAGCACAATCTGCAGGTCTTTCTCGGGGTGGATGTGGTCGAGCCCGAAGTTGGCCAGCATGCGGGCCGCGGCATGCAGTTCAGCCGCTAGCTCCACACCGGTCGCGCCGCCGCCGACGATGGCCACCGTAAGCCGGCCGCTGCCTGCCACACGCGGCACGCTCTGCGCGCGGATGCAAGCGTTGATCAAGCGGTCGTTGAAGCGCTTGGCTGCCTGCGGGCTGTCGAGCTTGATGGTGTGCTGCGCCGCGCCCAAGGTGCCGAAGTCATTGGTCTGGCTGCCGACGGCGATCACCAGCGTGTCGTAGCTCACCTGCTGATCCGGCGTGATCTCGATGCCGCTCTCGTCGTAGCTGGCCGCCAGCTGCACTGTCTTGTTGACGCGGTCGATGCCCACCAGGTTACCGAGGCGAAACTTGAAGTCGTTCCAGCGCGCCTGCGCCAGGAATTCGAGCTCTTCAGCGTGCGTGTCGTAACTGCCAGCGGCCAGCTGGTGCAGCAGCGGCTTCCAGACATGCGTGCGGGCTGCGTCGACCAGCGTCACCTCGGCCAGCTTCTTGCGGCCCAGGCGCTTGCCCAGTTGCGTAGCGAGCGCCAGACCACCCGCCCCACCACCCACGATCACGATGCGATGCATCCGACTTCCTCCCTTGCCGTCTGTTGGTCTATCCGGGCGTTGCCATGTGCTGCGAAGCACGTTGCATCTTATCTGCCACCTTTCAGTCGACGGTCTGCCGATAGCGCAGCATCGCCACCGAGCCGGCCACCAGCATGAAGAGCGCAATGGGCCAGAGGTGCGGAGCAATCTCCACCAAGCCATTGCCCTTGAGCATGATGCCGCGCACGATGCGCAGAAAGTGCGTCAGCGGCAGCGCTTCGCCAATGGCCTGCGCCCAGGCCGGCATCCCGCGGAACGGGAACATGAAGCCCGTCAACAGCATCGACGGCAGGAAGAAGAAGAACGTCAGCTGCATCGCCTGTAGCTGGTTGCGCGCAATGGTCGAGAAGGTGAACCCCACCGCCAGGTTGGCCGCGATGAAGAGCACCAGCACCGCCGACAGCAGCACGAGGCTGCCCACCATCGGCACGTCGAACAACAAGCGCGCGGCAATCAGGATCACCGTCACCTGCACATAGCCGATGAGGATGTAGGGCACGATCTTGCCCAGCATCACCTCGAAGGGCTTGGCAGGCGTGGCAAGCAGATTCTCCATCGTGCCGCGCTCGCGTTCGCGCGTCATCGCCAGCGAGGTCATCATCACCATCGTCATCGTGAGGATCACGCCGATCAGCCCCGGGATCACGTTATAGCTGGTCAGGCCCTCGGGGTTGTAGCGCCGTTGCACACGGAGTTCGAACGGTGCGTCCGGCGCGCGCAGCGCAGCCAGCGGGCCGGTCAGTTCACGGCCAATGCTGCGCTGGCCGATGCTGCCGAGCGCCGCGATCGCATTGCCGGTGGCTGCCGGGTCGGTGGCGTCGGCCGCCAGCAGCATGGCGGGGTGCTCCCCGCGCTGCAGCTTGTGCGAAAAGTCAGACGGCACGACCAACGCGAATTGCACCTGCCCACGCGCGAGCAGCTCGTCGGCCTGCTGCACGCTGGCAGGCCGGTGCGTGACGCGAAAGTAGTCGGAGTTCTCGAGGCCGGCGACGAAGCTGCGCGAGAACTCGCTCTGGTCCATCACCACCACGGCCAGCGGCAGGTGCTTGGGGTCGCCGTTGATCGCAAAGCCGAACAGGATCAGTTGCACGATGGGCACGGCGACCATCATCCCGAAGGTGAGCCGGTCGCGCCGTACCTGGCGCAGCTCCTTGATCAGAATCGCGAGAAAGCGCACCCAACTCATGCCGAGGCCTTCGCGGCGAAATTGTCCTGAGCATCCTGCATCAGCGCGATGAACACGTCTTCGAGGCTGGGCTCGATGGTTTCGATCTTCAGCCCGCGGTCTTTCAACGATGCCGTGGCGCGCTCGAGTGACTCGCTGCTGTCGGCGCTGACGTGCAGCGTCGCACCAAACGGCGCCACCGTCTTGATGCCCGGCGCGTCGCGCAGTTCATGACCGACCTCGACCAGGTTGCCCCCGGCGATAGACCATGTCGTCAGGTTCGCCCCCGCGATCACCTCGGCCACCGTGCCGCGTGTCAGCAGCTTGCCGTACGAGATGTAGGCCAGCTCATGGCAGCGCTCGGCTTCGTCCATGTAGTGCGTGGACACGAGCACCGTCAATCCAGCGGCAGCCAGGTCGTGGATCTGGTCCCAGAAGTCGCGGCGCGCCGCAGGGTCGACGCCGGCGGTCGGCTCGTCCAGCAGCAACAGCTTCGGCTCGTGGATCAGGCAGGCGGCAAGCGCAAGCCGTTGCTTCCAGCCGCCCGACAGCGAGCCTGCCAGCTGCTTGCGCCGCGTGCCGAGGCCCAGGCGCTCCAGCGTGTCGCTCACCTTGCGCTTGCGATCGGGCACGTCGTACACGCGGGCGATGAAGTCGAGGTTTTCCTCGATGCTCAGGTCTTCGTACAGGCCGAAACGCTGGGTCATGTAGCCGACTTGGCGCTTGATCAGCGCCGCTTCCGTGCGGATGTCGTAGCCCAGGCAGGTGCCCTCGCCTTCGTCGGGCGTGAGCAGCCCGCACAGCATGCGAATGGTCGTCGTCTTGCCGCTGCCATTGGGGCCGAGAAAACCGTAGATGCGCCCTTTCGGCACCTGCATGTCGAAGTGATCGACGACGACACGATCCCCGTATCGCTTGGTCAACCCACGCACGTCGATGACGACCGCATCGTTCACAGGCGCACTTCCAGCGGTTGGCCGGGATGCAGGCGGCGTGCATCTTCGGCACTCGGCCGGGCTTCGACCATGAACACCAGCGCCGCGCGGTTCTCCTTGCTGTAGATGATGGGCGAGGTGAACTCGACCTCGCGCGCGATGAAGCTCACCTTCGCTGCGATGGGCGCCGAGCAGCCATCGCAGTGCAGCTGCACGGTCTGGCCGAGCGCAATCTTGCCCAGCACCGGCTGCGGCACGAAGAACCGCGCCTTCACATTGGCGGGTGGCAGCAGGCTCAGGATCGGGCTGCCTTGCGGCACCCATTCACCTTCGCGGTAGAGCAGGTCCACCACGTCACCGGCGATGGGAATGCGCTGCGTCTTCTGCTGCACGCGCCACTCGGCCTGCGCGAGTTGCGCCTTGGCAGCGTTGACTTCCTGCTGCGCAGCGGCGATCTCGTTCTGGCGGCTGCCCTGGCTCGCAAGCCGCAGCTGCGCGTTGATCTCGTTCACGCTGGCCTGGTCGCGCTCGACCGACGCGCGCGCCTGGTCGAGCGTGGCCGGTGAGTTGAATTTCTCGGCGACCAGCTGGCTCGCACGGGCAAACTCGTTCGTCGATAGCTTCAGCGCCGCCTGCGCCTGCGACAACTGCGCCCGCAAGGCCTGCAACTCTTCGGGCCGGCGGCCGAGCTTCAGGTTGGCCAGCTGAGCCTGTGCCTGCTGCACGCGTGACTCGGCCTCTTGTCGCGCCGAGCGCTCGCTTTCCTGTTCGAGCACGAACGCGGGTGCGGCGGCCGTGACCGTGTCGCCGCGCTGGACCAGCAGCTTCGTCAGCGTGCCGCTGATCGGTGCCGAGAGCCGCACGTTCTCGCCTTCGGCATAACCAGGGTAGACGTCGGCCGGCGGCTTCGCGCATGCCGTGACGAGCAGCGTCATGACGCAAACAAGCAGAAATCTCATGGTGGTCTCCCGACAGAGGGCGCAGACAGTCCGCGCAGAGCGAGGTCCACGCGCTGCGCGATGGCGGCGTCGGAGAGCACCATCCCGTCGATGCTTTCCGCGGTGGCCGCATCGGTGTGCTGCTGCATTGCGGCACCGAAGAGGATCGGCGCTCCGACAGCACCGAAGAGAAAGGCAATCGCATTGAGCGGCGGCAGCGGGACCAGCAGCCCGGCCTGCTGTGCCTGCATCAGCAAGCCGCCGATCACGTGCAGGTGCCGAGGCAGGTTGGTGCGCAGGAAGTCGGCGGCGAGTGTTTCACCGGCCATGGCATCGGCAGCGATGCGCAGTACCAGCGCGCGGCGGTCACGCCCGAAGCGGGCCAGCACGGTCACCGCGTCACGCAGGTTGTCGAGCGGTGAACGCTGCGGGTTCACCTTCAGCGTGAGTTCCGAGAACATCTCTTCATAGACGCGCTGCAACACGGCGCGAATGAAGTTGTCCTTGTTCTTGAAGTGATAGTGAAACATGCCGAGGTTGACCCCGGCGTGTTCGGTGAGCCGGCGCACCGATAGGCCCGCGCAGCCGGTGAGCGGCAGCAGCTCGAGGCCGGCATCCAGCAGCAGTTGATCGACGTTCTGGGAAGGGCGTGCCATGCAATTACTATACGTTTGTGTAGTAATCTCGTCAACCGCCCGAAAGCCCAAAGAAAAAGCGGGCCGAAGCCCGCTTTCGTTGGGAATGCCGAGACCCTCAGTTCGAGAAGGCAGCGATCCCGGTTTGCGCGCGGCCGAGGATCAGCGCGTGCACGTCGTGCGTGCCCTCGTAGGTGTTCACCACTTCGAGGTTGACCAGGTGGCGCGCCACGCCGAATTCGTCGCTGATGCCATTGCCGCCCATCATGTCGCGCGCCAAGCGGGCGATGTCGAGGCTCTTGCCACAGGAGTTGCGCTTCATGATCGAGGTGATCTCCACCGCGGCCGTGCCTTCGTCCTTCATGCGGCCCAGGCGCAGGCAGCCTTGCAGTCCCATGGTGATCTCGGTCTGCATGTCGGCGAGCTTCTTCTGGATGAGCTGGTTGGCCGCGAGCGGGCGGCCGAACTGCTTGCGATCGAGCACGTACTGCCGAGCGCGGAACCAGCAGTCTTCAGCCGCACCCAATGCGCCCCAGGCGATGCCGTAGCGCGCGCTGTTGAGGCAGGTGAATGGCCCCTTCAAGCCGCGCACTTCGGGAAAGGCGTTCTCTTCGGGGCAGAACACGTTGTCCATCACGATCTCGCCGGTGATGGAGGCACGCAAGCCCACCTTGCCGTGCACTGCAGGCGCCGACAGACCCTTGGCGCCCTTGTCGAGCACGAAGCCGCGGATCGCGCCTTCGTCGTCCTTGGCCCAGACGACGAACACATCGGCGATGGGGCTGTTGCTGATCCACATCTTGGCGCCGCTGAGGCTGTAGCCGCCGGCCACCTTCTTCGCACGCGTGACCATGCTGCTCGGGTCGGAGCCATGGTCAGGCTCGGTCAGGCCGAAGCAGCCGATCCACTGGCCCGAGGCCAGCTTGGGCAGGTACTTCTGCTTGGTGGCTTCGTTGCCGAATTCGTTGATCGGCACCATCACCAACGAAGACTGCACGCTCATCATCGAGCGGTAGCCCGAGTCGACGCGCTCCACCTCTCGTGCGATCAGGCCGTAGCACACGTAGTTGAGACCCGACCCGCCATATTGCTCGGGGATGGTCGGCCCCAAGAGGCCCAGCTCACCCATCTCGCGAAAGATGGAAGGGTCGGTCTTCTCGTGGCGAAAGGCTTCAAGCACGCGCGGTGCAAGCTTGCCTTGCGCGTAGGCATTGGCGGCGTCGCGAATTGCGCGCTCGTCGCTCGTGAGCTGCTGGTCGAGCAGCAGCGGATCGTCCCAATGGAAAGCGGCTTTGGTGGAAGACATGGTGGGTCTCTTGGGTCTCGTTGATCAGGCGGCCTGCGGCACGTCGCGCTGGCTCAGCGCGGCGAATCGCTGCAGGTGGGAGTCAGTGTCGCCGAAGCTCAGCTCGAAGGCCATCAGGCGCTTGAAGAAGTGGCTCACATTGAGCTCGTCC
>Ga0307515_10005479_pt1 | contig 25697 bp, 2 predicted proteins | sample 17_EM_MG_FD_194513 | JGI IMG/M metagenome (GOLD analysis project Ga0307515, IMG submission 194513) | Populus trichocarpa ectomycorrhiza microbial communities from riparian zone in the Pacific Northwest, United States - 17_EM | ecosystem: Host-associated > Plants > Roots > Unclassified | place... | reverse complement strand
GTTTTACTCCTAGAAAGGAAACGGCATTTAATTATGCCTACCTAGTTAGCGTAAGATTAAATAGCTTCTAAGCTGGGCTACGGACCTTTATATTCTCTATAAGTAGTATAGATTAAAAAATAAAAGCTTAAGGCTAGTAATTGGTTTATAACTTTATAAATAATAGCCTTAACGCCCTTATTATCGCCTATCTTCTTTATAATTTAGTTTTAAAGTTATACTAGTTCTTGTACCTTATCTAACTTAAGTATAATATCTAGCTTAATATTGAGCCTACTATACTTATTCCGGTATTTATTAGCTAAGGGCCCCTTTTATAAACGCCTAGTTCCTATAGATAAAACAATATTAGGATGTCTTATATTAGGCTAGATTAACTTTCATTCCCGCTTTACGATATTAATAGGATTATAGGCGCGAATTCTGCTGTTTAAAAACATCTAAGTCTCAATACGGACTAGTGGTTTAAAGTAGAATGGCGCCGCTAAGGTAGCTCGAGTACTTAATTTCTGTTAGCTTAATCTCCTAATAAGATCTAAAATGCCTACGCTTCTTAGACTGTGTGTTTCGCCTCTAAATATCTAGCCTAGATAAATATATAGCTAGCTTAATTGCCGTAAGCATCTTAAAGGTTTAAAAAGACTTTAATGATTACTACTTATGGTCCGGACTTAATTTCCTGTTATAGTTGCCTAGGACACACTTTTCCCCATTTAATAATGTCGTTGTAACAGTGTCGGACGTACAAGTCACTTATAAGAACTCTGTCGATTGAAGCTGGCTCTAGAAGCTCTCTATATACATGGCGTTAGGGCAAAAGACTAACGACGACGCTGACGACGATTCTGGAGCTATTACTCAATCGCCACCAGGTCGATATTGCCACTCAGTCGGTAATAGGTAATAGAAACAGGGTGTGAGTCATAAGACGGTACCTGACAGTGACCTCAACGTTCGACAAACAGCAACTCTAATAGGCTAGGCTTAATCAATATGCTGTCTTCTTAATAGAGGGGTTTAATCGAATACTCTGCTAAGAATTCCTTTTTATAACTAAGCCGAGCGTGAACTAATACGCGTGGAAGCTTTAACTATAGGAGCATTATAGCTGAGCTTTTTGCAAACTTTAGTATACTTACAACTAAAAGATCGTTTAGTAGCCGTCTTACTTACAGCTAATCTATTAGCCGTCTCGCTAAGAGTTAATTAGTTAGCGGTCTTCTCTAAATATATAAAACTATAGGTCCTACCTTGTCCAAACAATCAAGTCAAAGAATAGCAATATCGGAATTTCGCCTCCCAATTCTTGTTTAAGTTGTTTGAGAATCTCCGCAAATAGCAGAGTTTTACGCATTCCACCTCTTAAACGGTGTAGTTATTAGCGTCTATTCTGTCTCTTAAAGGCGTAATAGTCTTACCTATCTAGTGCTATTATGCGTACTCCTGCCTAGGGAGGTTTAATAGAGATGAGCCGAGGTTTACCAGACTCTTTTACTATATCTTTATATAGAAGATAGTTCTTTAACTTAGTATACCTATACTATAGAGCTCTTCTAGCGGTATATATATAGTAAGTATATATATTATAACTATATGGCAAGAAGTTATTAGGCTACTTAGTTAGATAATAAAAGTATATCCTTTAGTTTCGGAAATAATCTAGTGTCTTAATGTTATTAAAAACCTTTCTTAAAATTCCTTAATGGACCGTAAAAGTCTATGCTTTATTATTATTAATTTCTCCCTTAACCCGTTTACAGCTCTCCATAAGTTACTTTTTAAACCCTTCTTTTAGATTGAAGCGGCTACTCGGCGAATAGCGCCTAGGTTTAACCCTACCTCCTATATTTTAATGGCCTTTGGTATAACTCTTCTCTAAGTTAACGTAGCGTAATAAGTCCCTAAAAATAAAGCTATAGGGCCAGTAACTGCTAGAGTATTCCTTTATAGCATTCTTATAATATACCTAATACTTCTTAAATATATTGTCGACCAAAGATAAATCCGTAATAGATTTGTCTGAGGTATCTAGGTATATTAATAATTTGGAAACATTTTCTCTAAAGACTAGATATATAAGGAACTCTCCCTTAAATAGCTGCTAACAAAATAGAAGAAGCCACTAAATCGGTAATATTATCCTATATTTTAAGACAGTCTCTTTATAGGCGGGCTCTTTGTACTATAATAATTAACTTTAGAATCCCTTACTTAATGGCGAAATTATTAGGGACTAGATTAATTTTAAACTAGGCTTAAATAAAATTAAAAGGCCTCTTAATATTAGCGGTAAAATAATTAAAGGTTTTCCCTAAGAGTAGACTAAGCTCTAGCGTATTTTATTTCGTCCCTTATATATTCTTTTCTATTTATAATATAATATATACTTTAGTTATCTTTATATAAAGTACTTTAATCTATTTTAATAATAGGTTTAAATGTTCTTCTTCTAGGATATAAACTACCTTAATATCCTTATAATAGGATTTAAGAAGGGAATCCACAGATATAATATTCTTACCTCTCTTTCCCTAAAACTTATAGTGTTTTTTAAACTAGCTAAGTAGAGCTACTTTAAGATCCTTTATTATTTATCTAGTTATAATAAAGGTATCTTAGCTGCCTAAATTATTACGGCTTATTTTATTAACTATAATAACTATATAGGAAAGCATAGGTTAATTATACGCTTTCTCTAGCACCTTAAAAGCCTAGTTAATTAGGGATTTAGTAATATCCTATACTTACCTAAGGGGGTAATATATTAGTAAATTACTCTAAAAAAAGGTAATAGTATTTCTTACTTAACGTTATTAATTACGAAAACTATAATATTAGAAAAAGTATATAATATTTATAAATAAAAATTCTCTACTATAAAAATATAACGCTTTTTATTAGGCTTATAAGCCTAGCAAATTTCCCTTTACTACGCTAAGCCCCTTATTTTATAGGTTAACTATATAGATACCTTTAGCATTATATTTATATTTATAATACCTTTATAGTTAGTAAAGAGTAATAGTATTTCTTATATAACTAGTTCTAGATAGGTAAAGAAGTAGACATCTATAGATATAGGGATAGCGGTAGTATTACTTAAGCTAATAATAGGTGCCCTTTTACGTAAATAGTGTTTAAGCTTAGGGAGCTATTACTCTATTAGTATAAATATATAGTTTATTAAGAGCGGTATATATTAATAAGAAGATTAATTAAGCTACTTTTACTAGTACCTAAAACTATTATTAATTAATACCCCTTCTTTAATATTAAAGGACTCTAACCTATTTTACTAATAAATAATATAAGTCTAGGGTAGATTTTAGATATATCCCTATATAAATCATTAAACGTCTATAGTAGTAAGTCCTTATATATTATCCCTTTATTAAAATTATATTTACCTTCTTTTTTACTTTCCTTAATACTAAACTAAAATATTTTTATATTACGTTTAATTATCTCCTAATATTACTTACTAGATATATTAGAATGGAGAATACTATATATTCGCTTTATAAGTTTAGGGTCTATTTTATATATATATATACAGTATCTATATAACTGCCGCTATATTATTATATATATTAATATCCTCCTAATATCTATTATACTAGCACTTTATACACATTATATACTAGTACTTTATATATGTTAGAAATGAGGCAAGCGGTCATTACGTGTCGCCGCGGCACTAGTGTGGCGAGGAGCCTTAAGCTCCTCACCCTCCGTCAATAAAGAAGAAAGCTTTTTTAATAAATATTATTATAACCTACTTAAGTAGTCGTTATTGGTAAGTCACCCTGTGTAACTAATACTGATTAGTAGTTAAATACATAGTTAACCATAGAGCAGCTAGGTTTTTAAATAGAAGAGATAGTCTCGTGTAGTGGTGCTATATACGCTTATATGGAATGGATCCCGGCGATACTATACTACCTTAAACTTGCGGAAAACTAGTAATAGAAGTATTACTAAGTACTAGAAGATACTAAGTTGTGTCTATTATATAGAATAACCACGTTTATAAATATTTAGTTAAGTACTTTAGGTCAGAAGTGTTACTAAACCTAGGGTCCTAAGTTAACGTCTAAAACGCGTTAAAAATAACCACCTTAATACCCTTTATGTACCTTCGTAGACTATAGGATCACGATTACTACCTAATTACACGTTAAACAACCCTTATTTTCCTCAATCTTTTTATTAAAACGCGTTAAATAACTACCTTAATACCCTCCGTGTACCTTTATAGATTCCATTATAGCGTTAACCTACCTAAAGAAGTATAAGAAAGACATTAACCTAAAGATATAGAATTCTAATATAACTAACCTTAAAGATGTTAATTAGTAAGACTTAAACTGATTCCTATTATACCGTATAGCATACTATAAAGATAGCAAATATAATAATACTATGCTATAGTACTGTGTAAGGGAGGACTTTATTAGATAGATAAAGGGAATATAGACTTCTATAAAGAAGGATATTATATAAGACTTTCGTAATTTCTTGCGGGAGTATAAAGTATTTGTACCTATGGACGGGGGTATTATTAGAGATAATATTTAGGAGTAGGTTATTAATATAAAAGAAGAGCATAAATGGACTTAATAAGAGGTTAAGCACCAACTACGTACTATAAGGAAGCTTAACTTATAATAGAATCTAAGTAATATACCTCTAGAGATAAATTTACCTTTGCCTTTAACTCCTCTGTATCTAATCCAACCCGTAACTTTAACTTTGGATACTACACTCTAATAAGAGTAGGCATAGGATCCTATTACTTCGCGATTTAATAACCTTTAGACTCTACTAACTTAACCTAAGTCCCTACTACAGCCTATAATATAACTCCTACCTCCTCTATCTTAATCTTAAATTGGAGGTAGTTTAAAATTACTTATAAAGCTTACAAAGCTCTATTTAGATTAGGAGAAGAAGTTTAGTGGGGAATTATATAATATTCTTAATTCGAAATTACGTATTTTCTATAACTATTACTAGAAGGTAGGAATAGAGTCTAATTAATACTATAACGCTTATTCCGTTATACTTAAGGGCCAAGCTAGTACCTTCTATTATAATTGTTTAGCAGGAAAAGGATATAATTTTAACCGTATAATATATAAGTTAAAATACCACTTTAAAATAGAAGAGAATAAGTAGTAGTATATATTATAATAGAGAGAGACTATCTTTTTAAGGATTATTGCTATAAACCTAGGTATCCCTTAGCTTAATTATCTTTAAAAGCTCTTTAATTAACTTTAGATAATTTAGCGTAGTTTATCCAAATTATATTAAGAGGATTTCAGCCTATATAATTAAGTCATTAGCGTATATTAAGGCGTTAAAGAATATAACCTTACTCTCTTTAATCCTGCAAATACTTATAAAGGAGTGTATGCTTAATTAAGATCTTCTATTAGCACCGCTCTACGCTCTTAAGAAGTATAGTAATTTAACGCCTAACTCTAACCTACTTTAATTAACCTAGCTAACTAATATAATTATAACTGGACTAATTAAATATATAGTGGCCGTAGTAGGCAATATAGTAAAGGGTATAATTAATAACTATAAGGTAAAGGTGGAGGTCCTTATAAAGGTTCATTTTAAAGTAATCGCTAAAAAAAGTGCTATGTTTATAAGAAACCAAATTACCGGTTAACTAGGCATTCTTTTAATAAGCGAAAGGAGGTATATAATAAGTTTCGCCAGAGTATAAGAAATGTTAGAAATTATAAGGTTACTACGGCCTACTTTTAAAGCTTTTTAGTTTAATATAAAGGCGTAAAAGATCTTAAGGGTGAGGTTAATAAGGCTAAACAGCTCCTTATAGATATAAAAATTAAGGACTACTTACCTAACCAATACTTTACTTAGTATGGTAAGGTAGATGGTATATAAATTATTACTATTCTTAATAACTAATCTACGCTACATTCTATTATAAAGTTAGATATCTTTAATAGGCTAAAGGAAAGCTCTGCGTTCTCCTTTAACAATAAATACTCGGCGAATATCTTCTATAGTATTATACTAGATACTAGAGCTACAGGAGTATTTATAGTAGGAGAACCTTAAGTTTAAGTCCTTTAATAACTTAATACCTTTATTTAGATTAACTAATTAATAGCAGGCTAATATATAATACGTTTTAGCAAGGGTACCGTAATTTCTTTTAGTATAATTAGGGTCTAAACCCCCTTAGGGTGTATTACTTTTTACATTATTTTTATAAATACTTTATTTCTATTTTGCATTAGAGATATAAATAAACTAGGTATTAAGCTTAATAACCTTAAGAATATACTCGTGTAGGGAGATAATTAGGTACCTATTATACGTAAATAGGGCCACCCTTAGTTGCTCCTTTATTAACTAAAAAAGAGTATTGCTTAAAGCCACCTAATTAAGTTAGAGTTACGTTAACTATACTATTAATTTGGCCACCTATCTGTTTATTAATTACTTAGGGTTCTTTAGCAAGTAGGTTATAAAGTTAAGGTTAAAGTAATTAAGCATCTTATAAAGCACTATTATTACTACTAAATAAACTAGAAGTCCCCTAGCCGATTTAAGTTTACCCTTAAAGATAACTATAACTTTAACTTCTATATTATTATTAATGTTATATATCTTAGCGGCAAGCTAGTACTCTAAGTTATTAACTTCTTAACTTTCTTCTAAGCCGCACGTTTCTTAAAGGATATATTAGCTAAGAATGCATAGGATACCCTTTAATTATGCTAGATTAATATCTATATAAGACCCCCTAATTAAATTATCTATAACGTAGGAAAGAACTTCTTATTTATAGAGTTTTAATAATAGATAAAGGTAATGGCAATTAAGGTTAAGGAAGTCCCTATTAAGGTATATAATATTATTAAAAAAGTAGAGTAATATTATACGCCATTACGCCGCGTATATAAGATTATTTCTTTAGAACTAAAGGGCGCTAGCAAAAAGCTTATCTTATAAATAGCCGTTAAGGCTATTAACAACTCCGCTAGCCCGGATAGGCTTATACCTATATTACTAGTCTTTAGCGCCTACCCTTAAATAACTAATAATTATTTACTATCTCCCTCTATTATATAATAAGCTAGGGCTATTTATAAGGTAATAAAGGAGGTATAACGTCTCTATGCTATACACTAGGTTAATAATGTACTAGGAATAAGAAATAGCCTAAATACCTTAACCACGCCTAATCTGCCACTTTAGTTTAAGGTACGCGTATGGCATAAAAAGGGAGGGTAGTTAGGCCTACACCAACTTATTATAATTAATAGTTAAACTTATACTATTTAGATGCCTTACAGACCCACTTAATTCTATTTAACTATTATTAAGCCTTACTATAAAGATAATAGTTCTAAGCCTTTATAGGATACCTTAAAAGATACCCTAAAAGAGAACTATAATTAACGTGCTCTAGAAGGCGACTATAATTCTAATATAATTGTAGTAGATATGCCGCAACTATAACGTAATAGAGGTCGCCTAAAGGGATTACAAAATCGCTAATACCTTATTAATTTTAAAGAGTAATTTATTACCGCTATTAAGAATAGAGTTAAGTTATTAATGGCCTTTATAACAGCTAAGGAAAAGGCTAACTTTAAGCTTGCAAAACAGCTCTAAAAGGAAGGTTATATTATAACCCCTAGAGCTCCTTTCTAAGCATCTAATAAGCAGGAGATTAATAGTCTTATTATAAGAGGAGTTTTTAAATTTAAGAAATATAACCCTACTAAGTTTAATAAAGTTTGCATCTTTAAGTTAAGAATAGTTAATAAAATTAAAGGCAAAGCTACTAACGCCCTATTTAAGAAATTAAGGCTTATTATCTAAGGTTATAATAATGATAGTAAGGAGGTAATTCTTATATAATCTTTTATAATTTAACGAGCTAGTTAGCGAGTTATTATTATGCTAGCTCCCTCCTTAATAAAGAATAAAATGGTAGTTTATTTATAAAATATTACCTAGGCCTACACCTAATTAAAGACGCACCTTTAGTACTTAATATTAGCATACCTTTTAGAGCAAATTCGCTACTAATATCCCGAAGATATAATTATAGTTATGCTTAAGCCATTATATAAAATTGCAAAGGTAGGAACTTATTAGTGGGCTACCTATCTAGGTAGGAACTATAGTCCTTTAAATACACAACCGTACTCCTAAGAAATCCCCTTTATATATAAGGTATATATTATACGTATTATATATACGTTCCCTTTATATACTATATATACTATATACAACGTTATATAACCTTAGTTACTATTCCTCATTACATAGTTCTACTGGATCTATTTTAGACTATACCTATATTAACTAACTAGCTTCTTCTAACTCTTCTCTAAGCAGTTATAATATTATACTTAAAGCGTTCATAACACTATCTCCCTCCTCTTTATCTTTGTCCTTAAAGATTCCTAATATCTCTAAGTTATCTACTAGAGGTATAATATCCGTCTAATTAATTTAGTTAATATTATTACTTATTATACCTAAGGCTCCTTCCTCTTCGCAGGCGCAACGTTATACTTACACTATTGCTATAATATTGTCTCTTAGTAAGATTATACTATCTCTATATTCTCGCTATTTAAAAGAGGGGTTAGTCTATATTATATTAGCAAGACCTTCTTTATAATAACTATCCTCTTACTTAAAGTGCACTAAAGCAAATATTTATTTATCCTATAATATTTACTCTATCTCTAATACTAAATATACGCGTTTTATTACTCTTAATAGTTATCTAGTTCCTTAGTTAATTTATCTTAAGGTCTTACGTTTAATCTACTACTACGCGGCTAGATAGTAAACTGTTTAAGGCCCTTACTAAGTTAAAACGTTCTTATAATATAGAGTAAAAGGCCCTAAAGGCCTACATTACGGCGTCTACCCAGTTACTTCATCTTAAGAAGGTTTGTAAAAAGGTCCGTTTTAAAAAATAGAAACTTATAGAATAAGGTTTATAGGAACTTAGTAATAAAAAAACAAATTCTCTTCTAATTAAGAAGGAAATAGGTCTAAGTAGTTTAGTAACTACTCTTCCTAAATTCCCCTTAAGTAACTTATTTTTTAGCAATCCTTCTTTATTAATACTGCCTAACCTAATTTCTTCTAATACTCCTATACCTTTCTTATAGCATTCTTTAAATTATATAATAGCTCCTAGGTAGTCTTATTATAGCCTATCTACTTAACCTTATACTATATTTTATTATTAATATCCTTATAACTAATAATCCTTAAAACTTGCCATTTATCTTCTTTTTATCCTCTATATATGTCTGCCTTATAAACTAGTGGTTTAATATTCCCGTATACTAGTTTTAGCATTGCGATATACTATATAGGGTAGATCTTTATTTTAACTAGTAGGTTTAACTTAAATATAACCAGTAAAATCCTCTATATAACTTTAAAGGGTCCTAGTCTAACGTAGTCTAACTTCTTACTTAGTTATTTGTAACGGGACTAGCCCAGTTATAATAGGAATGTCTTGGTAAAACACTTAATAGATAAATTCCGACGCTTTAACCAAATTCTGCCGAATTCTGCTAGCTTAATCGACTTCTGCCAAATTCTGCTAGATTAATTAAATTCTACTAAAGTCCGTTAAAGACCGCGTGCCTATATACGCACGCATTAACCACTAAAGTCCCTAACTATTATATAATTCTCTTATTATTCCTTTCTCTTCTTTATATAACGTCTTGTTTCTAGCGAGAGCTATATACCCTTAGATTTAAATAAAATTTATATTATTCCTTTAAATCTTCCCTAAAGTCTCTTTGCGCCCTTATATTACGTTATATTAATACTAATACCCTTAAAATAGCAAACGAACTTAAATCCGCCACGTTAACTATTATAGCCCTAGTTAGGGAATAAATAACTATAATATAATAGCCCTTTATAGATGCCTTAGCCTAGTAACAAACTATACTAGAAGCTTAGTATTAGTAATTAATTAAAACAATATGCAAAGAACTCTATAACGCTAAAGTACTTGCGTTAAAGACCCTAATAGTAATACCTGCAAATAAAATTAAAATAACTATATATAAACCCAACCTATTAAATATAAACCCTAAACTAGTAACGGTAGCTTAACCTATACCTATAATAAACCTAATACCTACTATAAAATCTAAAAAGCTCTATAACCCTCTAATATTTAATAGAAATTAAAATAACCTACGTCCCTTTATAACTAAGCTCCGTCTTAAACTTTTAATAAACTATAACTAATACCCTACTAAAGCTAGCAAGATTAGCTATAGAATATCTTATTTAAGTAAAGACGCTATATAAACTATAGACCTATTCTTCTATTACGGTATCTTCGTTAATTTTAAAATCTTTATCTCTCTATTAAAATAAATGTATAATAACGCCAGCCGCGAATATATAGCTGTTACTAAATTTAAAAACCTATAATAATAGAACCAAGACTTTACTAGCTTCTTTTTAGAATTTTTAGGCCTTATTAGAGAACTAGATTAGAATAAAGCCGCTAGAGTTACTACTCTCTATTAAGCTATTTTAGATAAAATTAGAGTATAGTTAATAGGTAAAGAACTGCTAAAGGATTTACCTAAATTTGCTATAATATGTTAACGAATTAATAAGGACCTTTAATATAATAAACACACTTATTTCCTAAAGCTAACTATAACTCGCGTTTAAAACTTTATAAAACTGGTATATATTTTAAAGCGCGACCTATCTCTAAACCTAAAAAGTCCTATATATAACCCTATAGACCTTAATACTACTTAATTCTATATACCCTTAGGAACTAATAAATAAAAAATATAAGCCGTAAATAGAGAATGCTTTAGATGTGGCAAAAAGAAATATATTTAAAGAAATTACCAAACTTACCCTTTTAAAAAGGTCCGCTATAGCTTTTCTTAGTCCTTAAGTCGCACTTATTTTATAAATTATACTTCATTACTATAAAGCATCTTACCTTTAGTTAATTTAGAAAATAAATCGTCCTAAGGCTAAGTCGCGCCTTAAGATAAGAAGTAGAAGAGTATAAGTATCTAGGCTCTTTTAGCGCTAATATATAACACGACTCCCTTAATATACTTAGCGAAATTTAAATACTTAGGAAATAGAAGAAAGTATAAATCCTTATAGATAGCGGAGCTATTAATATAGGCTTTATTAATATAAACTATACAAAAACTTAATACTTAAATTTAAAGAAACTTAATAAGCCTTAAGGCCTATAAGGCTTTAATAGTAAGCCTTTAATATATAGTAAACTAACGCACTACGCTCTTATAAAGATATAGATAGGCAAATACCTTAAATACGTTTCCCTATTTATAATACCCTTAAAGTATTATAAGGTAATACTTAGATATAAATAGCTAAAATAACATAACCCTTTAATTAGCTAGGTTAAAGAAACACTAAAATTCCGTATAACCTACTACTAAAGTTATTACTTAAAATACCACTTACCCTATAAATATATATACGACTATTTAAATTTAATATAATATAAATTTCCCTTACTATAAACCTTAAACCAATATAATAAAGTTATAACTGCTAATTACGGGAAAGAATACGAAGATAATATATTGAAACCTTTTAAAATTTGTATAATACAAGCCGTACCCTTTTATTCATTAGCAAAAAAACAAAACTATAAGATCTTTACTATAATACTAGAAGATATTAAGAAGGCGTTAGAACTAAAGCAATATATTAACCCCTAACCTCTTATACCTAAAGAATATTATAATCTAATTAATACGTTTAAGAAACAATTTATAGACTAACTACCCCCGCATTAAGACGAGCACGATTTTAAGATAGAACTTAAACCTAGTATAACGCCAAAGTTTGGCCCGTTATACGGTATATCGCGAGAAGAGCTACTTATAATATAATAATACCTCAAAGAGCACCTAAAGAAAGGATTTATTCGCCCTAGTTAATCACCATTTGCCTTACCTATACTATTTATTAAAAAACCTAAAGGAGGCTTAAGATTCTATATCGATTATTAAGCCCTAAATGTAATTACAATTTAAAACTAATATCCGATTCCTCTGCTTTAAGAAACGCTTAACTGTTTAATAAAAGTATAATACTTTATAAAGCTTAATATAGTCGCTGCCTTTAATCGAATCTATGTTTATGAAGGAGATAAGAAGTATACGGCTTTCCGTACACAATAGGGACTTTTTAAATACCTAGTAATACTATTCGGCGTAAAGAACGGTCCTAGTATGTTTTAGCAATACGTTAATAATACGCTTCGCGAATTCCTTAATATATTTATTACCGCGTATATTAATAATATTTTAATCTATTTATCTTTGCTTTCTAAATATTATAAGCACGTCTAAATAGTCCTTAAACGCCTATAAGACGCGGGCTTATAATGCGATATTAAGAAATGCAAGTTCCATACGTCTAAAGTCACGTACTTAGGCCTAATTATATCCTATAACGGAATTAAAATAGACCCTAAGAAAATTGCTATAATTATAAACTAGAAAAGTCCTAGTAGTGTATAAAACATTTAAGGATTTTTAGGATTTGCAAATTTCTACCGTTAATTTATTAATTACTTTTTAAAAATTATTTAGCCATTAGTAAACTTAACAAGGAAGAACGTAAGATTTAAATAGACTACTAAATGCGAATAAGCTTTTAATAACCTAAAATATTATTTTATAACTACTTTAATCCTTACCTACTTTAATCTGGACCTTAAATATATTATTAAATTAGATTTATCTAACTATGCACTAGGAGGAGTATTATTACAGTATAATAAGAACGGCGAGCTACGCCTAGTAGCTTTTCTCTCCCGGAAACTTACCCCTACTAAATTAAACTATAAGATATATAATAAGGAACTGCTTACAATTATTAAATACTTTAAATAATAGCGCCTAGAACTTAAAGGATTATTATTCCTAATACGCGTATTAACGGACTATAAAAACCTATAGTACTTTATAACTATAAAGCAATTAATATAACGCCAAATTTGTTAGGCCGAATACCTTTTATAATTTAACTTTAAAATTATATACCAACCTAGCAAACTTAATTAGAAGCCTAACTTATTAATATAATAATTATAGGACTTACCTATAAACGCCTCTAACGAACGGATTACAAATTAATTATAAATTCTACTACCCCCTAAACGCTTTAAGAAACTACGCCCTATATTCCTAGATGCGGAGCTTAATAGGAATAAATTAGAAATTAATAAGTGGGACATAGAAATTAATAAATTAATAGAGCATAAATATAAGAATAACCCCTAGATAGTAGATATAATAAAAGCGATTTAAATAGGGAAACGGCAATATAAGGATATTATACTCGCTAAATGCGAAATCCATAATAATCGGTTATACTATTAACAGAAGATAGTAGTCCCAAACTCTAAACCCTTACGATTTAAGATACTTAAATTTGTATACAATTCCTTAGTAATAGGGCATCCTAGCTATATAAAGACCTATAAGATTATCTAATAAGTATACTACTAGCCTATAATATATAACTATGTATAAAAATACGTTTAAGTATACAGAATATGTATATATAGAAAGACCTCTTATATAAAGAAGTAAGGAGTACTTTAACCGTTACCAATTCTAATACAAAGATAGCAAGATATCTTAATTAACTTCATAGTTAACCTACCTAATAGTAATAGGTTTACAAATATTATAGTAGTTATTAACCGTTTTATAAAAATGCGATATATAATTCCTATAGACTTAATTAATACAATATTAGTAGCCGAATGTTTTATTAAGCACGTCTTTAAGCTATACGGACTTCCTAATTTAATAATATCTGACCGCGGAAGCTAGTTCGTTTTAGACTTCTAGCAAGCCCTATATAAACAATTAAGTATATAAATATAACTCTTAACTGCATTTTATCTAAAGATAGATAGTTAAACTAAAATTGCGAACGCGATTATAGAATAATACCTATAAATATATTGCTCCTACCTATAAGATAACTAGGAAAAATAGCTACCGTTAGCTAAGTTTACTGCAAATAATACAAGAAATAAATTAATAGGCGTAACGCTGTTCTACGCAACTTACGAATAAGACCCTTAACTTAGATTTAAACTATAACCCAAAATCGATATAATAGGACCTATAATTAAGAGAATTTAACTAATTAACGCGTATAACTTTGCCAATTAAATAAAGTAGTTAACGGAACTATTATAAAGTAAATTAGCGTACACTTAAATAGTATAGAAATGGCATGTAAATAAAGGACGAGCTCTTACGTAGGACTTTAAGGAAGGTAATATAGTTTACCTAAATATATAAAACCTAAAGACTTAACAACCTTTAAAGAAGCTAGACTGGAAGTTTACGGGCCCGTACTAAGTTAAGAAGAAACTAAGCCCATATACTTATAAACTTAAACTATTAACTAAGATAAAAATATATCTAACATTTTACGTAAACTTGCTGTAACCTTTAAAGGGTAAACCTATAACTTATAAAGTACCACTACTACCTCCTATAATTGTTAACAACGGTAACGGTTTTTACTTTATTAACTTAATTAATAATATATAATGGAAAATATAATCTAAATAATTTAAACTTCTCGTTAAATAGGAAGGATATAAAATATAAACTTAGGAAACCTATAACCAGATTAAGACTAATACGCCTTCCCTAATAAAAGAATTCCATAAGGACTATCCTTCGCGGCCTACTTTGGCTAGATAGATATAATATAAAAGTAAATAATTGCTACCTAATATAAATATATAAAATATAATAGTAGGAAGCTTAAAATTAAAAAAGACTTAAAATACGTTATAACGTTTGTGATATAATTACGTGACACGTAAGATATTAAGGAACTTCGACCAGTAGTTAAAGTTGTCTAATTAGTTAGATCCGCCTTACCAAGACCTACTATAAAGATGTTAGTTCTACTTACCGCCTTAACCGAGCTAATAGCGATTTTTTATCCCGGGGATAAAAAATCCTAATTAGTCCATTTAATAATAGAATTAATAAAACCTTATACCGCCACCTAACGCGAAAACACAACACGCAATAAGTTATAAGTCTTAACTAAAATTAAATTATTTGGACCTTCGGCTAAAAGGGGGGGTACTATAACGGGACTAGCCCAGTTATAGTAGGAATGTCTTAGTGAAACACTTAACAAATAAATTCCGACGCTTTAACTAAAATCTGCTAGATCAATCAAATTACCAAAGTCCGTTAATGACCGCGTGCGTATATGCGTACGCATCGACTACCAAGCCCCTAACTATTTAATTATATAATTCTCTTATTATTCCTTTCTCTTCTTTACGTAACGTCTTGTTCTTAACAAGAGCTATATACCCTTAGATTTAGATAGAATTTATATCGTTCCTTTAAATCTTCCCTAAAGTCTCTCCGCGCCCTTACACTATATAGCTTATACCTTATTAGTTTATTCCTTTAGCAATTTAAACACTCTTTTATTACTTTTCTTATAATACTTTAGATTCCGTTAATAATATATTCTTTTTAAAGTCTTAACACTAAGCCTATTACTCCATTATGTCCCTAAGTTATTCCCCTATAGAAATCCTTTATAAAATGCTCTGCTATGCTCTTTAGGATATACTTTATTTCTTAATTTTTATATATATCTATCTATAGATCTTCTAGCTATACTTTTAAAATCTTTTATACCTAAAAACTCTCTAGTATCTTATAAATTCTTTCTAATTCGTTATCCTCTTAAGTTGCTGCTAGCTTAGGGTAATTATATCTAATTAACCCGTCTTTATCTTTATATAGTATTACTCCTAATAGTTTCTTATTATTCTGTAGTTTAGCCTTTCTACTAAGTATATCTACTTTTACATTTTCGGTTTCTTTAGTGTACTAAATCTTAAAATAGTATTTTATAAGTATCTCTACCTATCTAACTTATCTCTAATTAAGTTCTTTTATTATTAAGAACCCTATTAGGTTCTTATAATCTATTTTAACTATAAATAGTTTTTCTATACCTTATAAGAATGCTCTCTATTCCTTAAGTATTATAACTATCCCTAACAACTCCTTATTATAGACGTTATAGTTTAACTCTAGTAGTATTATTTTTCGACTATAGTATATTACTAGATGCTATACGTCCTTATACTTCTATAGTAAATATACTCCTAGTATAAAGTCTAATACGTTTATTTCTACAACCGTATCTAATCCTAGTTAATAGATTTTAAGGATTAGCTCCTAGGTAAACAATTTCTTAAATTTCTTAAATAGCTTTCTTTATTTATCTTCCTATACCTATAATTCCTCTTTCTTTATAAGTCTAGTAAACGGTTTAATATTCTTTAACTATTACGCTATAAACCTTCTGTAGTAGTTACAAAACCCTAAAAATAACCTTAACTATATTACGTTCTCTAGTTCTTACTAACTTACTATAGCTTTAATCTTTTTTAGGTCTATACTAATATAACCTAGTTTAATAATAAATCTAACAAAATTAGTCTTCTTAGTAAAAAACTTATATTTCTTAATTACTACTAGCATCTATTCTTCTTATAGTCTTTTTAAGACCCATTTAACATATTCCCTATATTCTTCCTTAGTTATTAAGTAGATAATAATATTATTAAGGTATACTATAATAAACTTATTAAGGTATTCTCCTAATACGCTATTAATTCGTTTCTAAAACGTTATTAGTATATTTATTAATCCAAATTATATAACTAATAGTTTATATAGTTCTTCTCTTAATCTAAAGGCTGCCTTTTATTTGTTACCTTCCTTAATTTTAATCTAATAGTACGCCTATCTTAGATCTATCTTTATAAAGATTTATATATTACCTATCTAGTCCTAGATTTCGCTAATTAAGGGTAAAAAATACCTATCCTTCTAAGTAATGCTATTTAGCTATCTATAGTTAATATATAGCCTAAGTTTCCTATTCTTCTTCAGTACGAACAGTACTGGATATCCTACTAATAACTATAATGGTTTAATATATCCCTTTTATAAGTTCTCCTAGATAAACTCTTTAAGTGCTTTTAACTCCTCTTAAGTAAGCTTATAGGTTAAAAAGAACCTTAGACTTATTTCTAGTTCCAACTCTATTTTATAATCCTATACTATATAATTTACTAGCTTTTTACTTTCTAGGCTCTATAGTTTCTTACCATACTTATAATATCTTTTTAGTATATAACTTAAGCCTTACTTAGTCTCCTCGTATATTATTCCGGCTTAGTACTATACTAACTTAGTTTGTTATTATATTTTACGTTATTAAGTATCTCTAATATTAACCTAGCCTATAATCTAATTAATCTTTAGGTTATATTCTTATAACTAAGGCATACCTAATATTACCTTATCCTGTCCCAATATATAACGGAACCTTGTAGTAAGTACTACGATAGGCTTATTATTAGGCTAGGTGTGTAGGTATTGCAAGTAAGTCAATAACGTAATAATAACTAGTGGAGTAGTTGCCTAATAGATTAACTCTAATTATATTCTAAGAATTACTATAAGGAAGGAACTATCTAGGTAGGGATTAAGGGTCCTTAAATACACAACCGTACTCCTATAAAATCCTTCTTATATATAATATACGTCTTATATATAAGGTATATAAGTTCCTCTTATTCCTCTTGTTTAATATATAGTATATTATATAACCTTAGTTACTATTCCTTATTATATAGTTCTACCGGCTCTATTTTAGACCGTACTTAAATTAACTAACTAGCTTCTTCTATCTCTTCTTTAAGTAGTTATAATATTATATTTAAAGCGTCCGTAATACTATCTCCCTCCTTTTTATCTTTATTCTTAAAGATTCCTAATATCTCTAAGTTGTTTATTAGAGGTATAATATCCATCTAATTAATTTGGTTAATATTATTACTTATTATACCTAAAGCAATTTCTTCTTTATACGCCCAACGTCGTGCTCGCACTGTTGCTATAATATTATCTCTTAGTAAGATTATACTGTCTCTATATTCTCGCTATTTAAAAAAGGGGTTAGTTTATATTACGTTAGCGAACCTATCTTCGTAACAACTGTCTTTTTACTTAAAGTGCACTAAAGCGAATATTCGTTTATCCTGTAATATTTACTCTACCTTTAATACTAAATATGCGCGACCTATTGCTCTTAATAGTCGTCTAGTTCCCTAATTAATTTGTCTTAAAGTCTTATGTTTAATCTACTACTACGTAGCTAAATAGTAAACTGTCTTAAGCCCTTACTAAGTTAAAACGTTCTTATAATACGGAACAAAAGGCCCTAAATACTTATATCGCGGCATCTACTTAGTTGCTTTATCTTAAGAAGGTTTATAAAAAGGTTTATTTTAAGGAGTAGAAACTTATAGAATAGGGTTTATAAAAACTTAGTAATAAAAAAACGGATTCTCTTTTAATAGAAAAGGAAACAGATCTAAGTAATTCAGCAACTACTCTTCTTAGGTCCCCCTTAGGTAACTTATTCTTTAGTAATCCTTTTTTATTAATACTACCTAACCTAATTTCTTTTAATACTTCTATACCTTTCTTATAGCGTTCTTTAAATTTTCTAGTAGTTCCTAGGTAGTCTTAATATAGCCTATCCACTTAACCTTATACTATATTTTATTGTTAACGTCCTTATAACTAATAATCTTTAAAACTTACTATTTGTCTTCTTCCTATCCTTTATACGTGTCTACTTTGTAAACTAGTAGCTTAATATTCCTATATACTAGCTCTAGTATTATAATATACTATATAGGGTAGATCTTTATTTTAGCTAGTAGGTTTAACTTAAATATAACTGGTGAAATCCTTTATATAATTTCGAAAGGTCCTAGTCTAATATAGTCTAACTTCTTACTTAGTCGTTAACTTTTAAAATTTTTATATAGTAGCCACACTTTATCTCCCTCCTTAAGATCTAGTCCCTTAGATCTCTTAATATTATAGTACTTTTTTATTCTCTTTTATACTTTCTTTGCTAATTCCATAAGGTCTATATAAAGATTTATTAACGTCTTTATTCTTTCCTTAGCTATGCTATTCATTTTCTTTACTTACTATAGTAACAACGATATTCTTAGCTTATATCTATAATTTGCCTTAAATAGTAATATATCTATTCCTTTTTAAGGTGTTATATTATATATAAACTATATAATTAGTAATAACGATACCTAATTATTCTATACATAATTAATATAATGCCTTAGGTACTATTCTAGCGTTTAATTTAGTCTTTCCGTTTAACTATCTATCTGTAGATAATATACGGTAAAAGTTACTGCTTAAACTCCTTGCTCTGCTAAGAATACTTCCTAAAATACTGCTATAAATCTTAAATCTCTATCTAATATAATCTTACTTAGTACTCTATATTTCGTAAACACTTCTTTAACATAGATTCTAGCGACATCTTCCGCTAATATTTCTTCTATATATATTATAAAGTATCCCCACTTTATAGGCTTATCTACTATTACTAAAATCACGTCATAATCTTGTCCGGTAATAGGATCTCTTAACTTTAGTAACTTTACGATAAAGTCCTATAATATAACCTCCTATAGTCTCTCTGGTATTTTAATAGGTTGTAGCCCTCTGTATAGCTTATACCTTATTAGTTTATTCTTTTAGCAATCTAAATACTTTTTTATTACTTTTCTTATAATATTTTAGATTCTATTAATAATATATTCTTCCTAAAGTCTTAATACTAAGCCCGTAGCTCTATTATATCCCTAAGTTAATCTCTTATAGAACTCTTCTATAAATTACTCTACTATACTTCTTGGTTTTTGTATATATCCGTCTATAGATCTTCTAGTTATACCTTTAGAATTCTTTATTTCTAAAAGCTTTTTAGTAACTTATAAACTCTTTCTAGTTCTTCCTAAATTGCTATAATCTTTAGATAATTATACCTAATTAATCTATCTATATCCTTTCGCAGTAAAGCCCCTAATAGTTTTCCGTTATTTTATAGTTTAGCCTTTTAACTTAAAGCGTCTGCTCTTATATTGTCTATGCCCTTAATATACTAAATCTTAAAATGGTATTCTATAAGCATCTCTGCCCATCTAACCTATTTTTAGTTAAGTTCCTTTATTATTAAAAATCCTATTAGGTTTTTATAATCTATCTTAACTATAAATAGTTTCTCTATACCTTATAAGAATACTCTCTATTTCTTTAATACTATAACTATACCTAATAACTCCTTATTATAGATGTTATAGTTTAATTCTAGTAGTATTATCTTTTAACTATAGTATGCTACTAGGTGCTATCCGTCTTAATATTTCTATATAAAGTATGCCCCTAGTATATAGTCTAATATATTTATTTCTATAACCGTCTCTAGTCCTAGTTAATAAATCTTAAGAACTAGCTCCTAGGTAAATAACTCTTTAACTTTTTTAAAAAGTTCTTACTATTCCTCTCCCTATACCTATAGTTCTTCTTTCTTTATTAATCGCGTAAGTAGCTTAATATCCTTTAACTATTGTGTTATAAACCTTCTACAGTAATTACAAACCCCTAAAAATAATCTTAACTGCGTAACGTTCTCTAGTTCCTACTAATTTACTATAGCCTCGATCTTTTTTAGATCTATACTAAGCTGGCCTAGTTTAATAATAAATCTAATAAAATCGGTTTTTCTAGTAAAGAACTCGCATTTTTTAATTACTACTAGCATCTATTCTTCTTATAGTCTCTTTAAGACCCATTTAACGTATTCCCCGTGTTCTTCCTTAGTTATTAAGTAGATAATAATATCGTCAAGGTATACTATAACAAATTCATCTAAGTGTCTCCTAATATATTATTAATACGCTTCTAGAACGTTACTAGTACGTTTATAAGCCCAAGTTATATAACTAATAGTTTATATAGTCCTTCCTTTAACCTAAAGGCTACCTTCTATTCGTTACCTTCCTTAATTCTAATCTAATAGTACACCTATCTTAGATCTATCTTCGTAAAGATTTATACATTACCTATCCTATTTTAGATCTCGCTAATTAAGGGTAAAGGATACCTATCCTTTCTAATAATGCTATTTAACTGTCTGTAGTCAATATATAGTCTTAGTTTACCATTCTTCTTTAATATAAACAGTACTAGATAACCCGCTAATAACTACAATAGTCTAATATATCCCTTTTATAAGTTTTCTTGGATAAACTCCTTTAGTGCTTTACCTTCCTCTTTAGTAAGCTTATAGATTGGAAAGAACTTTAGACTTATTTCTAGTTCTAACTCTATTTTATAGTCCTATACTATATAATCTACTAGTATAAGGATATGGAGAGACTTTGGGGAAGATTTAAAGGAATGATATAAATTCTATCTAAATTTAAGGGTATATAGCTCTCGCTAAGAACAAGACGTTGCGTAAAGAAGAGAAAGGAATAATAAGAGAATCATATAATTAAATAGTTAGGGGCTTGGTGGTCGATGTGTGCGCATATACGCACGCGGTCTTCGACGGACTTTGGTAATTTGATTGATCTAGCAGATTTTGGTTAAAGCGTCGGAATTTATCTGTCGAGTGTTTTACTAAGACATTCTTACTATAACTGGGCTAGTCCCGTTATAGCCAGCTTTTTACTTTCTAGGCTCTATAGCTTTTTGCCATACTTATAGTATCTCTTTAGTACGTAACTTAAGCCTTGCTTAGTCTCTTTATATATCGCTCCGACTTAATACTATACTAGCTTAGTTTATTATCGCATTTTACAGCGTTAAGTATCTCTAATATCGACCTAACCTATAATCTAATCGATCCTTAGATTATATTCCTATAACTAAGGCATCCCTAATACTACCTCATCCCGTCCTAATAGTAGGATATTAAAAGACATCTTAATTTATCTTCCTTTAATGGTTATCTAAATAGGTCCTATTTTAAGGTTGATAATCCCTCCTCTATAGGCTATTAAATCTTCTAAAATTATAACTAATAGGTAAGGTTGTTCCTTCTACCTATAAGGTAGTCCTATTCTTTTAACTACTACTAGTAAAATATGGTTTCGTATTACTCTACTATCTATTAGCGCTTCGAACTATTAATCTTACCATTTAACTTATAAATTTAGGTACTATCCTTAAATTCCTTTAAGGGTCTAAGGCTCTACTACTAGCTCCCTCTAGTCCCGTAAGCCTTTACTTTTCCTAACTATTAGCTACTTAATCCTTATATACTTAGCTTACTCTTTAGCCAATACCTAGTTTACTTTTTATCCTTAATATACTATAGACATATATTTTCTAAGCATTTCTACTACTATTGTCCGTCTAAGCATTCTTCTATAAGAAATCTTCCTAGTTAAAGTATTAAGTTTTCTAGTTTTTAAACTTCTGCTAAATACTAGCTATATATATACTTAGCATTCCTATATTATTATTTATCTATTATCTATTATATTCTTATAGGGTATTTCCAATTCTTTTCCTTTGGATTCTTATATATATTATATATATCGTCCACGCATGCAATCTATAATAGCGTATAATATACTAGGTGCTTTAAGTTAACTCTTAGTTTATCTTTATTCTTAAGTTTAAACCTCTACTATACTAATCTAAACGTTATAACTTTATTCGCAGGTACTAAGATACGCCTTTTACTTCTCTAGTCCTCTAAACGCTCCTCTAGATCCTTTAATATTATAATTAAGGCTCCTTTAATATACGTTATAGCCTTTTCCGTAATTAAGTGGTCTTAAATAACTCTTTTATCCAACTATATATAGAAATCTTCCCACTTATTATTATATCGCTATCTATACTACTTTTAGCATAGCTGCTAGAGTATATACGGCTTATCCGTAAGGAAGTATCTTCTTATTACTACGTCGTAATAGCCCTTTATATATCATTCTTTAAACCTAGTAGGGATTTTTAGATCCTCTTTATTTTCCAGTTTAGTAAGCTACTTAGCTCTTAGTATGCCTACTCTAAGCCTATTAGTAATTCTTTATACTAGTACTCTGTCCCTTATATGTCCTAATATACTAGATCTCTTATCTAATTTCTGTTCTTACTATGCGATAATTCTTTACCTAAATTTTTCTATAGTTTCCTTTAGTTTACGTCTTACTAATAAATCCTTAAAGTCTTCTTACTTCTTAATCTTAGTATTAATATTCTAATCTTTAGGCCAAACACTATATTCTCCTAGTAAGTCTTCTAGGTCTATATATCTGTCTTCTAGCCTAACTACTATTTATACTGCGGATTCTTTAATCCCTTATCTTTTACTTATAGGTGTCTTTATTCGTACTCTAAATTCTTAATCCCTTAAATTCTTTAATCCTAAGCTCGCTTCTAACTTAAGCTTAGCTCTAGCCTTAATCTAACTAGGCTTACTTAGTGTTCTTATCTTGTCTTAAGAGTCTTAAATCTTACTTATCTCGTCTTAAGAATCTTATACTTTTAGGAAACTTCGTCCTAAGCTTATTTGTATGTTGCTAAACTAAGCTATTACTCTACTCTATCGGTTATCGTCCGTTATAGGTCCTTAAGCTTACCTTATCTCGTCTTAAGAATCTTAGTCGTTTTATATCTCATCTTAAGAGTCTTAAGCCTGTGGCCTTTTGCCTTTATTAAGTGCTAAAGTAGTTTACTATTCTACTTCTCTTATGTTTTGTAAAGCGATAGATATTGTATTTAGTAGGGTCTTAATCCCAACTAATGTTCCCTATTCTATAGTGGAATTATCTTCTACCTCTAGTATAACATCTCTAATAGCTACATATTCCCAGTAAACCGCTTTTATTACCTTATTATTACGAAATATTTCGCCTATATTAAAGTTATCGTCCTTAATATCCGATCTGTAAACTAGTTTATTAGTTCCCTTATACTCCGCTAAGTGTAGCTCTTATAGCTAATAGCTTACGCTATACTTAGCGTCTTTATAAATTTAGTATACGTTATTATAATAAAACGTAAAACTTTTAATTAAACATTCCTTTGTTCCTCGCAGCATATTATTATCCCTCTATATATATATATCGTCTACTATTAGTCTAGTTCCCTTTATTACATAGTACTTCTAACTATCTTTATAATCCCTTATAAAGTAACCTTATTTTCCACAATTTATATAAGCTCCCTCTTTAAACTATTTTTCTTATTATAGAGTCCGCCTAAACGTCTTCTACTACTAAGATCCCTAGTTTAGCCTCTGCTCCTTAGACCTTTAATTACTTAATCCTTATCCTTTAGGTTTCTATAATTTCTTATTTTATCTTCTAGATTCTTTAGTACCACTTAGGTCTATTAGCTCTACGCCATACTATAATTTTTAACTTAGCTTTAGTTGTTATATACTTTACGCCTTATATAACTATAGAACTCTATCCTAACCTCTCTTAGCCTATTCCCTTTAGTAGATCTAATTATTAATCTTAATTACTTAATTTATTAGTTCCCTTAGGGTGTCCGCATCTTCCATTAGGATAATTACGTCCTAGACTTTAGCCTTAAGTCCTTACTTATACTATGCCATAAGCGCCCTATTATTCTACTTAACTTATATTACTAATATCTAGAACTATATTATATATTCTATTACTAAGGTTTATTACGTAATGTCTTAGAGTTTTCTTTCCGCTATAGTCACTACCTCCAGGTCTCTAAATATTTGTATAAGTTGTTCTACAAATCCATTCCAGCTTAAGAACATAAACTATACCTCTTAGTTTGTAGTTGTTATTTTATTTACCTAGATTTCTGTAAGGTAAGGCTTAAACTATTTAAGTGCTCTTCCTGTTAGGAACAATCCCGCGTACGCTATTTAATCTATAGGTATTGCCAGCTTAGCTCCTTCCTAAACTACTTTAAAGTGTATTTACGTAAGGAATCCTTTAAGCTTTAATCTCTCTCCTAAGTACCTTTTAATTAATAGTAACTTAACCTTTACTACGCCTATCCCATTAATCCTATTTTCTAACGTTACATTATTTTCTATTAGCTGGTTAACTATCTTTTATAATTATCTAACCGTTACAGGTTACTATAAGTTAGTGTCTACTATACTAGTGTCATTACCTGACCTTAAAGTAGTTGCCGCCGTTAATGGCGTTATAGTGGCTGCTTTTAGTGGCATGTTATCCGACCTTCTATATTTAATACCGTAACTAGGTAGTAATTATATAACGGAACCTTATAGCAAGAACTACGGTAGGTCCTATTATTGGGCTAGGTGTATAGGAAATATAAATAATAGTAGTCGATAATATAATAATAACTAGTGGAGTGGTTACCTAACAGATTAACTCTAATTATATTCTAAGAATTACTATAAGGAAGGAACTATCTAGGTAGGGACTAAGGGTCCTTAAATACATAACCGTACTTCTATAAAATCCTTCTTATACGTAATATACGTCTTATATATAAGGTACGTAAGTTCCTCTTATTCCTCTTATTTAATACGTAGCATGTTATATAACCTTAGTTACTATTCCTCGTCACATAGTTCTACCGGCTCCATTTTAGACCGTGCTTAAATTAACCAACTAGCTTCTTCTGTCTCTTCTCCAAGTAGTTATAATATCGTACTTAAAGCGTCCGTAATATATT
>Ga0307515_10005478_pt1 | contig 25699 bp, 20 predicted proteins | sample 17_EM_MG_FD_194513 | JGI IMG/M metagenome (GOLD analysis project Ga0307515, IMG submission 194513) | Populus trichocarpa ectomycorrhiza microbial communities from riparian zone in the Pacific Northwest, United States - 17_EM | ecosystem: Host-associated > Plants > Roots > Unclassified | place... | reverse complement strand
CACGTGGACTAATAATACTAGGATTAACCAATAAGTCTGCAGTCCCTAACGGAATTCAATGCTCGACATGTGAAAACATGCAGAATCCTTACCTTGTAACAGGGGATCCATGTGGCTCAAGCAGTGGATCAGCAATTTCAGTAGCCGCAAACATGGTGGCAGTATCACTTGGAACTGAGACTCATAGTTCCATCATATGTCCCTCTGATCATAACTCTGTTGTAGGTCTCAAACCCACTGTTGGTCTCACTAGCCGTGCTGGTGTTATTCCAGTTGCGCCTAGCCTAGACACCATTGGGTAAGATCATATGTCTTGATCATTACCTAACCAGTAACAAACCTGACAAAATAACTCTTATAGGACTAAGCCATAACATCTGCAATCTTCTAGCAGAGAATGAATTTCTCAATGATGAACTGGCAGGCCTGTAACCAGGACAGTGTCTGATGCAGTTCGAGTACTAGATGTAATTGTGGGTTTTGATCCAAGAGATTATGAGGCAACACAAAGAGCAGCCAAGTTCATACCTGCTGGTGGTTACAAGCAATTCCTAATCCAAACGGGCTCAAAGGAAAGATATTGGGCATAGTTAGGAACCCATTTTTGAAGTCGTTGAATGAATCTATATTTCCTATCTTTGAGCATCATCTGAACACATTAAGGTAAAGTATTGAGCTAGGCATAAATGGTTTTGAATATGAAGTTTTATTCTTATTCTAGTCCAGTTTATATGATTTGCATTTGATCTTGAAAAATGTAGGGAAAGAGGTGCCACTGTAGTGGACAATCTTGAGATAGCAAACATAAACACTATTGTCGATCCATCGCGAAGCGGTGAACTGACACTAATGATGGCCGAGTTCAAACTCTCCTTAAATGATTACCTGAAAGATCTTATCACTTCTCCAGTCTGGTCACTTGCTGATATTATAGCCTTCAACAAAAATAACCCCGATCTAGTGAGTGCTGTATTTCTCTCCTTTGTTACCCCTGGCCTTAGAAAGCCCAGCTGATTATAATGGTTCTGTTAAATGCAGGAGAAGAATAAAGAGTATGGTCAGGATACATTCATAGCAGCGGAGAAGACGAATGGCATTGGAGAGAAAGAAAGGAAAGCTATAGAGTTGATGGAAAAACTCTCGCAAAATGGTTTTGAGAAACTGATGATGGAAAATAATTTGGATGCAATGGTGACACAAGGTTCAGGCGCCACATCCGTGCTGGCAATTGGTGGATACCCTGGGATTACTGTCCCAGCTGGATATGATATCAATGGAATGCCATTTGGGATCTGTTTTGGTGGATTAAAAGATACTGAAATAAAGCTAATTGAGATTGCTTATGACTTTGAGCAAGCTACCATGATGAGAAAGCCTCCTCTTCTTGAATCTTTTCAAATGACTCCAGAATTTCTATCTGGAAGTTTGTAACATACTAATGATGACTGGTTTGCATACAAGGACTTTTCCCTTTGTGCTGGTAGAGATACGTTGCTGCATTGATTCAGAAAATCATCCAGGACACCGTAAATCCAGAAAAGGCCCTTGTATATATTATTAACTCGTAGTTGCTCGTAAGATATTCTGACTTTCAAGCTCAATAAGGCCTTGATTGTTTGCAGGCTTTGAACTTGTCTTGATTTCTCCTCTGAAGTGGAAACTAGCTATTGTCTACATGTCATTGGAATAATGTAGTCCAAAGTTATCCTGATGGCTAGGAGTATTGCTTCAAAAGGGTATCTATAACATTGCCTTTTTTCCATCATCATCATCATCATTAATTGGATCGTGGAGGGATTTTATGTAGACCTAATTCCAAAAGAAATTTGATGTTTCATGGTTTGACGAAAAAAAGAAAGAATTTCAATTTGTTAAATCGTGTTCTAAAATTCAACTCTTTAGGTGTCAAAACTCAAAAGCTGGCCTAATATATGCCTCGTGTTAAAGGTTTGCTCACGAAAAAACCTTATGAGGTTTTTTTTGTAATTATCTATTTTTTTGAAGAATTTTGTAAATTAAAATGGTTTGGGCCTGGGTTTTGATTTTGTTAAATTTCAACAGGCTTACTCTCTAGGTATGGAAATTTCCATCCAGAAAATAGGCGTAAGGGCTGGCCCATCAGCAATTCTAAATCTTGTATTAATTAAAACATAGGAATTAATTAGGATGGTTATTAAATTCCAAAAAGGCGTTTGCTATTTCACATTTAAAAACTTTGACTCAGACTGCCTCCTAAAAGCAAATAAGAATTACCTATATAACATTACAAAAACCCTAGCAAATCTGAATCATCTCAATTTGGCGGCTAGGGTTTAGTTCCCTTTTCATGTCCGGACTCTGTATATAAGCCTGTTTGTTAAAGCTATTCTCTTCTGGGTTTTGCCTATATTCTTTTATCTACCATTCATTACTTGTTCAAGTCCGTCTCAAATTCTATCGATTTCCTTCAGTTTTCTTGGGTTTTAATCCAATATCCATCTGGGTTTTCGTTTCTTTACTCAATCTTGATTCATTGATTCAGCACCGAACCAAAAGTTCATATCTTTAGTGAAAAGTTTGTGGCTTGGTGTTAAAGATTGCATCTTTGTTGATTGTTTTGTTAGTTTAGTATCATAAATCAAGGGTTTTTGAGGCTTGCTAATTCTTCTGAATAAGTTTGATTTTGCATTGTAGAAATATGAGTTACCCTGATTCCCATGATTCTTTTATGTCACCACAGGCCTCATATCAAGCAGGCAGTGATGCTATTGGTGTGTGGCCTCAATTTGTAATGAATAACAATGAGCAATTTGAACACCACCAACCACCTTATAAAAGGCCAAGAAACTCTGAGGATAACCCCAACCAATCCGTGAATTCTAGGACGCCACCAACAAACAACCTTCCAGTCCACAAGGGAACAACCAACATCTTTTTCAAGACAAGAGTATGTGCAAAGTTTAAGACTGGCACTTGTAGGAATGGCGAGAATTGCAACTTTGCTCATGGAATGCAAGATTTGAGGCAGCCTCCTCCAAATTGGAAGGAACTGGTGGGTGTAAGTGTAAGTAGTGAAGAGGATAGGTCAACAGCGACCAATTGGGAAGATGATCAGAGGATAATTCACAAGATGAAGCTGTGCAAGAAGTTTTATAATGGGGAAGAGTGTCCTTATGGTGATAGGTGTAATTTCCTTCATGAGGATCCATCAAAGTTCAGGGAGGACACAGGGAGGTTCAGGGAGAGTTCTGCAATAAGTATTGGTACTACAGGGCAGGCGTTGGGCCATGGAAGTGGTGTGTTTAATGCTGCTGAAGTTAATAGGCCGGCAAACAATGCTGTTTCAGATGCTTCTCGATCAAATATAATAAAGCCTGTTTATTGGAAGACAAAATTGTGTACTAAGTGGGAGATCACAGGTCAATGCCCCTTTGGCGAGAAATGCCACTTTGCTCATGGGCTAGCAGGTACTTTCTGTTGCTTATGTTGTATTTCATCGTTATATTTAACTTGTGTTTTTCACTTTAGTTTCTCCCTTGCATGTTGACTTCTTTTCTTAAATATTGGAACTTCTTTGGTATCTTGATAGCTTCTAAGGAATGAGGGGTAGAATGAGAGTTTTGTTGGCTTAAAATCATGGAGAGGGTAAAAAAAATCAATTTGTTATTTCTCTTTCTGTGAACTGAGAATCTTTGTTGTGTTTTAAATTTATTGGAACTAATTGTAGCGTCACACCCATCATTTTGCAAAGATCACCGTCTGAGTATCTTAATTTGCATTCATAAAATGTAAACTGATTGGACGAAGAATAATTGTTAGTTATAGTTTGATTAAATTTTGATGAGTAGTATTTGAATTGGAGTTCTTCATTTTCTTTCCTTTTTGTTTCAAATAGGCTTTAACTGTACGATGAATGTCTTGATCTATTTTTCTCGGGAGCCTGGTGACTTCCACCTGAACTTATAAAAATAAATCAAAGGGTTTAAGTTTAAAAAACCTGTTTTGCAGATCAAGTGTCCCTGGGATAATGTCTTTGCTCTGATATGTTAAATTATCTGTCTTTGTATTGAGGGATAATTCTTGCTTGAATATTAAAGGCCTATCATTTGCGTAGAGGATCTCTTATTGTGCTAGCTAATATTCAAAATTCCATTTTCTGGAGGTAGATCCCTTGACCAGTCAGTTCTCTTATAACCAGTTCCTAATTATATGCACACTATATTTGTTTATTATATAGCCTTTTCATTTCCTCAAGGAGTCATGTTTTTTTGGGACTTTGAGTCTTCTGAAACTAATATTTAACTGGATCAACGCATCCTGTGGTCATGATTTTGCTTCTTTCTTTTAGACTTTTTATGAGGCTGTCTTATTCTTTCTCTGCCAAACCATCCACCACTAATATACATTTTTTTCTTACAATAATAAACTCAGTTTTTAGTTAGAACCTGTTCTATGTGGTGTAGCAGTAATAGTGAATTTTTGCCCCCCTCAATTCTAGTTCTATGATTAAAGAGAAACAGAGTTGGTCTCAAGCTTGCATATATGTGGATATGAGTGAGCTATACGAACTGTGTGCTGCATCATATGAACGCAATCGCGTCCACTAGAAAAGATGCAAAAAACCTATCATTGATGAGATAATTTTTATTTTTATTTATTGATTCCAACTCTTCATTGAATTCAGAGTTACAAGCTCCTGGTGGACGCACTGAGGTGGAAGCAGGAAATGCAGGCTCTGTTTTGACTAAAGCACCACCACCTCTTCTTCCTAATAACGTGTCTCCAAGTATGACAGTGAATGTGCCTAGTTTAATTGAAGAGGAGCAAGGTAAGAAATGCTTATTAAAGTGGAAAGGACAGAAGAAAATAAATCGGATTTATGCTGACTGGCTTGATGATCTGCCATTAGTTCACAACTTGACAAACCAAGTGCAGAGTTGAGTTTGAGTGGAAACTACTAGTTTGCATTGCATTCATGTTTCAGCTACATCAATAGTTTTTTTTTTGTTCTGTTTCCGAAGTTGAAATTTTGTACGACAGGATGTTGAGATGTCCAAAAGACATAGGAGAAGAGGCATAGGATAGTTTGTTTTCTCTGCCAAATAGGCTTTTTAATGGTTCTCATTTTCACCCCTTGTTTTCCTTCCATGATTCTTAGTTTGGAAAAGAAATAAATGTTTCCTTCATAGCAAATGTGATTGACAGCATATTATTTTATTTGAAATGTAAGTCAGTGCTCAATGCTTCCTTCATAGCAAATGTGATTGACAGCGTAATATTTTATTTGAAATATAAGTCGTTCTTTACTCTATGTGATTGACAGAGGATCCTAAATGATGTAAATAATGCAGATAGAAACAAGACAGGGTTTTCACCATAAGAACCTAATTCATATTTTCTCGCATGATGTTTTTCTCTGATTTTTTAAGAGTTTTACAACCTTATAAATAGGTTAAAAATCAATCTTTACAAGGTTGGAAAATCAGAATCATGAAAAACAACATAAAATCTAAATTAAGCTAAAAACTCAAAAAATAAAAAGAAAAATAATGAAACTGGATAGTCCATATCCATTAATAACAAATCCATAACGGACTATTTAGAACTATCAACCTGTCACTATTTGATCCTAACCAGGGTAGCTAACAATATATTTATTTGAATTCGTAGAAAGATTTCCATGCAACAACATAATCTGAGAACTGCAGAACTCTGATGAGAAAAACTCCAAAAATATGGACGGCAGATACCATAAGCCATGTATTAGACATGCACTAGAGTCTCTACAGCCTTTACTCGGTAGTACCTAGCTAGTACCCCAGCTCAAAGCTTTAAGAATATTTTGTGGAGTCATTTTCAATGCTGCAATAAGTTAAGAAAGCTGTTATGACATACTTGGCAGATTTTGCTTCAAAATGAAACAAATCATTCTCTTATATCGAACAACATTAAGCACGTCACAATCTAGGTAGAAAAGTAGAATCTTGCAGGGAAGATAAAACAAAAACAGTATTCTGACAAACAGCGGCAATTTTTGTTTCTCGAGTGTAGTTAGACGATTTCTCGTCTCATTTAAATTCAAGTCACAAGCTGAACATAAAATTCCATTAAATTAGATATGGCTATCAACACACCGCTGAGCTTCTCACTCCTTTCATCACTAACTTTCATTCTTTTGACAATATCAAGCCATGCATTCTCAATCGAGGAAGCAAGCATATGTGATCTCCAGCTTGCTTTTAAGCAGAACCAACTCACGTCAAGGAAGCTAGTTGAGTTCTACATTGGAGAAATCAATAGACTGAACCCAATCCTTAAAGGAGTTATGGAAACAAATCCTGATGCGCTCTTCCAAGCTGATAAGGCCGACTATGAGCGTAGGATTAAGGCACCAGGTTCATTGGCTGGCTTGCATGGCATCCCTATCCTGCTCAAGGATAATATTGCAACCAAGGATAAGTTGAACACCACGGCTGGCTCTTTTGCACTGCTTGGATCAGTCGTGCCTCGTGATGCAGGCATCGTGGTGAAGTTAAGGAAAGCTGGAGCTATAATTCTTGGAAAGGCTAGCTTGAATGAGTGGGCTGGTTTCATGTCAGTCAAAGCTCCTAATGGCTTTAGTGCAAGAGGTGGCCAAGGAGAGGTGCTTTACTTTAATCTTCAGAGTTTAATAATTTCTTGCTATTTTTGATAGAGTAAATTTTGATTGGACTGTAAGAAATATCAAACAGATTCGGTAGACTAACATTCTTGCGGGTTGAATATTTATGCAGAATCCTTATCTTCTATCAGCAGATCCTTGTGGATCAAGTAGTGGGTCAGCAATATCAGTAGCAGCGAATTTGGTGACTATGTCTCTAGGTACTGAGAATGATGGCTCCATCTTATGTCCATCAAATGCTAACTCGGTGGTGGGAATAAAACCAACAGTTGGTCTCACCAGTCGAGCTGGAGTAATCCCAATTTCTCTGAGACAAGACACTGTTGGGTGTGTGATCTTATGCTATTCATAACAGCTTAATTATGATATTTGACAGGCGTAAAAAATATTATCAATATTTTCCCAATAATAAGCAAGAAATGGCTATATGTCTAAATCTGGCAAGCTGCTGCTACCTTCGTTATCATATATATGGATGAATTGAACTTTGTGTGTTTTCTATCCATTTAAGCAATTAATAAGCTATACAGCATTCAACTAAATGAGTAACTTGTGAGTCATTCAAACTACAGAGTAATTTGTTGTTTCGAAACTCTTCTATTAAATTCTAGAACCATAAATTCATTCCTTGGCTGTGGATGGAACAGACCTATCTGCAGGACGGTATCGGATGCTGTTTATGTTCTTGACGCCATTGTAGGAATTGATTACCATGATCATGCAACGCAAGAAGCAGCGAAGTACATTCCACACGGTGGCTACAAACAGTTTCTCAAGCGTCATGCGCTCAAAGGCAAAAGACTTGGAATCGTAAGGAATCCGTTCTTGATTTCAGCCAGTGAATCTGAGAGTCAAGCTTTTGAGCATCATCTCCAAACACTAAGGTAATATAACAGACTTCAAGCACTTATTTTACTAATATGCTGGGCGGCATAGTCTTATATATGCTGTACAAAAATTCATCATCATATGACAAATTTTATCTGCAAATGAAGTCAAAGAGGTGCAGTTTTAGTAGACCGCTTGGAAATAGCCAACATGGATACTATTTCCACTGGGACTGCCGAAGGAACGGCATTGCTGGCTGAATTCAAAATATCCTTGAATGCATACCTGAAAGAGCTGGTGGCTTCCCCAGTCCGAACATTAGCCGATGTTATAGTATTCAATCAGAAATTTGCAGATGTGGTGAGTCCATGAAAATATAAGCAAACATGGGTAATGCTTACATTCCATAGCCTAAAAGATCCTCGAAACTTCGTATGGCCTTGCTGGAAAATATCAAGGAATTTGGTCAAGACCTCTTTCTAGCAGCTCAAGCTACAAACGGAATTGGAAACAGAGAGAATGCTGCATTGTCAAATTTAGCAAAACTAACAAGAGATGGATTTCAGAAGTTGATGTGTGATTACAACCTAGATGCATTGGTAACTCCCGGAGCAGGTATAGCTCGTGTTCTTGCAATTGGTGGATTCCCTGGAATTAATGTTCCCGCAGGATATGATGATTCAGGAGTACCTTTTGGCATTAACTTTGGAGGACTAAAGGGCTCAGAACCAAAACTGATTGAGATTGCATATGGCTTTGAGCAAGCAAGTAAAATAAGAAAGCCTCCTACATTCAAGGCTTTAAACTTCACAAGAATGCTTCTTTCAAGTTTAACTGATGTATGATTAAATAGCTAGGAAATCTTTAAGAAATTTCAAGCTCTGGTTGTGATGATAAAAATGCTAGTAATTGCCAGGACAAAATTTTCATCATGCAAGATCAGAAGGCATTATCTTTGATAGCCTTAACATCATGTTTCTTGATTTCTTCCTTAGGCACAGTGACAATAAGAATTCCATTCTCCATAGAAACCCGAACTTGATCCATGTTGACGATCGTCTCGGCTTCGATTGATGAACTTTGTGTTACGTTCTTGGATCGCCAAGGCTTTCACGCAAGATTCTGGACCCTATTCTCAAATGGGTCAAGAATCTTGGATACAAGAAAAGAAGGCCCGTGAAAGCCTTACGTGGGTTTCAAACTCTTGCAGCCTCTTGGGACAGCAGGCTGTGCATATCAATATATTTTCTTCTAGCATCATCTCCAAACGCAATGGTAATAAAACAGACTTCAAGCACTGCTTTTATCTCCTGTAATGTTGATAAATCAACACAGATTTTTGAATAAAAAATATAAATATATTAGTAAATTACATTGTAAATGTTTATGATCACTTAAAAAAAATATTATTAACTACTCAAATCAATAGATTAATTTTTTTTAAGTATATATCAAGTAATGAGATTTAATAAAATATATAGATAATTAAGTTAGGTTAAATGTGAGTGAAGTAATAGAATATAACGACTAGCGGGGCTTTTCGAGCATTTTTATCCGGTTCAATTCATCTGAAATCTCAATTGATGTAAAATAAGATTTAAATGATATGAAATGCGTGTTTTTTTTTTCGATTTTTCAATTAATATAAAATATTTCCTACATATCGAATGGAACCGAAACAACTACTTTCTAAGCACAAAGGAGATGGATATGTGTCCCAAAATTCCAACCATGAAAAGATTTGCCTATGATTATCAACCAGTAGATCAACGATTCATCACGTGTCTATTAATCTAGAGGAGGAGGACTTCTACGAGGGTTTAACATGTGCACTGGCATGATACCATATAAATACAGGTGGTGTTGATTTGCAATAAAAAATTCTAAGGGAAAGCAAACATTGAGATGGCAAGAATGGTAGCCTTAGTTTATGCTTTAATCATCTGTGTTGCTGTTGTTCCATCATATGGTGAATATTACTCAAAGGGAAGTCATGTCCCAAGGAAGGAGAAGGTGCCTCGCCTTCACTTCTTCCTTCATGACATTGTTAGTGGAAAAAGCCCTTGTGCAGTAGTCAAGGTTGCTGGATCTAATCGCACCCAAGCTGGTGACATATCACCAGCACCATTAGGCAAGCAGCGTATTCGCCGTTGATGATCCTCTTAGAGTGGGATCGGAGCCGAACTCGAAGACTGTAGGGAAAGCACAAGGGCTCTATTTATCATCCAGCCAAGATGCTAGTAAAGTTAGTATAGCTAGTGGAGTACATTGATTTTGCTTTTACAACTGGTAGGTTTAATGGGAGTTCGTTCGGGGTGTTTTCAAGGAATCCAGTATGGGAGGGGGATCGTGAGGTTGCGGTGGCTGGAGGAAGAGGGAAGTTCAGGATGGCTAATGGATTTGCCAAGATCAGCGCCAGCTTTCTCAATGCTACTACTGGTGATGCTATTCTTGAGTGACATAGGGTTATTTTCACCTGGCAAGTATCACCGATTAATGAAATTGTGTGTGTGTGTGGAGTTTTCCATGTCGTACCAATCTAATCTAGCCAATTAAGAGATTTTTTTTTGGCAAGGATTTCCAAAGGATTCCTAACTTTATACACCGTTCAGACGACGGGGTAAATTTATATGTTTATTTTTATAAATGTGATCATATATAATTTTATTAAATATTAATGCAAAAATCAGAGAGATAGTAGCAATTAGGGGATACAATCAAAGATCATGCTCATCCCTAAGCAAATAAAGCAGCAGAGAAAGCCAATTATCAATTGAAGTATATATTTCAGGCGAACAACCAAAAAAATAATAATTACAGTAGCTAATCATATGAGCAATATTCTTCTAAAAAACGCTTGTCAAAAAATCTCATTGAAAGAAATTGAGTGCAATGAATGAGAGGATCTTGCTCTAGGTGAATCCAATAAATTCCATGAGGTTTAAAATTTTAAGCAAATTATTTCGGAAAGAAACTTTTGATGAGATTAATTAGCATTTACTCCATTTGTTTTTATCTCCTTTTTAATCATGCATGAAAAGTTAAATTGCACTTGAGAATTAAGGAAAATGGCCTTTTCATTTATCATTCAATTTTATTTTTATAAATTAATTGAATAAATAATTGAGTTTTTAATTTATCCTCTTATTAACTCTTTTTTTTTGTCTAAATTAATATATATAATCAGTCATGTATAGAATTTAATATTATATCCAAAATAATGAAGGATATATTGGAAATTCAATATATAAAAGGATATACCTACATTTTTCCCTGCAAAATATTGTAATTGCAAATCCTTCATTGATTGCCTTGTATGGATTTGTGCATTGTCCTTCGGATAAATGGATTTTGTTACTAAAAATTGATTTTTCTTTTGCTAGGACTATTAAATGCGTTGAATCAATATCTATATATTCTAACCGTTAAAAACGGTAACATTTCAAGAAATAAATGACTATCATGTAGCACATAATTAAATCCTATAAAAATGGTTAAAGGTGTTCTTGATCTTTCATCAACAATTCGAGAGGAGAAAAAAAGATGGCAAGAATGGCAGCCTTTGTCTGTGCTTTGATCATCTGTATTGCTATTGTTCCAGCAGCATATGGTGAATATTACACAAAGAGTAGGCATGTCCCCAGGAAGGAGAAGGTGACCCGCCTTCACTTCTTCCTCCATGACATTCTTAGTGGAAAAAATCCTTCTGCTGTCAAGGTAGCCGGGTCTAATCGCACCGAAGGTGACAAATCACCAACACCATTTGGTAGCGTATACGCCATTGATGATCCTCTTAAAGTGGGACCTGAGCCAGACTCGAAGACTATAGGGAATGCACAAGGGCTCTATTTATCATCCAGCCAAGATTATAGTAAATTTACTATAGTGATGTGTGTTGATTTTGGATTTACAGAAGGTAAGTTCAAAGGAAGCTCATTTAGCGTGTTTTCGAGGAATCCAGTGACGGAGGCTGATCGCGAGGTTGCGGTGGTTGGAGGAAGAGGGAAGTTCAGGATGGCTAGAGGATTTGCCAAGGTCAAAACTAGCCATTTCAATGCTACTAATGGTGATGCTGTTCTCGAGTATAAGGTCACTTTGATTCATTAGTGAGTTAGCTACAAATATTCTCATCGGGAATTCTAGAGCACATCGCAAAACGAAAACCTGTTGGAAAATTGTTGCCATCACATGGATCGAATGAAAGGTGTCTAATAATGGTGGAATCAAATACCTTTAATTTGTCTGTGCTTCGTGATTCAGCGTTTGGAATGGTTCACTTCACTAGATGCCTGCCATCTTCTTACACGCGAAAAACAAATGAAAAGAAAAACCTTAATAAAAAAACATTATTTTAATATTGTTAGAAAGTATTGTCTCACACAGTTTAATGGAATTTGCCAAACCAAATTGATAGGGTACAGTGAATGAAAAGAGAGAATTTAACATGATATAGCCAACGATTTTGGTTGACTTTTACAAGGCGCGCTAACGCAACTAATAAGAGATCTTTCTTAATTTTGAAGAAGGGTTCCTAAATCTATGCATGATACAGCCAGCCAACCTGCTGAGATTTTCCCTTTATTGTAGATTTCTTTCCTATATTGTTGAAATGCAGATGGAAAGGAGTTTGGTGGAGTCTATTCACTTAAGCACAACCAAACCCACCTACTCCCTTAAGTCCTTAACCCTTTTGTCCATGAAAATGTCATGGAATGGTTAGGACTCAGAGCTGCCTTTGACCAAAAAAACAAAGGCGGTGCATTTTTCATTTGGACCTATCACAGATGGCATTGTTTTGTTCTCTCTAATTTGCAGAATAGTAAGCGCATGAACCTACAGTTCATAACGATGGGATCTTATGTAGGTAACCTGTTTTTGAATCTCGTGTTAAGCTGTCCTATATAAAGACCTATAATAGCATCAATACAGAGCCAAGACACACCTTCCTATATTATTCTCTCAAAGACCCTCCTCCCTATTTTTCTTGTGCAAGGACAAAGGAGAAAGAAAATGGCGAAAGCGACTTTAGTTTTGCTGGTCATTTCCTTGGTGGGAGTCATGCAATGGGCTAAAAGTACTAATGCAGAGAGTTGGGCCAGCAGACTTGAAGCTGAAAAGGAGAATGTGACAAACCTTCAATTCTACTTCCATGACATACTCAGTGGCAAAAATCCTACAGCTATTAAAGTTGCTCAACCAAGTGCAGATAACAAATCCCCCACCCTCTTCGGTTCTATCATGATGGCTGATGATCCCTTGACAGAAGGGCCTGATCCGAACTCAAAGCCCGTCGGCCGAGCTCAAGGGATTTATGGGTCAGCAGGGCAGAATGAATTGGCCTTGATCATGGCCATGAACTTTGCATTCACCGATGGTATCTATAATGGTAGCTGCATTAGCCTCCTTGGTAAGAATCCGGCAATGAATCCTGTTCGTGAGATGCCAATTGTTGGAGGAACCGGCCTATTCCGGTTTGCACGTGGTTATGCCGTTGCACAAACCTATTGGCTTGACCTTACCACTGGCGATGCCATAGTAGGCTACAATGTTACAGTAGTTCACTAGATGTTACTTCACTGTTTCGTAGAAGTGTAGTCATGTTTTTTTCTCAATGTGGTTTGCCATGAGTTGGTTACCTACTCTTAGGCTATGATACTTGACGCAGCAGCACCATACATGTGTGTTCATTACTTCCACTTGTAAACATATTCGCACATGTATCATATATTATGCATCATTCTGTTAAAATTTCTTCTTCAAAATTTTAGACTCAATGATCTTTTTCTTTATGAATGGCTTGATCTTAAATTATGGAAATTTGTAAAGTAATCCAACAATTAAAACTTAGTTCTAAAAACATATATATTCATAGAGTTGTTGTTTCCTAGCTTGCATCACAAGCAATTTTCATTATTCATGAGAAAACAAAAGGATATACAACCACCTTTTCTTTTCCCACGAAATTTGAGGAAGGAACCAAAGCCAAAATCAAGTGTAGCAAACTGTTGATTGGCATTGCTGCTGTTCTGTTTAGTAATAATAGTGTTTGGATCGGTAGTATTTGATTAATGTTGCTTCCCTTCTCCGTCTCATGATGTAAGCATGTCCATCAACATGATGAACAGATTAGGAATACGAATTAATAATTTATTCCTGTCCAAAAAATATTCAACTTGGTGATGATGATAAACAAATCATGATACTGCATTTAGAACCAGAAACAGTTTAGAGATTAGAATTTGTGACTAAATGGATGAACAATCCAGCAAACAGACCTTGGAAGTTTAATAATTTGTTCCTGGCAATCTTAAGGTATATCTCGAAGCTTGAGACAGTCTCTTTTACTCACGTTCTTCACGAAGCCAACCATGTAGCAGATCGGTAGGCAAAACAAGGATTGTCCACAGAGTCTGAAGTTCTTGCCTGGATCTGATTTGTTTTTGTTCCTCTGTATCTTGTTTTTTGGATGTCAGTTGTATTGGGGCTGGCGATTTGAGTCTATCAAGTCTTCAGGCAATCTCTTTACGAAGCTCACTCAATGCCCTTGCCTTTCTTTCACTGCTGCACCTGAAGTCTTGAATTTCTCGATCAAGAATTTTGGACCAGCTGCCTTTCTGGGGTTGGCTTTTACTTCTAGACTACTAGGTATTGAGGGGAGTTTTTGCTGTGAACTTTTTCTCCCCTCCTTTTTTTTTTTTTTTGTCTCAAGTCTCTTTGCTGCTTCCCCTTTATATGCTGCTGGTGTTTCGATGCAGAAGGTCTTTCTGTGTCTATTTACTAGACTTGTGGTGGTTATTGAACTTTAAAATGGAAAGGCTAATCAGATGAGATGATTGCAGAACATCCAAAATTTTAGCAATTCCATTCAAACAAGACAAGCTCTGGGGAATTTCAGCAATTCCATTCTTTCAAGCATTCCTTTTATGCCCGATAATCACCAGAAACATAGCACATAAAATAGAATCAATCGTATAACTTAACAAAACTTGTATTAAAAGAAAGAAAAAGGCCATTTTTATTTATTATATAAAAGATATTTACACCAAACCTATTCTTAAAAAGGGAAAAAAAATGTTGTCAGCAAACCTGCAAGCATGCATCTTTCCTATCTAGGATACCTAATTTTCACATAATACTGAATTGACAACACACGCAAAGCAGGAGCTTAACAATTCTTCAGTGTTCGTCTCCACCGGCTGCAGTGGCGCGTCGTCAACGAAAGGATGAGTCAGGAGAGTATCGGCAGTCCACCTCTCCCTATGATCTAACTCAAAGCACCTCCTCAGGAAATCTTTTCCACTCTCTGACATGTATTCAGGAATCTTTGGAGATTCATTCCCATAGACAAGCTTATTGAACAACTCTTTCGAATCCAAGTTTCCCCAAGCAACCCGTCCAGTGATCATCTCAACAACAATGCAACCAAGAGACCATATATCCAAAGCCGGTGTGATCTCAGCAAATTGTACAGATTCAGGAGACATGTAGCACGGCGTCCCACGGTATTGATACATATGAAACAGCTTATCCGAATCATCCTCTCCAGGCTCTTTAGCCAGCCCAATATCAGCAATCTTAAGCTGAATATCACTTAATCTATCAACTTGACGAGGAAAAACAAGAATGTTGGCGGGCTTAAGATCACAATGCACGTGACCGCTATTGTGGATGCAAGATAACCCCTTCAGTAGCATCTTCGTGTATTTCCTAACATGGCTCTCCGGAATCCTACCTCCGCAATCCCTCATCAGGTTTAGAAGAGAACCCATAGGAGCATACTCCAACAAGATATTGTACTTCAACACCCCACCCTCTTTACTCACACAATACCCGTAACATTCAACAACTTCATCAGTACCAGGAAATCTTTCGAAGATCCTCCTCTCCTTCTGAAGAGTTGAAGAGTCTTCAAGATTTGCGTTCTTCACGGCAAACAATTCATTAGTAAATGTCGATATTGCTAAATAAACAGTTCCATACGAACCTTGCCCTAGGTTTTTCAACCTAAGCCATTTCATATTAATTGACATAACAAAAAACTAAAAGCAAGGGAATCAATAGGTTAAAATTAAGAAGGCCGTGACTAAATTGATTGAAGAAGAAGTATAAGGAATTGGAATAATAGAAATACGTGAATTTGCATGAACATGGCTGCGTGTATATATATTAAACGAGTCAATCCTTTTCAGGGTTGGATTGGAATACTAGCCTCTTTGTGAACAGTTGATCTCCAATATTAGTGGGCTCAGTCTTATCTTATTGGTAAACATATATAGTTAATGACATGCGATGATGATTATCTTCTTAATATCTGTTACAGTACCTGCATGCACTAATTAAGAACTTGAATATTAATTATGTAATATTGTGATATATATTAATCACATTAATATATATAATTTTTATAAAAGTAAAATTTTATCGTTCTCTTTTTTGTTCAAAAATTAAATAAACTGATTTTTTTGCACTAATAATTAACTTAATTATATATTAATTAAGATTGTGCATATTATTAGATTAATATGTATATAATTTTTATAAAACTAAATTTTTTCACTCTCTTTTTTTCTTTAAAAAATAAATTGAACTGATTTTTCTAAAACTATAAAAATCAATTTGGTAAGAAAGAAATCAAATTTAATGGGAAAACTAAAAAGTAGAGTTTAGGTCCTACCGGGAGTCGAACCCAGGTCGCTGGATTCAAAGTCCAGAGTGCTAACCACTACACCATAGAACCACAACTTGCTAGCCATTTCATCAAAATATGTTATATAAGTAAATAGTCTCTATTTTTTTAAAAAGGTCGGTGGAGAAAGCTATGATAGAACACTGAATTTACAGCAGTTATGACCAAACGAAACAAGAGGAGGAAACATTAAGGTGATAGACACTGAATTACTATACGGCTAATACACTTCTAACAGATATTGTTAAGTTTTTTGTAGTCAACTCGAGACTTGTTTTCTAAGAGGTAAGGTGGCAATCTAAATTCTCGTATGTTGGGAACAAGATATCGCAAGCAACATCCGAACTTTAAAAGAAGTTAGCTCAATGCCTCGATGGCTTTATAAATGGGCAGCACAAATTGGGATTTTTGTCATCATGAAGTTCATGAACTTAGTCTTGTTCGTAGGAGAGGCTGCTATCATGTGCCAAATGCCAGGGCTGAATCTTGATTCTCAAATAAATCATGTTTAGTAGCCATGAGGCAGTGGCACCCTTTACAACTTGAGATGATCATCTACAGTTCTCTTGCAGGTCCATTCATCACCCTCAAGCTGTTATCTTGTGCTTTCTTGTCTCTCTTTTTTCAGCAGAAAGATGTCGAAATGAAGGCAGGTTCAGATTCACAATGACATTCTCTTCTCTTATTGATAACACGGAAGAAAAAAAGCATGAGAAAGTCCCATGCTTTATTATAATATAACAATACGTGATTCTAGCCTAAACCTAGAAACTGGAAACGCAAGGACTATACACGGCAAGCGATCAAGTTTGTTACCGTGCAAATCTATTTCATCAGCCATATGAGAAGAAAACTATATGGATTCTAGAAACAGGCATGGTTGAACAAGAAGCAATAATTGGTCCAGTGGCTTGATAAGAAGAAAAAACCACTTTAAGAAAATATCTAACAAAGAAATTACGACAACTAATATCATACAACATGACGTCATCCGATTCCAACAAAAAGAGAAGGGGGGAGGGGGGGCAATAAGCAGCTTTTAACTTCACTCGCATTACTCGATGACCTTCACAAGATGGCGACATCAGAAGTTTCCTAGCAAGTATAACCTATACTTTTCTTCATTGTCCAAGTTGCAATTGTTGAGGATACTCGATTAGCTTCTTCAAAAGAGGAATGAGGCCAATCAAAGCAAGTTGAAGCTGTTCTGAGCTATTTAAGCGAATACTGATTTGTCCAGCTCCCCTGTTATTCAAATTAGCACGACCAATCAAATTTGTAGATCGTCCTATAGGAATCTGGGATTGTAAATTGCAGCCAATGGCAAGATCTCCATGCCAGTCCATGACAGAAAGCCCAAGTGTTGATAATGAACGACCAAGAGGATAATCTTTGTCTCTCAGTTGGATCTCCAAACTGCCACCATAAGCCACATCACCACGACCACTCATTGCACCACCGGACATGACCATTTGGAACCGCTTACCAGCAATCAATTTATCCTCAACTTTCACTCCAGTTGATAAGACATCACCCAATAGAGTAACCGAGAGACCAGCTGTAGCCTTATTTTTCCTAAAATTACTGAACCTAGTCTCACTGCGTAAAGTATAGGCCAAGTCTTTTCCCACGGTCTGCATATCAAACCCCAGTGAAGTTGCTTTTCCCTCTCCATGCTTTACAGAACTTGCTAATTCCATTTGAACACTGGCATCCTTCTTGTCCTTTGTTACCTGGCCAGAAAAAGATAGAGGTATCTTGTCTTTAACCACAAACAACCTCTCCACATTTATACCTTCATAACCAACATCATGATCCCAGCCATGAGTTTCTAGAACTGGCCTCACAAGCCACTGGTTGGAGGTATCAAGATAACGGTACCGGTGAGTGGGATTATCAGAATCAAACGAAGCAGGTAAGGCTAAATCTGGCATGGGAACAGGAACAGATGCAGCTCCTCCACCTTCTTCTTCTGCATTTTCAATGTACTCACTAGGCAGGTCCTTTGCAGCTGCAGCCATTTTCTTCATCATCTTCTGTCGCCTTTTCTCCTCCTTCAACTGTTTTTTCATGAAAAGTTTCTCTCTGTATTCTAACTCATCAAAATATGCCTTCTTCTGAGCTTTAGTAAGCTTCGAAATCTGAGCCCTTGTCAAACTTTTAAATGGTGGCAATTCATCATATTCTGATTCATCCTCAGAATCTGATGAGTCATCTAAATCATCATCTAAACCATCCTCTCCGCCATACTGTTCCTCTGGCAGCTTAACTTGAGGTCTTGACTGGAGAAGGGATGAAAGAAGGAACGGTAAGGGAGGTGCTCTTGATCGAGTTGCAAAAGGCTTTGCAGGTGTACTATCTTGCAGCTTCAAAAGTGCATTCGCCTCAGCAAGAATCTTAGATGCAAAAGAGAGCAGCAATAAATGGGGCTTCCAAACCTGACCATTTGGCAACACTCTCTGCCCTGCCCTATTAGTTCTACATGCTGAGTGGTTCTCAACCAATGAAACAGGATTCATGAGTCGCATATCTCCAGCTGCCTGACGAATTGCTTGTTGGACAGCATGCGAGCGCTGAGTGACAAACATATCATAACTTGAAGCAGTACCATTTGGGCCATCAGGTGGAGCTGATGCCGCATGGGTCAAGACAACAATTGCATTAAACCATATAGATGGACCAAATATGTCAGTGATGGTACGCAAGAGGGGCATATCACCAAAATCCCTGCTCTGCATGTCCAACCTGTCAAGATACAACACAATGTCCGGAGGAGTTTTCTTTATAAAGCGCTTAACAGAGTGAAGGATCTTCTCATTCTGGCGCTGGTCAGACCATGAAGGAAGAAGTCCTGGTGTGTCAATGACCCGTACCTTTATCCCCTGAACAGTGCCCACAACATCCTGAACCTTTTTTGTACCCAATTGAAAAGCATCTGTGCCAAACTTCACTTCATCAAATATTGAATTGATAGTGGCACTTTTACCAACACCTGTCTTTCCAAGAACCATAATTGTACAGGAGAAATCAAGGGGTTCCTGCCCGGCAGACTCAAGCTGTTCTGCCATGGCACTGGCACGATCAAAACTGAAACCAGCAACGCGGCCACCACTTCTACCTCGCAGCTGTTCAGCTAATCCCAGTCTGTATAAAACCTGTGCAACAACAACATTATGAGGAGTCTGCCCTAGTCTGTGTGCAAGTCGCAAAAATTTCACCCTGATCATCTGAAGTTTTTCACGAGTCTCGTCAAACTCTTCTGATTCCCCGTTTGTAGGATCTTCAATCTGTTGGGATTGTGTATGAGAAACAGCTCCATTAGCACGAGGCTGCTGGACTGCCCTGGGTGCAGGTTCCAATAGTGGGGCAGCACGCCCAAGGCCAGCTGGACGAGAAGGTGCGGGAGCTGCACTTGAAGATTTTGCAGATGAAGATGCAATCTTGGGTACATGCTTAATTTTTCGCTCTATATTTGCTGGAGTAGTTTGCTTATCCTCCTGACCCTTGTCTGCTTTCTCCTTGGGCTCTTCAGTCACAGTAGTGCTTTTGCTGACTCCATTAGTATTGTTGGCAGCATGATGTACTTCAGAACCCTTGTTATCCTCTGCTCGCACATTAGATGCACGAGCCTGGATCTCCTCATTTCTCTCAGTCACTGACTTCTCTAAAGAAGATGAGGCTAAAACTCCTGGTACCAGCTTTACTTCCTCCACGACTGTCTGTGGGACAGATGATGCAGCTTTCAGTTCATGAGTTTCCCCATTTTGCTCTGAAGCTATAACAGCTGAAACATCTTTCAACTTCCCATTGCTATCATCATGGTTTTCTGTATCCACAACTGTTGAGATGTCCCTGAAATGTTCGCTCTTATGAACCCCAATTCCAGCATCAAGGCCTACTATTGCACTGTCAAAATCCACATTCTTCTCAAAATCATGTTTTATATCTGGTTTTTCCAGATTATCATCCAGTCCTTCACTCTTATCACCTTGAAGATCACCTGATAAATTAATTGACTCATTGGCCTCCTGATATTCAGAACCCAACTTATCCTCCTTCAGTTCCTCTCTTTCACCATCTTCAGAAAGAATCTCCTTGCTCAGCTCAATTTCTCGATTAGGATCAGCCTCACATTCACCCTTCAAAGCCTCTGTTCCTATATTACCAGCAATCTCAGACACCTCTGCATTACCCTCCTTCAGTTCCTCTCTTTCACCATCTTCAGAAAGAATCTCCTTGCTCAGCTCACTTTCTCGATTAGGATCAGCCTCACACTCACCCTTCAAAGCCTCTGTTCCTATATTACCAGCAATCTCAGACACCTCCGCATTACCCTCCTTCAGTTCCTCTCTTTCACCATCTTCAGAAAGAATCTCCTTGCTCAGTTCAATTTCTCGATCAGGAATAGCCTCATACTCACCCTTCAAAGCCTCTGTTCCTATATTACCAGCAATCTCAGACACCTCCGCGTTATCCTCCTTCAGTTCCTCTCTTTCACCATCTTCAGGAAGAATCTCCTTGCTCAACAAAATTTCTCGATTAGGATCAGCCTCATTCTCACCCTTCAAAGCCTCTGTTCCTAAATTACCAGCAATCTCAGAAACCCCCGCATCTCCACTCGTCTCATTGTTCCCCACTTCCTGAGCATAATCTCCATCATTATTCAATTCCTTGCTTGACTCAATTTCTCGATTAGAATTGACCTCAGCCTCACTCCTTAAAACCTGAGTTTCTCCATTAACAGTAATCTCAGAAACCTCCTCACCTCCAATCAATTCATTGTTCCCATCTTCCTTAGCAGACTCTCCGTTACCTTTCAATTCCCCACTTTTCTCATCTAAATGCTCAGCATCCATTTTTATCAAATTCTGGCTCATGCCTGAATTGCCACTAGTCCCCTGATACTCAGTGCTCAACTCATCCTCCTTCAGTTCTTCTCTCTCATCATCCTTGAGCAGAATCTCCTCATCCAATTTAATCCCCTGCTTAGAATCCACCTCGCCTTCACCCTCAGCCTTCAAATCTTCTGTTACTCCATTACCAACGATCTCAGCAACCTCTCCTCCACTCGATTCACTGCCCCTAGCTTCCTTTGCAGTCCCTCCCTCATCAATCTTATCAACACTATCTTCGCCCACCAAATCCTCTACCTTCTCTTCACCAACAACCCCACCCAACTCATCAGGATTCCCACTCTCAGCAGGAATAAAAAGAGCCTCTTCAAGTTTCTCTGTCTCGTTTCCTAAATTTGAGCTCTCATCAACAACTGCTGAAATCAAATCGCCAACACTCTCAAAAACACCACCGTCTGATACAACTTTCATTCCCTCCTCCTCCTCCTGCAATTGCTCATGTGATTCAATTGCCTCCTCAAAAACCTCATCTTCCAAATCCTTTGATTCATCAGACCCCACCACAACTCTCTCCTCCTCTACCTTGTCCCCAAAACCTTCATTTCCCACATTGGTTTTCTCTTCCACAACAACTCTCTCAACCCCGTTTTCCATTTTTTTTCCTTCAAAACCTTAAATCACATAAAACCCACAACATCAAAACACAAAACCAATTTCAAAATCATCACAGCCAATCGCATAACCAATAATTAAAAAAAAAACCCATTACAAAGTTTCCATCTTCCACACAAAAACCATAACTTTATATAACAACCAATCCATACAAAAACCAAAATTGAAACTTTCAGATCTCAATAAGCAACTTTAAAATGTTTCCATTAGGGCTTTGCACAAAAATGAAAAACAAACATAAAAATGCTATTAAATCAATACAAAATCATAATTAATAAACTAAAACATAAGAGAAAAGGAAAACCTTTTTATCCATTTTGCTTACCTTGTTTTCTATAGAGATAGAGTGAGTGAATTTCAGATAGAGAGCCAGTGAACGAATCCTATATGACTATATGTATAACACTGGCTGCAGCTGCTATGGTTTACCAAGTTAGGTGAATTAACAATAAAGGAGATAAGAATTTTTTATCAGACGGTGGAGATTTGGAGTTATTGAGTTTTTTTCATCTGACGGTGGAAGATTTTTTTATCGGGGTTTCATTGATTGCTTTGATTTCATCGTTGAAGAACCCCAAATCTTGCTGACGTGGTTTTACTTGTATAAAATTAGGAGTTAAGTGTGCGAGCGCGAGTTATTTAGTTTCTGTTTTTGTTTTTTTTTTATGTGTTCTAAAAATATATTTTATTTAAAAAAAAATATTGTACATTTTTTAGTGTTTTTTAATAATTTTAATGGATTGATATTAAATAAAAAAATTATTTTAATATAATTTTAAATAAAAAAATATTTTTAAAAAATATGATGTACCAAGTAAACACACACTAACTCTTAATTATTCTTTATTTCTTAATTTTTTTTTAATCCATATCGTATCTTTCCATTTACTAATCTGATCCCTAAATATTGTGTTTCATAGCTAAAAAGTTGTTTTAAGTTTTTAACAGTGTATCATGGACCCAACTTTCATTTATAATTAATATTCTCAATCCAGATTTTATTATTAATTAATACGTTGATTACATTTTTTTAGGCAGTTAATTACGTTTTTAAAGATATGTATTAGCTATTCAAGATTGAACATGATAAAATAATTAGTTTAGAATATCATGTATAGGATTTAGATTAGTGAAAATAGAAGTCCGGGATGTGAATTTAATGTTTGTTTGAAATTTAATTTGTTTTAAGAATATATTAAATTATTTTTTTATTATTTTTAATGATTTTGATAGGTTAATATTAAAAAAAAATCTGAAAAAAATATTTTTTTTTAAAAAAAATACTTTAAAATGACAATAAAAAGTTAGAACGCTTTTTCAATCGGAATAAATGAAAAGGTAAGAAACCGACTTAATGCGTTAAACACTATAAAAGAAAGCTCTGGCAAGAGACCCGACCCCGACATGTGGAGTGTCGATCGAGGAGATTTGGGGACATTTTTGGGGCAGTTTGAGGCGATTTGATTGGCGAGGGAGACCAGTGATGAAGAACAACATGTTAACAATTGTCTTGTTTCTCTTGTGCCCATTTGATCACCTTTTTTTACCTTTTAATGTTGTAAGATTGCTTGTTAAATCGAAAAACGATAAGCATTGATCATACTGCGAAGGGTTAATTATTAATTACTGTGTGACTTTTAAACATTTTTATGTGATTTTGAAAAGAAAAAAAAATAAATTACTCGTCTGCCTAGCTCATGGTGACCCAGCTAGCTAGATCATTGAATAACCTATGAGATCAGCTATTAAACTCCAAACACTATTAATATATGGAAATCGAGATTAATTAGACACCAATAATTAATATATTACAAAGAATTAAGATTAAGCTCTTTCTTCTTTTTAGTAACAAAGGCTGGACTGTACAGGAAAAGATAAATATTATAAAAGTTTCAGTTAGTTCAGGAATAGCTTTCACTGTAGATTATCAGAGTCCAATAATGGCAAAAAAGAGAAAGGAATTGATTGCTGACGTCAAATATACAAACAGGCAAAGACAAAAACACTTTGATGTTTATATATCAATCAAGGAGAATCAATGAAAAGGGCTTATCAAGGGAATTTGGACAGGTAGCTCGGTGGTCCGTGAGAAATTAGGAAACAATGTAGATAGGCTAGGGTCCAAAGAGAAAAAATAAAAAAGAGTGATTTCGGACATATCACTCAGGTTGTTAATTTGAACTTCGAGCTTTTAGGGTTAAGTCTCGAGCTCAAGCTGACTATATCGCACCATGGCTCGAAACTATCCCCGTTTCAAAGCCTGTTTAGTCGGTCAATATATAAGATGGTTCTTCGTGGCTAAAGAGTTTATTAATTATTAACCATGTTATCAAGAGTTAATTTAATCCATGCCTCGGAAAAGAGGAGGGAAAGTCGAACTCAAAATGCAGTGTTCTACCTCTTTCTACCTCACCGAGAAAAACATTTTTAAACTAAACTTGAAATAGTTAATGACGTGAACTCTACAAGAAATATTTGATTTTTTGTGAATATACTTAAAAAGATTGATTAAAATACGCTTAATTATTAATTCCGAGTCGAAAAACGCAGCTTCACCAGCCCTTCCTTGCATTCGAAGCAACTCAACTCACAAGACTATCAGCGTTCATTGGAAACCTAGAATCGTTGTTGAAGGGTAGAGTTCGAGGGAATTGTTTCTTGGGCAGGGAGAAGCTAGGATTTTTTTTTTCTTGGGCAAAGAAAGAAATTACCACCATGCACAAGAAGCAAGCTCCTAGCCTGCCATCCATCACGAGCTTCCATATTACATCAAGCACTTCGTGTACATAGGCAGCATAGGGTGATTCAATTTTGTTTCAACTTGGCCTTTTTGGGAGATCCGCCTTATAATTATATTATGAAAAAGCTAAAATAAAATGGGGTTTGCTTTAGGCAAGCCTTCCCACAGTGGACAAAATGTTGCTGTTTTAGGCTTTTTCCTAGCTTTAAACTCTGTCGGCTTTCCAAAAAAACCCAAGTGATTTTTTTGGAATTTTTATAGCTTATTCTTACTTTGGTTATGGAATTCCTAGGTCTGCACTAAACACTCTCTAAAATTTATTTGTATTACAATAAGGTCCCTGGATGTAGGCAGATCGGAGAGAAAAGGTAGGAGACAGGGGGGAGTTTGGTTTTTTAGATTTTTAGGGCTGATTAGAACGTGTTTTAAAATATAATACGTTTATTTGAGATGGTTTTTTAGATTTTTAGGGCTGATTAGTGCGTGTCAGGTCTTTTTTTTAATTTTTTTTCTGTTATCTACTATTTTATATTTTCTTAATATCAATTATCTCTAAATAATTATGATTATTTTTTTTCCACACAATCTCATAAAAAACAATGGTTATTTTTTAATAATTTTGAAAATTTTCTTTATTAATTTTTTTAAAATTACTAGAAAAAATAACCATTAATGTAATAAAAAATAATGAAAACTCATAGAAACAATGATTAATTATAGAATCTTACAATAATAATTGAAGTTTGATGATTGATAATAGGTCAATTTAAGATTTATAATTGTTTTAAAAGTAATGATAATAACACTGGAAAAATACATTAATTTTAAAAAAAAACTAGCGCTAACCTTAGATTAACATATAAAGGGAAAATTTTTTTCTAAATAACAAGAATTTGGTAGTTAATAATTTATTATATTTTAGTTTATATTATTTTTAGCTGATCATATCTCATTTCACCATGATTCTTCGGAATGTTTTGAAGTTCAAGATTACGTTGATGCGAGACAATAATAACAAAAATTAACTGCGAAGTTGAGAATGATAAGATTTAATTAATAGTTATGAACTCATTGATTAATTAAAATTAACCACTCTTTCAATATGGAGCACCCTTTCGTTATCGATTCTTGCCTTTTTATTTAATTATTGTTCTTTTAACTAGATGTTTAGGTATGTAAATAATTAATTGCATGTCTGTTTATTTTTTTATTTATTAAAGTCAAACATATTCATGATATAGATTTAACTAAAAAAAACACACACATGAAATTAAATATTA
>Ga0307515_10005476_pt1 | contig 25703 bp, 9 predicted proteins | sample 17_EM_MG_FD_194513 | JGI IMG/M metagenome (GOLD analysis project Ga0307515, IMG submission 194513) | Populus trichocarpa ectomycorrhiza microbial communities from riparian zone in the Pacific Northwest, United States - 17_EM | ecosystem: Host-associated > Plants > Roots > Unclassified | place... | reverse complement strand
GTTACTGGTGCGTTTATAAGCCTAAATTATATAACTAATAGTTTATACAGTCCTTCCTTTAACCTAAAGGCTGCCTTTTATTTGTCGCCTTCCTTAATTCTAATTTAATAGTACGCCCATCTTAAATCTATCTTCGTAAAGATTTACGCGTTACCTATTGTAAGCTTTGCAGTGTGTGGGAATTGAACGAGCAACTTAATTATAAATCTATGGAAATCAAGTGGTATAAATACATAAGGAAGGTGTAAGAAATAAGATAAAAGGGGGTACTAATGCGTAACTAAAACACGGTGATACGCAGTCGAGACGGGGTGGTACGCTGGTGAGACAGCGTGGTGTTTTGGCAGGGTACTGATACCGGTAGTCGGTTACACCTATCCTATCTTAAATTTCGCTAATTAAGGGTAAAGGATACCTATCCTTCCTAGTAATGCTGTTTAACTGTCTATAGTCGATATATAGCCTTAGCTTGCCATTTTTCTTTAGTACGAACAGTACTGGATAACCTACTAATGACTGCAATGGTCTAATGTATCCCTTTTATAGATTTTCCTAGATAAACTCTTTTAATACTCTACCTTCTTCTTTAGTAAGCTTATAAATTAGAAAGAACTTTAGACTTATTCCTAGTTCCAATTCTATTTTATAGTCCTATACTATATACTTTAACAGCTTCTTACTTTTTGGTAACTATAGTTTTTTGCCGTACTTATGGTATCTCTTTAGTATATAACTTAAGCCTTACTTAGTCTCTTTATATATCGCTCCGACTTAGTACTATACTAACTTAGTTTATTATTATATCTTATGGCGTTAAGTATTTCTTATATTAACCTAACCTATAACCTAATTAATCTTTAGATTATATTCCTGTAACTAAGGCATTCCTAATACTGCCTTATTATTCCCTAATAGTAATATATTAAAAGACATCTTAATTTATCTCCCTTTAATGGTTAACTAAATAGGTCCTGTTTTAAGATTAATAATCCTTTCTTTATAGGCTATTAGATCTCCTAAAATCGTCACTAATAGGTAAGGTTCCTCTTTTTATCTATAAGGTAATCCTATCCTTTTAACTGCTACTAGCGAGATATAGTTTCTTATTGCTCCACTATCTATTAATGCCTTAAACTGTTAATCTTACCACTTAACTTATAAATTTAGGTATTATCCTTAAATTCTTTTAAGGGTCTAAGGCTCTACTACTAGCTCCCTTTAGTTCCGTAGGCCTCTACTTTTCCTAACTATTAGCTGCTTAATTCTATTTATACTTAGTCTAACTTAGGCCAATACTTAGTTCGCTTTTTATCTTTAATATACTATAGATATATATTCTCTAGGCATTCCCACCACTATTATCTATCTAGGCATTCTTCTATAAGGAATCTTTTTAGTTAAAGTATTAAGTCTCCTAACTCCTAAACTTCTACTAGATACCAACTATATATATACTTAGCATTTCTATACCTCTATTCTTCTACCAACCAATATATTCTTATAGGGTATTTTTAATACTTATCCTTTAGTGCTCTGTATATATTATATATATTATCCACGTATATAATTTACGTTAATGTATAATATACTAGGTGCTTTAGGTTAACTCTTAGCTCGTCTTTATTCTTAAGTTTAAACCTTTCTTATGTCGATCTAAACGTTGCGACTTTATTTATAGGTATTAAGATATATCTCTTGCTTCTTTAGTCCTCTAAACGCTCCTCTAGATCCTTTAATGTTATAATTAAGGCTCCCTTAATGTAACTTATCGCTTTTTCCGTAATTAGGTGGTTTTAGATAACTTTTTCGTCTAACTATATATAGAAATCTTCCCACTTATCGTTGTGCCTTTGCCTATACCACTTTTAGTATAGCTGCTAGAGTGTATACGGTTTGTCCATAAGGAAGTATCTTCTTATTACTATATCGTAATAACCTTTAGTATGTTATTCCTTAAACCTAGTTAAAATCTCTAAATCCTCTTTATTTTCTAGTTTAGTAAGCTACTTAGCTCTTAGTATACCTGCTCTTAGCCTATTAGTAATTCTTTATACCAGCGCTCTGTCCTTTATACGTCCTAACGTACTAGATTTCTTATCTAGTTTCTATTCTTACTATAAGGTAATTCTTGCCCTAAACTCCTCTATAGTTTCTTTTCTTTTACGTCTTATAAGTGGATCCTTAAAGTCTCCTTACTTCTTAATCTTGGTATTAACTTTTTAATCTTTAGGCTAAACACTACGTTCTCTTAGTAAGTCCTTTAGGTCTATATACTTGTCTCCTAGTCTAGTTACTATTTATATTACAGATTCTCTAATCTTATTAGTGGTCCTTATTTATGTCTTAAAGTCTTAGTCCTATAGGATTCTTAATCCTAAGCTTACTTCTAACTTAAGCTTTACTCCTACCTTAGTCCAACTAGGCTTATTTAGTATTCTTATCTCATCTTAAAAGTCTTAAATCTCACTTATCTCGTCTTAAGAGTCTTATGCCTATAGGAAACTCTATCCCGAGCTTATTTATATATCTTTAAACTAAGCTACTACTCTACTCTATCGGTTTTCGTCCATTATAGGTCCTTAAGCTTACCTTATCTTATCTTAAGAATCTTAAGCCTTTGGCTTCTTGCCTTTATTAAGTGCCAAAGTAGTTCGCTGTTCTACTTCTCTTACGTCTTATAAAGCGATAGATATCGTGTCTAGTGGGGTCTTAATCCCTACTAATGTTTCCTATTCTATAGTAGAATTATCCTCTACCTCTATTATAATATTTTAGAGGTCCGTATACTCCTAGTAAGCTACTCTTATTACCTTGTTGTTATAAAATATTTTGCCTATATTAAAGTTATTATCCTTAATATTCGATCTGCAAACTAGTTTATTAGTTCCTCTATACTCTATAGATTTTAGCTCCTATAGCTAATAGCTTATACTATACTTAGCGTCTTTATAAATTTAGTATACGTTATTATAATAAAATACAAAACTTCTAATTAAACACTCTTTTGTTCCTTATAGTATACTATTATCCCTCTATATATATATACCTTCTACTATTAGTCTAGTTCCCTTTATTATATAGTAACTCTAACCATCTTTATAATCCCTTATAAAATAACCCTATTTCCCGCAATTTATATAAGCTCTATTTTTAAACTATTAGCTTTGCTATAGAGTCCGCCTAAATATCTTCTACTACTAAGATCCCTAGTTTGGCCTCTGCTCCTTAGTTCTATAATTACTAGATCCTTAACCTCTAGGTTTTTATAGTTTTTTACTCTATCTCTTATAGGCTTCTTTAGTACCGCTTAGGTCTATTAGCTCTGCGCTATACTATATTTTCTAACTTAGCTTTTATTATTACGTACTTTGCGCCTTATATAACTATAAAACTCTATCCTAACCTCTCTTAGTCTATTTTCTTTAGTAGATCCAATTATTAATCTTAATTACTTAATTATTAGTTCCCTTAGGGTGTCCGCATCTTCTATTAGGATAATTACGTTCTAGACTTTAGCCTTAAGTCCTTGCTTATACTATGCTATAAGCGCCCTATTATTCCACTTAACTTATATCGCTAGCGTCTAGAACTATATTATATACTTAATTACTAAGGTTTATTATATAATGTCTTAGAGTTTTCTTTTTATTATAGTTGTTAATTCCAGGTCTCTAAATATTTACGTAAGTTGCTCTATAAATCCCTTTTAACTTAAGAATATAAATCGTATATCTTAATTAGTGGTCGTTATTCCGTTCGTTTATATCTCCGTAAGATAAGGCTTAAACTACTCTAGTGCTCTTCCTAACAAGAATAGTCCCGCATAGGCTATTCAATCTATAGGTATTAGTAGCTTTACCCCTTCCTATAAAACCTTAAAGTGCATTTATATAAGAAATCCCTTAAGCTTTAATCTTTCTCCTAAGAATCTCTTAATGGATAGTAACTTAACCTTTACTGCTCCAATCCCATTAACCCTTTCTTCCAACGCTACATTGTTAGCTATTAACTAGTTAATTACCTCTTATAACTGTCCAACTGTTATAGGTTACTATAAGTTAGTATCTACTATACTAGTATCACCTAACCTTAAAGTAGTTACCGCCGTTAATAGCGTTATAGTGGCTGCTTTTAGTGGCATATTATTTAACTTTTTATATTAATACTGTAACTAGGTAGTAATTATGTAACAGAACCTTGTAGCAAGAACTACGATAAGCTTATTATTAGGCTAGGTGTATAGGAAATGCAAGTATAAAAGTTAACAATATAATAATAACTGGTAGAGTAGTTACCTAATAGATTAACTCTAATTGTATTCTAAGAATCACTATAAGGAAGGAACTATCTAAGTAGGGACTAAGGGTCCTTAAATATATAACCGTACTCCTATAAAATCCTTCTTATATATAATATATGTATATTCTATCTACTCTATTATAGATCCTATAGATTATATAGATTATATAAATTACATTATATAACCTCGGTTACTATTCCTCGTTATATAGTTCCACCGGCTCTATTCTAGACCGTACTTAAATTAACTAACTAGCTTCTTCTAACTCTTCCCTAAGTAGTCGTAATATTGTACTTAAAGCGTCTGTAACATATAATAGGAATCCATTTAGATTCTATTGCTTAGCGTTTATAAAGTTAATAATAGCTTTATTCTATATATCCGGGTTAATATTATTCTTATACTTCTTTAGATAGGTTAACACTATAATAGTTATTATTTTGTTAATTATAGAAATATAGAAAATAAAGGTTGTTTAATATGTAGTTAGGTAGTAATTGTAATCCTACAGTCTATAAAGGTATACTAAAGGTATTAAGGTAGTTGTTGAAACGGAACTACCAATTTGTTTATATGTTCTCGTAAGGTGCCGTCAATTAATAGGTAGGCAATTAAGATAGTTATTTAACGCGTTTTAGACATTAACTTAGGACCTTAGGTTTAGTAACACTTCTAACTTAAAGTATTTAACTAAATCTTTATAAATGCGGTTATTCTATATAATAAACGCAACTTAGTATCTCCTAGTACTTAGTGATACTTCTATTACTAGTTTTCCGCAAGTTTAAGGTAGTATAGTATCGCCGGGATCTATTCTATATAAGCGTATATTGTAACGGAACCTTATAGCAAGAACTACAATAGGCTCGTTAATGGGCTAGGTGTGTAGGAAATGCAAGTACAAAAGTCAACAACGTAATAACAACTGGTGGAGTGGTTGCCCAACAGATTAACTCTAATTATATTCTAAGAATCACTACAAAGAAGGAAACTATCTAGGTAGGGACCGAGGGTCCTTAAATACACAATCATACTCCTATAAAATCCTCCTTATACATAATATACGTCTTATATATAAGGTACGTAAGTTCCTCTCATTCCTTTTGTTTAATACGTAGCATATTATATAACCTTAGTTACCATTCCTCGTCACATAGTTCTACCGGCTTCATCCTAGACCGTGCCTAAATTAACCAACTAGCTTCTTCCGTCTCTTCTCCAAGTAGTTATAATATTATACTTAAAGCGTCCGTAACACTATCTCCCTCCTCTTTATTTTCGTCCTTAAAGATTTAAAATATCTCCAAGTTATTTACTAGAGGTATAATGTCCGTTTAATTAATTTAGTTAATATTATTACTCATTATACCTAAAGCAATTTCTTCTTCATACGCCTAACGTCGTACTCGCACTATTGCTACAATATTATCTCTTAGTGAGATCATACCATCTCCGTGTTCTCGCTGTTTAAAAAAGGGGTTAGTCTATATTACGTTAGCAAACCTATCTTTGCAATAACCGTCCTTTTACTCGGAGTGCACTAAAGCGAATATTTATTCGTCCTGTGACGTTCGCTTTACCTCTAATACTGAATATACGCGGCCTATTACTCTTAATAGTCGTCTAGTTCCCTGATTAATTTATCTTAGGGTTTTATATTTAATCTACTGCTATACGGCTAGATAGTAAACTATCTTAAGCCCTTACTAAGCTAGAATGTTCTCGTAATGCGGAACAGAAGGCCCTAGATGCTTAAATCGCGGCATCTACTCGTCTGCTTCGTCTTAAGAAGGTTTATAAGAAGGTTCGTTCTAAGGAGTAAAAACTTATAAAATAAGGGTTATAGGAACTTAGCGATAAAAGAACGGATTCTCTTCTAATAGAGAAGGAAACAGATCTAAGTAGCTCGGCAACTACTCTTCTTAGGTCCCCCTTAGGTGACTTATTCTTTAGCAATCCTTTTTTATTAATACTACCTAACCTAATCTCTTCCGATACTCCTATACCTTTCCTATAACGTTCTTTAAATTCTCTAGTAACTCCTAGGTAGTCTTAGTGTAGCCTATCTACTTAACCTTATATTATATTTCGTTGTTAATATCCTTATAATTAATAATCCTTAAAACTTACCATTTGTCTTCTTCTTATCCTCTATACGTGTCTGCTTTATAGACTAGTGGCTTAACATTTCCGTGTACTGGCTCTAGCATTGCGATATACTATATAGGGTAGATCTTTATCTTGGCTAGTAGGTTTAACTTAAACGTAACTAGTGAAATCTTCTACGTAATTTCAAAAGGTCCTAGTCTAACGTGGTCTAACTTCTTACTTAGTTATTAACTTTTAAAATTTTTGTGTAGTAGCCATACTTTATCTCCCTCCTTAAGATCTGGTCCCTTAGATCTCCTAGCGTTATAGTACCTTTTTATTCTTTCTTATACTTTCTTTACTAATTCTATAAGGTCTGTATAAAGATTTATTAACGTCTTTATTCTTTCTTTAGCTATACTACTCGTTTTCTTCACTTATTGTGGTGATAACGATATTCTTAGCTTATATCCGTAATTCGCCTTAAATGGTAATGTGCCTATTCCTTTTTAAGGTGTTGCATTGTATATAAACTATATAACTAGTAATAGCAATACCTAATTATTCTGTGCATAATTGATATAATATCTTAGATACTATTCTAGCGTCTAATTTAGTCTTTCTATTTAACCGTCTGTCTATAGATAATATGCGGTAAAAGTTGCTGCTTAAACTCCTTACTCCGCTAAAAATACTTCCTAGAATGCTGCTACAAATCTTAGATCTCTATCCGATATAATCTTGCTTAGTACTCTATATCTTATAAACACTTCTTTAACATAGATTCTAGCGACATCTTCCGCTAAGATTTCTTCTGTATATGCTATAAAGTATCCCCACTTTATAAGCTTGTCTACTATTACTAAGATTACGTCATAATCTTATCTGGTAATAGGATCTCTTAATTTTAGTAACTTAACGATAAAGTCCTATAATATAACCTCCTATGGTCTTTCTGGTATTTTAATAGGTTGTAGCCCTCTATATAGCCTATGCCTCGTTAGTTTGTTCCTTTAGCAATCTAAACACTCTTTAGTAACCCCTCTAGCTATCCTCTAAATTCCGTCTATAATGTACTCCTCTTAAAGTCTTAACACTAAGCCCGTAGCCCCATTATGTCCCTAAGTTAATCCCTTATAAAAGTCCTCTACAAACTGCTCTACTATGCTTCTTGGGATGTATATTGCTTCTCGGTTTTTATATATATCTAACTATAGATCTTCTAGCTATGCTTTTAGAATTCTTTATACCTAAAAGCTTCCTAATGTCTTATAGACCTTCTCTGGTTCCTCGCTTTCTTAAGTTACTATAATTTTTGGATAATTATACCTAATTAATCCGTCTATATCTTTTCGCAGTAAAGCCCCTAATGGCTTTTCATTATTTTATAGTTTAGCTTTGCGACTTAGAGTATCTACTTACATGTTGTCTGTACCCTTAGTATACTAAATCTTAAAATAGTATTCTGTAAGTATCTCTGCCCATCTAACCTATCTTTGGTTAAGTTCCTTTGTTATTAGGAATCCTATTAGGTTCTTATAGTCCATTTTAACCACAAATAGTTTCTCTATGCCTTGTAAGAATACTCTCTATTTCTTTAATACTATAACTATACCTAATAACTCCTTATTGTAAATGTCATAGTTTAACTCTAGTGGTATTATCTTCCGACTGTAATACGCCACTAGGTGCCATCTATCTTAATGCTGTTACATAAAGTACGCCCCTAGTATATAGTCTAATACGTCTGTTTTTATAACCGTCTTTAGTCCTAGTTGATAGATCTTAAGAACTAGCTCCTAGGTGAACAACTCTTTAACTTTCTTAAAGAGTTCTCTTTGTTCCTCTCCCTATATCTATAGTTCTTCTTTCTTTGTTAATCGCGTAAATGGCTTAATATCCTTTAACCACTATGCTATAAACCTTCTGCAGTAATTGCAAAACCCTAGGAATAATCTTAACTGCGTAACATTCTCTAGTTCTTACCAATTCACTATAGCCTTAATCTTCTTTAGATCTATGCTAAGTTGGCCTAGTTCAATAATAAATCCAACAAAATCGGTCTTCCTGGTGAAGAACTCGCATTTCTTAATTGCTATTAGCATCTATTCTTCTTATAGTCTCTTTAAGACCCATTTAACGTATTCCCCGTGTTCTTCCTTAGTTATTAAGTAGATAATAATATCGTCGAAATATGCTATAACAAATTCATCTAAGTGCTCTCCTAATATATTATTAATACGCTTCTGGAACGTTACTAGTGCGTTTATAAGCCTAAATTGCATAACTAATGGTTTATATAGTCCTTCCTTTAACCTAAAGGCTGCCTTCTATTTGTCGCCTTCCTTAATCCTAATCTAATGGTACGCCTATCTTAGATCTATCTTTGTAAAGATTTACGCGTTGCCTATTTTGTCTTAGATTTCACTAATTAAGGGTAAAGGATACTTATCCTTTTTAGTAATGCTGTTTAACTGCCTATAGTTAATACACAGCCTTAGTTTGCCATTCTTCTTTAGTATAAATAGTACTAGATATCCCGCTAATGACTATAATAGTCTAATATATCCCTTTTATAGATTTTCCTAGATAAACTCTTTTAATGCTCTACCTTTCTCTTCGGTAAGCTTATAGATTGGAAAGAACTTTAGACTTATTTCTGGTTCTAATTCTATCTTATAGTCCTATACTATATACTCTAACAGCTTTTCACTTACTAGTGACTATAGTTTCTTACCGTACTTATGGTATCTCTTTAGTACATAACTTACCCCTTTTTCTGTTTCTTCGTAGGTCGCTCCTACTTAGTACCATACCAACTTGGCTTATTATTACATTCTGCGGCGTCAAGTATCCTTAATATCGACCTAACCTATAATCTAATTAATCTTTGGGTTGTATTTCTATAACTAAGGCATGCCTAATACTGCCTCATCCTGTCCTAATGGTAGGATATTAAAAGACATTTTAATTTATCTTCCTTTAATAGTTATCTAAATAGGTCCTGTTTTAAGATTAATGATCCCTCCTCTATAGGTTATTAGATCTCCTAAAATCGTCACTAATAGGTAAGGGTCCTTCTTTTGCCTATAAGGTAATCCTATTCTTTTAACTGCTATTAGCAAGATATGGTTCCTTATTACTCTACTATCTATTAATACCTCAAACTGTTAATCTTGCCACTTAACTTATAAATTTAGGTGTCGTCCTTAAATTCCTTTAAGGGTCTAAGGCTCTACTACTGGCTCCCTTTAGTCCTATAGGCCTCTGCTTTTCCCAATTGCTAGCTACTTAATCCTTATGCACTTAGCTCACTTCTTGGCCAATACCTAGTTCGCTTTTTATCTTTAATATGCTATAGACATATATTTTTTAGGCATTCCCACCACTATTATCCGTCTAAGCATTCTTCTATAAGGAATCTTCCTAGTTAAAGTACTAAGCTTCCTTCCTCTTAAACTTCTGCTAGATGCCATTTATGCATATATTTAGTATTCCTGTACTATCGCTTATCTATTATCTAGTACATCCTTATAGGGTATTTCCGATTCTTTTCCTTTAGATTCTTGTGCATCTTATATATATCGTCCACGCACGCAATCTATAATAACGTGTAGTGTGCTGGGTGCTTTAGGTTAACTCTTAGCTTATCTTTATCCTTAAGTTTAAACCTCTATCGCGTTAATCTAAACATTGCGACTTTATTCGCGGGTACTAAGATACGTCTCTTACTTCTCTAGTCCTCTAAACGCTCTTCTAGATCCCTTAATATCATGATTAAGGCTCCTTTAATATGCGTTATGGCCTTTTCTATAATTAGGTGGTCCTAAATAACTTTCTCATTTAACCATATATAGAAATCTTCCTACTCGTCATTATGCCTTTGTCTATACCACTTTTAGTACAGCTACTAGAGTATATACAGTCTGTCTATAAGGAAGTATCTTCTTATTACTGCATTGTAACAGCCCTTTATATGTCGTTCTTCGAACCTAGTTAGAATCCCTAGATCCTCTTTATCTTCTAGTTTAGTAAGCCACTTAGCTCTTAGTGTGCCTGTTCTCGGCCTATTAGTAATTCTTCGTATTAGCGCTCTATCCTTTATATATCCTAATATACTAGATCTCTTATCTAGTTTCTATTCTTACTATGCAATAATTCTTTATCTAAATTCTTCTATAGTTTCTTTTAGTTTACGCCTTACGCTCTAATCCTTAAAGTCTTCTTACTTCTTAATCTTAGTATTAACTTTCCGATTCTTAGTCCAAACAATGTATTCTACTAGTAAATCCTCTAGGTCCATATATTTGTCTCCTAGTCTAATTGCTATTTACGCTATAGATTCTCTAATCTATAAAGAAGCTTCTTACCTCTTACTTATAGGTGTCTTAATTCGTACCCCAAATTTCTGACCCCTTAGATTCTTTAATCCTAAGCTTGCTTCTAGCTTAAGCTTAGCTCTAGCCTTAGTTTAACTAGGCTTACTTAGTGTTCTTATCCCGTCTTAAGAGTCTTAAATCTCACTCATCTCGTCTTAAGAATCTTGTACCTGTAGGAACTTTCGTCCTAAGCTTATTTATATGTCGCTAAACTAAGCTATTACTCTGCTCTATTAGTTTTCGTCTATTGTAGGTCCTTAAGCTTGCCTTATCTCACTTTAAGAATCTTAGTCGTCTTTTATCTCGCTATAAGAATCTTAAGCCTTTAGCCTTTTGCCTTTATTAAGTGCTAAAGTAGTTCGCTGTCCTACTTCTCTTGTGTCTTATAAAGCAATAGACATCGTGTCTAGTGGGGTTTTGATCCCTACTAATGTTTCCTATTCTATGGTGGAATTATCCTCTACCTCTAGTATGACATTCCCGAGATCTACTCGCTTCTAATAAGCGGCCCTTATTGCCTTATCGTTACGGAATATTTCGCCTACGTCGAATTTATCGTCCTTAATATCCGATCTGCGAACTAGTTTATTAGTTCCTCTATATCCTATAGGTAATAGCTCCTATAGCTAATAGCTTGCGCTATACTTAGCGTCTTTATAAATTTGGCATGCGTTATTGTAATAAAACGCAAAACTTTTAATTAAACATTCCTTTGTTCCTCGCAGTATATTATTATCCCTCTGTATATATATGTCGTCTGCTAGTCTTATACCTTTTACTATATGGTGACTCTGCCCGCCTTTATAGTCTCTAACATAATGACCTTGTTTTCCGCAATTTATGTAAGCTCCTTCTTTAAACTATTGCTCTTGCTATGGAGTCCGCCTAAATGTCTTCTGCTATTAAGATCCCTAATTCGGCCTTTACTCTTTAGACCTTTAATCACTTAATCCTTGTCCTTTAGGTTTCTATAGTTTCTTACTCTATCTCTTATGGGCTTTTTTGGTACCACTTAGGTCCATTAGCTCTGCGCTATACTATAGTTTTTAACTTGGCTTTGGTCGCTATATACTCTGCGCCTTATACGACTGTAAAACTCTGTCCTAACCTCTCTTAGCTTGTTCCCTTTAGTAGATCCGATTATTAATTTTAATTACCTAATCTATTAACTCCCTTAGGGTATCCGTATCTTCCATTAGGATAATTATGTCCTAGACTTTAGCCTTAAGTCCCTGTTTATACTATGCTATAAGCGCCCTATTATTCCACTTAACTTATATTACTAACGTTTAGAACTATGTTATATACTTAATTACTAAAGTTCGTTATATAAGGTTCTAGAGTTTTCTTTCCGCTATAGTTATTTCTTCTAGGTTTCCAAACATCTACGTAAGTCGCTTTATAAATTCTTCCTAGCTTAAGAATATAAATCGCACGTCCTAGTTAGTGGTTGTTATTCTATTAGCCTGTATCTCCGTAAGATAAGGTTTAAACCACTTAAGTGCTTTCCCTAACAAGAATAGTCCTGCATAGGCTATTTAATCTACAGGTATCAGTAGTTTTACTCCCTCCTATAAGACCTTAAAATGCATCTACATAAGAAATCCTTTAAGCTTTAATCTCTCTCCTAAGAATCTCTTAATTGATAGTAGCTTAATCTTTACTGCTCTTATCCCATTAAGTCTTTCTTCTAATACTGCATTGTTAGCTATTAACTAGTCGACTATCTCTTATAGTTATCCGACCGTCACTAGTTGCTATAAGTTAGTATCTGCTATACTAATGTCGTTACCTGATCTCAAAGTAGTTGCTGCCGTTAATAGCGTCGTAGTGGCTGCTTTTGGTAGCATGTTGTTTAACTTCTTATATTAATACCGTAACTATAGTAGTGATTATATAACGGAACCTTATAGCAAGAACTACGATAGGCTTATTAATGGGCTAGATGTGTAGGAAATGTAAGTATAAAAGTTAACAATGTAATAATAACTAGTGGAGTGGTTGCCTAATAGATTAACTCCAATTATATTCTAAGAATTACTATAAAGAAGGAAACTATCTAGGTAGGGACCAAGGGTCCTTAAATACACGATTGTACTCCTATGAAATCCTCCTTATACGTGATGTACGTCTTGTACGTAAGGTACGTAAGTTCCTCTCGTTCCTCTTGTTTAATACGTAGCATATTATATAATTTTGGTTACTATTCCTCGTTATATAGTTCTACCGGCTCTATCCTGGACCGTGCCTAAATCAACCAACTAGCTTCTTCCGTCTCTTCTCCAAGTAGTCGTAACATCGTACTTAAAGCGTCCGTAATATATATAGCACCCCTATATAAGACTATCTCTTCTATTCAAAAACCTAGCTGCTTTATAGTTAACTATGTATTCAACCACTAATTAGTGTTAGTTATATAGGGTGACTCACTAATAACGACTACTCGAGTAGGTTATAGTAATGTTGGTTAATAATGCTTGTTTTTATTGGAATGAGGAAGGGCGAGGAGCTTAGGGCTCCTCGCCACGCTAGCGCCGCGGCGACACGTGACGACCGCTTGCCTCATTCCCGACATTATTAAACTTCTAAATAATAAGTATATATTAATAAAATATTAAATTACTTAAATTTAAGTAAATTTTTCTTAAAAAAACTATAAAATCAACTAATATAGAACTTTTTATTTAATATAATATAATTTTTATACGTTTAGCTAACGTGGTTAAAAAGTTATAGGTGTTACGGCTCGTACAAATGCCTCTGAACCGAAGCTTGTAGAATGCTGTATTACGAAGATACTAAGCTGAGGAGCAGAAGGAGGTCTATATACACGAGCCAAGTCTCCAAGCGAGCCCCTGACTAGGCTGCATGTAGACGTCGTAGGGGCGGTGCCCCAGCGCCGTCACAATAGGTATTTTTAGATTTTTAGTTAGGCGTTGACCAATAACTTTCTGTAGGTGATTGTACACGTATCAATTGGGGGGTGTGCGCGCAGTAATTAGGGGGTGTGCAACTAGTGGTGGCCTAATTATTTAAGCTTAATTACAAGAGTTAAACTTAAAATTCCCTAGTGCGTACGAAGCGAAATTGCTGTGTGTGTTGCGCGCGCACATGGGGGAGGGGATATTCATTCTTAGCCTCGCCCCGATTTGACGTGCAAGCTCGACTTGTCTGCAAGCCATCGGGCGACAGGACCGATAGCGTAGCTCGTCTCGTGGTAATGACGATGACATTCACAAGCCATGATAGAGCAATTCATCCAATGATTTCCGTCTCCACGATCATGCTCGCTCTCCTGCTGTTCTCGGCGACGTGCACCCTTTTTCGATACTCATGCAGGTGTAAGGTGGGTCAATAGTTTCTTTGTGGCTTCTACGTCGACACCCGCTTCGGCAGAACGCCACTTGATCGGAGCTGCAGCCTGCGAGTGCTCCAAAATTTCAAATTCGGTACGCGCATCCAATCTCGCGAGTAATTGTAGCGAACGGCTGTGGCTACACGTAAGGACCTTTTTGGTTGCCACGGAGAATCGCCTTGGTTGGCTAGGAGAATCAAATTGAAGACGTACGCTTCCTCTTCTCCCCTTAACTACGCCTCCTGTTTTAGCCGCCAAAACGCGAATACAACGCTGTCTCTACAAAGCGGTCGATGAAATTTGGCAGTGTCGTACGGGTAGAACCCTTACGACATTTGACAAAGATTACGGCACTGCGGAGGAAGGCCTCCAGAAACAAAGTTCTTACAGCCAAGCATATGGCTTCGCTACAATTACTACGTACAGCTGGTGGCAACCAGGCGAAATTGGATGCGCGTAGCGAATTTGAAATATCGCAGCGCTCGCCAAATGGGGGGGGTGAAGCTGGTCATGCAACAGGCTGTATCCACTCGTTTGCTTTGAATACAGGGTCCGGGAGGTTCGGTGTCCGTGCGCGCAGCAGCGGTGGCATCTAATTTCGCTTGAGCTTCGCCTAAATTAAATTCGGAGCTCTGAGCTCAATTTTGAAGCCACATATTCTGAACTCCTCTCCCTCACCAAAAGTCGTGGCATTATAAAGCCTCTTTCTCCTATCAATATAGAAGCTCCAAACGCGGGCGCATACACGCATACTGGCGCCGGCTATAAGAAGGATTTCAAATAAAGGCGTACTGCCAGTCGCCCATATTTGGAGCCATATTAGGGAAGGCAACGGGGTAAAACACCAAGATCTAGAGGTGATAATACAATTTGGTAGGGGAGAGGGGTTCAGAATAGCTTCAAAATCGAGCTTAGAGCTCCGAATTCGAGGTGGGCCGTGGCTCAAGCCCTAACCACGTACTACACCCCTTCCTGCTAGCTCTACAATTTAGGCGAGGCTCAAGCGAAATTAGATGCCACCGCTGCTAGTATCAGTGAAGAAATAAGCGAGTCCAAAGTGACATAGGGGAAGGGCATCGCTCTGATTGGGCGGGATTCTCCAGTATTGTCTTGGTATGCGCCGCGATACTCGCCACCAAGGGCAAGCTGCAGCCAAACATATATCCTCACCGTCAACTCACCTGATGTCAGTAAGCAGTAAGATAATGGGCAGGATAAGTATCAGCGGTAAGCCAGATCATTGAGCAATTCTCTAGTCATATGCTTTATATTAGTGTTGTCTTTCTTTGGCCGAAAGTCAGTCGTTACTACCCGGCACCCACCTACTCAAGATGATATCATCTACCCTTCTCCTAGCTTTGCTTGGAGGCGTGGCCAGCACGTTCGCGTGCGAGATCCCCGAGGAGCCACTGTCCAATACCATTTCCGAGGGGTTCAGCATCTTTGTTCAGAACTCGTCCATTCCTGTGGTTCACAACCGCATCATGAACTTCAGGCCAAACGGCCTTGATCAACACCTGGTGCTGCGTCCGGAGGGCGGTCCCACCTATGACCTGCTGACTCTTGAAAACGGCTATCTTCGATTTGAAGGCCGTAACGCCGTTATCGATCTCGAGGTAAGGGTCTTATAGACGGACTATAGCCGCTAGAACGAACAGTGTTGAGAGAATTTTGCTAGTATAATCCCATCGACGACACTACCAAGATGTTCATGACGGACCGGACTTTCCACCCAGCCGCTCTCTTCCAGCCAGTATATAGCTGCAATCCGGACACGGACGAGCTGCAAATTGGACTGGAACTTGTGTCGCGTCTCACTGATCCACCTGTCGAGGGTGGTCTGATCGGCATACAAACTGCAGGAGAGACCTATGAATTTCGATATACACCTCCCAACAACCATTGTAAGCTGCTCCGACTACTTCTATGCACCTACAGAATGAAACCGGCCGAGTCCCCTAAGGGCCAAAACAATCAATTATTGCTAGTGTTGCGATTGCTGACACGCATGTACACAATATTTAGTACTCGACGCAAGATTCATGCCGGTGCTAATGGTGATCTTCCGTGACGGCATAAGCCCCCCAACTCCTAGCTCGTCTTCGGCTGGCCCTACTGCGACACCAACACCTCCTTCTACCATTGGCGACTACGACTACGTGTCCTGCTGGGCTGAGCCGGATGGCGGCCGCACACTGGACGTTGTCTATGCTGCGACTGATATGACCAACGAAAAGTGCGCAGCGCAATGCGGTGGCTCTGAATACTTCGGTACACAATGGCGTGTGGAGTGCTGGTGTGGTCCAACTCTGGAGGATGGATCTGCTGCCGCTCCAGCCACAGAATGCACAGATACTTGCTCTGGCGATACGACTCAGATTTGTGGAGGCGGACGACGCCTCTCTCTTTACAAGCGTAAATCATCATCCTCAAGCTCACTAACAGTCTCACCTACCGCCTCGCCGACCGCGTCCTCGTCCTCTTCCTCGTCCTCATCGTCTTCGAGCTCTTCCTCATCCTCATCCTCTTCTTCAACCGCACCGACATCTACACCACCAACAAACCCACCACAATTCCCACCAGTCGGTCCATACAACTATGTATCCTGCTGGGCTGAGCCATCTTCTGGTCGAGCACTTCCAGCCTCATATACCAGTGCCGATGATATGACGCTTGAGAAATGCGCCGGACTTTGCTCCCGCTACCCGTACTTCGGCACCCAGTGGGGCAGAGAATGCTTCTGCGACGAGGAACTGGCCTCGGGATCCGCCCCGGCTCCACAGTCAGAGTGCAACTACCCTTGCATCGGTGACGCCACGGAGCTTTGCGGTGGCTCGCGCCGTCTATCTCTCTACCTTAACGACGAGTGGACCGGTCCGGGTCACCCCGCTACCGTCGGTAGCTACGAGTTGTACGGCTGCGTCACTGATAGCCCATCGCGTCGTACATTGACGGGAGGTTCGATTTCGAGCGCTTCGATGACACTGGAGACGTGTGCCGCACACTGCAGCGCTGGAGGTTTCAAGTACTTCGGAACAGAGTGGAGCGTTGAGTGCTTCTGCGGAAATGCTTTCACTACAGGCGCCACTGATGTTGCTATCGGCCAGTGCAGTATGACTTGTGGAGGAAATAGCGGCCAGCTATGCGGAAACGGAGATAGACTCAGTGTCTACCAACTGCCAGCGCCATGAGTTTGCGCTGGATGCATGCCTGGTGGAAGTGGCGGGCGGGGGCTGCGCAGCACGACGGAGGGATAGGATTTGCGAAGCAAATCCATACCTACTAGTACTTCTATATAATATAAGCCTTAATAAGAATTACTAGGAAATTTATAAATATACTAGAATATAGTAGTTTTAATTTAGGTCAACGATAATCATACACCCCCTATATACAGTCTGTGAAGGCTCCAGTGTCCCCCCCCCCGTGTGCGCGCGCGACACACACCTAATTTCGCTACGTCTGCAGCTAAATTAGTATGTAGAGCTAGCAGGAAGGGGTGTAGTGCGTGGCCAGGGCTTGAGCCACGGCCCACATCGAATTTGGAGCTCGGATTTGAAGCTGTTCTCTCACCAAAAGTCGTGATATTGCCTCCAGATCTTGTTGTTTTACCCCGTTACCTTTCTTAATATGGCTCCACATATGGGCGACTGGCAGCACGCCTTTATTAAAATCCTTCTTGCAGCCGGCGCCAGTAAACGTGTATGCGCCCGCTAAGCCGATTGCTCTCTTAAGGCGATTTAACGTATTTGGAAGAAGATAAGGCTGCACGGAAAGACGAGGCTCGGTCGCGAATATAAGTTAAGACGTACACTAAGTAATGAGATGATTATCGCATTGCTTTGCCGACTAGATAAGGCTCCGAACTTATATCTTGACGAGATAATGTAGTTTATCTACGATCGGTTTTAGGTGGTTATAACTAGGAGGACGCTTAGTACAGAACTAAGAGTTGCTAGCTAGAGTCGGAAGCTGGTAAGGAAGCTTTTATAGGTGCGCGTAAGGAAGTTGCTAATTATATATAAGGCTCGTTAAGTTGCCCGTAAGCGAAGCTAAAAGGGTTATACCTTATTCTGGGCCACGATCTCGCAGTTCACTATTAATTAGTTAGTGTTTATAGACGAATCTAGAGCTAACTCGAAAACGGGTATATGAAAGGCGTCTTAGTTACCAGTGGGGGTTACACCAGTTCTATATATACCGTATAATTGTAGTAAGCGGCGAGTTAATATACTACCTGCCTACACCGTTAACGGCGTGCTAGTATCGTCGGTATATACTGGCTTAACGAATTCGGAGGGCTATAACTACTAGATTGAGCACGTCCTCCTACCTCATTATAACCCTTATCCAGCACCGAGATTAGTAGTTATTATAGATAACGCGAGCTTCCATTACTCAGCCTATATTAGCTCTCTCTTTAAGCGAGCCGGTGTAAAGCTTGTGTACTTGCCTGTATACTCGCCCGATCTAAATCCTATTAAGGAGTTCTTTGGTGAGCTAAAGGAGTTTATTTAACAATACTTTATTACGTAGAAGGAGGCGCCAAAGTAATGGGGTAATAGCTTTAATAGCTTTCTAAGTTGGTGTGTAGAGATTGTAGGAAGCAAATCTGATAGCGTGAGAGCTTATTTCCGCCATAGCGGGTATATTAGTAGGGGAGAGTGAGATTCTATAATATAATAGGGTGTTGTTATTATATAAAGGAATGCGTAGCTATACTTCTAAGCTTATAATATCCATTTTGTATAAGAATTACTGCCAAATAGTATATTATAATATGTGCCTGCAAGCAGGCGCACACTAAAGTTAAAAATCCACTACTAGCCGAGCCCAAGGCTTTCTAGATTACTACTAAGTACGCTCCTTAAGCTCCTCCACTCCTTAATATCTACTTATAATCTCTTAGCGATTGCCTCTAAAATACCTGCCTCAATTATTACCTTAATTGGCGTCTTTCCTTGCTTATCTGGCTTCTGTTCTCTAATTGTCTTTAAATCCCACCGCTTAGTAAAAGCAACTTAATAGGCAGCTTTGATATCTTCCTTTTAGGCCTTTAAGTCTTCTACCGCCTTCTTATACTACTTAAAATACTCTTGCAAATCTACAAGCCGATTAACGCCTTAAGGACGCGGTAGAGGAGCAACTGGTAATAACTTTAAGCCTAAGAGCAAGGCTGCTAGAGGTGTAGATGGGCGCCTATATTAACTGCCAATTAGGTTAATATAGAACTGGTTTATAATGCCTGGAGTACTTAGTATAGAGGCCTCAGAGGTAAGCTAATCTTTCTTCTTATTGCCCGTCTTCCTCTTAAGAAGCTTTTACATTAAGCTAACTGGAGGAGTATATTTAGTAGTAAGGCCTTAATTAACCGCCCGACCCTATTCTCTTATGTCCTCCTGTATCAGCCTATAGTCGACTTGCTAATATACCTAGCACCAGTTGCTACCACAGTTCTTATAACACTGCCACCGTCGAGATACCTTTATAAAGCTTATTTCAGGAATTGTAAGGGAAGCAGTAATATCACTATCTATAGTAGGCTGTAACGTATTTGGTAAGGAGCTCTGTAAGGGTTCCGGAGCTAATTATAAAGCTAATTATATTATTATAGAGGAACGGGCAGGAGCACGACCTACTTGCTGCTTAATTGTCTTAATATAATTTATAGTGAGTTCAACTTTAAGCCGCCCGAACGAGCCGTTATTGCGATCGTAACACCCTTTTACTACCCTTAAGAGTTCTTCTTTGGAATTAATCTAATTAATTATACGGCTTGGGTTAAGTTAGAACGTAGATTTAATAGAGTTTAATCGCCTAGTAAGCTTTACGGTAGCATTACACAACTTCCTTTAAAAGGTACGGCTAGCGAACTTCTGCTGTAAAGCCTTATTAATTTTAAGAAGAACTTTGCGATTATATATTACCAAGAGGCTAAAGCGAGCCTTAGGAAATGTATAAGCTAATATAATAGTTAAGCGACTTAACTTTTAGAGCTTTGCTAACACCACTAGGTAATACTTAAAGAATAAGCCTCCGCCCAAAGGCCTTACTATATGCTCCTCCTGTTCTATTTAAAGCCTTAAAGCCAACTCCTCCTTACCCTCTACCAAAGGCTTATATATCAAAGGCTCATCTATTATTCACACGCTTGCAGAAAAGAGGATTAAGAATTAATCTAATTAGTAGGTATGGGCTCAAAGGCATTAATTAAGAATGGGTATATTCGCAAGGCCATTTACAGGGGATTGCCCTACCTTAACTAAACGTAATGCCCATAGACCCGTGCGCAAGCATATCGCTGTAGTATCTATTTACAAAGCCCAAAATATGCAACCAAAGAAAAGGTGTAAGTGGGAGGGAAAGCAAGCAAGCAAGGCTTAATTTTATAAATGTTGATAATGTTAATATTACTAAGATGCAGGGGTGCTGTAATACTCGCTTGGCTATATAGACATATCCATCTATTATTTACACGCTTACGGAGAAGAGGATTAAGAATTAATCTAATTGGTAGGTACAGGCTTAAAGGCATTAATTAAGAATGGGTATATTCGCAAGGCCATTTATAGGGGATTACCCTGCCTTAACTAAACGTGATACCCATAAACCTAGAAGCGCAGCGCCCGTACCACATAAGGTAAAGTAGGGGGAAAAAAAGAAAAAGAAAAAAAGGGGGGGAAGGAGAGATTTAAGTTAATATATTAGCGTGCCAAAATAGGCACTCCTGCACGCCATTATACCTAAATACCTTCGCCTATTACATCCAGGGCGAGTAACAATAAGAACGGTATTGGCGTTCCATATTAGAAGTTTACACTTAGCTAAAATAGGTCTTTTAGGGATAATAAACAGTAAAGCTGGAACGCTTATAAGGACCACCAGCCCAGTTGCTGTATTTAGCCGTCCGTAAAACCGTTATCTTAAGTATATTAAGCAGCGCCTTTCCAAAACAAGTGTCCGTTATAGAGCTTAGAGTAGAGGCCGAGAGCGGCAACTTTACACTTTAGCTTATTCCTAACCGCGTAGCTTATAAAGGCCAATCTCTTAAAGCGGAAGAGAGGGGCGTTTCTGGGTTAGGGGTCGTTTTTAAATAGGTGTTTTATAGCTCAAACTGCGCATTTAGGTTGCCCTAAAGCGGCAATTATAATTAAAACTCCTTAGTAATTAATATCCGTTTTACTACGCTTTAGACGTAATATCATATGGTCCTCTACCAGCATTATATCGTTTCTGGTATATTTTATAGCAGAAAAGGCGTGGCTATCTTTCTGCGCCTTAGTATAGGTAATCTCGCCTAGATAAAGGAATCCCGCAAAGGCCGTAGTAACGGCGGCGTTAAAGTTAAAATCCTTAACGGATTGGGCATTTAGGGTGACTAATTAGGCAAGGATGTCTTTAGTAATTAGTAATCTTTCAGCCATAGTAGAGGGATTTATGGATGTTGCACCGTCCAAAATCCTCTTAATAATAGGATTATTGAAGACGGAGGTGTTATAATTAGCGTTAATATGGTAGGATCGAATTGCGGAGATATAGGCTCTAACTATAGTAGGCTTAATATAGCTTATTCCTAAACTAGCATTACTAAAGATCTATTAGGTAATCTATTCTCCTAGGTAATAGAGGGGCGCTGGGTACTTCACCGCTCTATAAAGGTCGCAGTAGCCCTCCTAACTCTTAATTGCGGGACGGTATAAATCTCTTATTCCCTCGGAGAGGCCGTGCTATAATAGTTAGCTAAAGCATTCTAAGGGGGCTTTTACCTTAATCTAAAAATTAGGTAGGGGGTCTTTAAAAGGGACTAGGTCTCCTATTTTAGCGTTAGATTAAATATAATAAAGAAGCGTATAGTAACGGTAAATTAAAAGTATCCCAATATGGGCATAGTAATAACACCCTATCGCGATTAAAACGAGATAGAGCATTAGCTAGCCCGTTTTCTGTAGAGGAAACCCACTCCGCGTAGAGCGTAATATTATAGGCTGCGGCCAGTTAAAGGATTTTACGGAGCGGGTAATTATCTAGTCCTTTTACCACCGTATTCTGGAATCCTAAAAGTGCTACTATATTATCCGTATAGATATAAACTAAGCTATGCTCCTACCGCGTTACCTAGAGCTAGAACGAGGTTGTAATCGCTCAGACCTCCTACTTATTAATTAGGGCAAGGCGGTATTCTATATTAGGGTAGCAGCTTAAAGAATTGTCTTAAAGTAGAGATACTAAATAGGGCGGCTATATTGTCCCTTAAGAGTCCTTAAGAAAGAAGAAGGCCCTATAACCAAAAATCCTGGATGCGTCTAAAAAGAGATGGAATTATTTTTAATCCATATTGTTAAAGAAGAGGATACCATTTAAAAGGGTAAGAGCATCCCTTTACTATAACAAGTCTTAGCGAAGTTTAGCTATTAGCCATCGGCGAGGATAACCACCTGCCTTTATAAAAGTGGAGATAAACTTCTAAATAGAGCGGTTATATAAACGCCTAAGCCTAATTACCCGGGCGCTCTAAGCGAGTCTACTAGCCAGTTTTTAACTCTAAACTAGCGTCAGGGATCTACCACTTAAAGCTTTATTAATCTCCTTAATTGTGGTAGCCTATTTTAAAGGAGAAAGACATAGCTTAAACTTTAGAGTATCTATAATATAACCTAAAACTTCAGCCGTGGTACCTTTGATATTCTTTAATTTGTTTTATAGGATGCCTAATTTATTACTCAATTAGTTATACACACTAAGCAATTAAGGGAGGATAGAAGCGTTAAAAAGTATAAAGATAAAGTTATCTAAATAGTGCTTTAAGGCGGCGTTCGGGATATATTAAATAAGTATCCAGTAAAATCCCTCCGTAAAAAAATTAAATAAAAAGGGTGCAGTTTAAAGACTAAATAAGAGGCAACGTTTAAAATACACCACACCCTTCTAGGAGAACCCTATAAGGCGTTAAGCTTTAATAGAAAGTGGGATATTCCGAAAGGCGTCCTTAATATCCCTCTTAATAATTATGCAACTACGGCCTATATATATAATGTATTGGAGAACCTAATTAACTGTTAAATATTATAGTGTGGCGAATGCTATAGGGGTTAAGTTGTTAACAGATCGGCTAAATAGTAAGGATAAGTTATAAATACGGCGCCATCCCTTATCCGCTTTAGGTATTAAACCTAATAGCAAGAATATAACGGGAGACGTTGCCATTATAATCCTGCCTATATCTAGATCGGCGCTAATCTTCTCTAAAATTAGGACCGTATTTATGGCTATTAAGGCTTAGTTCTTCTAGAAAAGGAGCTTAATTTCTAAGTCTGCCCTAATCTGGCATTTAAACTTTAAGATACCAATAATATTACGTTAGAGGTTACTGGGGTATAGGGATAGATAACGCCCCTATGCTTAAATAATTAAGGGGGATAGAGAGTCCTGTAGAGGAGAGGAGGGTAGGAAGACTAGAAATAATAGTATAGTATTTAGCCTACCCGTACTATAAGGGTGGAGCACAGTTTTAGCGGAGTGTAGATATAGCTCAATAAAATCCTCTTCCTCCTCTTCCTTTTCCTTATTAACACTTTCCTCTAGTAATTACTACTTATAATTCCTCGCAGCATATGGGCTACTACACTTACTGCAGGTATATAGGAACTTGCAATTCTTACCTAGGTTATACTTCCCTCTATTAAAGCTATAACAGGTCCTTAAGATATTAGTACTTACTTACGCGCGTTTTAAGATAAATGCGGATTTATAAGTACTAGGATTATAATAGATATCTAGGAAGTTACTAGAGATCTTCTAGTTAGCTAGCTCTAACTAGTTCTTTTAAATAACTATAAAGTGGTGCTCTAAGGCCATAGTTATTAAGGGAGCAATTTAGTAGGTGGCGGATAGCTAAATAACTTAATTATAGAAGGCAAGTATTTAGGAAATAAGATCTACTAAAAGATTCTTATATATAACGATTAAAATCATTATATAGTTAAGGAAGCCCTTTACCCACACTTTAACTAACGGGTAGTCCTTTATTATCCCTTCTTTCGGTCTTATAAAAAGAATACTATTAATAATAAGGATATTATTCTAAGGCTTAGACCAGAGCTAATATATCCAAAGGCAAAAGAGGTTATTAGGCAAGAAAGTACCCTAAAATACCTTAAGTATCTCTTTATTCGGGATACTAGGGAGGAGGGTATTTAGGATATTAGCTATAGAGGGGAGCAACTTACCTAGTTTATTAATTGGGGTTAAGGATAACACTGCCGTAGCTAATCTCGTTATTACTATAGCGAGGCTTAATATATAGAGTTCAGTCGCCCGATCTTCCTATTCTTTTTAGACGCGTAGCATTTTAGTACGGTCCTCCTGTTCCTAAAGGAGTCTTATTTTTTAGTCGGTTGCCTAGTCCTTAACCTCTTTTACCTAAGCTCTTCTAATTCTTAGGTCCTCCTTATATAGTTATTAGAGCCGTTCTTTAGCTTTTTCAGCAGCTAAAGTCTCGCGTTAAGCCGCGGAGAGAGGCGCTATTATAGAGGATGGAGACTGTAATGCCGGCGTATCGCCTAAAGGTGTAGGGGAAGGTAAGGGAGACTGGTAGGTAACCTCTGAGGAGTTTAGCTCGTCGAGTGTGTCGTCATTAGTCAAGTTTTTAAGGTTTTCACAGATAATTCGCGAAGGTTTAGACGAGCGTATAGGTCGTTGAGTCATTAACAGCAACAATCAATTATTAGAAATTAAGTAAATAAGGTATTAGCTCTTGAATGAGACTAATATAGAAAGCAAGCAAGCAAGGCTCAATTTTGTAAATGTTAATAATGTTGGTGTTACTAAGATGCAGGGGTGCTGCAGTGCTCGCTTGGCCACATAGACATGTCCATATATTAAAGTCTCTAAAGATTAAGGCCTCTTAACGTATGGCTGGCTTCGTAATATAGGGGGAGCTGCGCCTACACACTGCGGAGCTCTTATCACGTTTTGTTTCGGCGGTAGATAAAAGTATTAAACTTCCTTATTGTCGTGCTCTTTAGCAGCCACCGGATCGCTTAGGATCTTATTAAGCTTACCTGCAGTAAAATAGGCAGCCCGTTGTAATGCATGCGGGGTGCTGTAGTTAAGCTGTATATTAAGTTGGCTACTATATACGGGTGGAAGATTCACGACCGTACTCATACTTAAGCTCTGCATATAAGGTGGACAACCGATCGCTAAAGGAGGCGGTACTGGTGACAATTAAAATCGCTGAGTAGGTAGACGAGTAGAGGGACTACCTGCAGAGGTAGGAGTAGGGCGTTTAGAGCTTATATTTATAAGAGAAAGAAGTCTTATAACACTATAATCTAAAACAGATATTACGACTTTTGGTAAGGGAGAGAAGTTTAAAATAGCTTCAAATCCAAGCTCCAAATTCGATGTGGGCCGTGGCTTAAGCCCTAGCTACGCACTACACCCCTTCCTACTAGCTCTATATACTAATTTAGCTGCAAACGTAGCGAAATTAGGTGTGTATCGCGCGCGTATATAGGGGGGAGGACACTGGAGCCTTCACAGACTGTAGGTCTAATTAGTAATTCTTAAGGGGAACCTA
>Ga0307515_10005475_pt1 | contig 25703 bp, 16 predicted proteins | sample 17_EM_MG_FD_194513 | JGI IMG/M metagenome (GOLD analysis project Ga0307515, IMG submission 194513) | Populus trichocarpa ectomycorrhiza microbial communities from riparian zone in the Pacific Northwest, United States - 17_EM | ecosystem: Host-associated > Plants > Roots > Unclassified | place... | reverse complement strand
TTGTTCAACCAACTCATTAATAGCTAGTAATGGTTGAATCGGGCTAGGTTGTGTTTCCATATACAACTCCATCAGAGCAGGCTTGCGTTCAAGTTGTGTTGACTGTGAAATAAATCAATACTTAAACATTATCACAAATAACAATTACTATTTGAAGAAAAACCTTCAAAATAAAATAGGCTTTTACCAAGTGTTTTGCATGGTTAATGAAAGAAAATGACCCACCAATATGTTTGCTAATGGAATTGTAGGTCTCTTTGTTTCTATTCGAGTACTCACTCTATGAGTGCCTCCTAAAAGTGTTCAACATAAGAACTCTAGATATCTCTCTCAGTTACTCTTTATGATGTGGGGAGGTCTACAATTCTTCCAAACATCAAAGTCATTTGACTCGACTTATCTCATAGCATAATTGTGGGCATCATACTAAAAATCACGCAATCTGATTAAAAAATTCATTAAACTAAAAATATCACTATTATACAAAAAAAAAAATATACATCGCACATTAAACCTTATCTAGTTGCGCTGTAATTTTCCTAGACTTTTTTTGTCACCTTTGAGTTTGCCTCGTCCCACCAAATTTTTTTCTTGAAATCATTTTCATAAAATAATTAATTTTCAAATTTTAAAACATCTTTTGTCCACTAAAAGTATTGATTATATATTAACTTTGAACTTCCCTCAGCAAGCCTTAACCATAGGCTTCCATTCTGAATGATCGTTAAGTTGCCTTCATTAAAAAATAGTCATTTTCATCAACGCTTTCATCATCAATGTTATTGTTCTCGTAGCTTTTATATTTGTGAATTTAAAAATGAAATAATTAACTCTAATCTATATAAATTATAGTTGTTAAACCCGGTTTGGGAGTTGACTCGGTCAAGATATTAAATCTTAGGTCACACGAGTCTTTCTAACATTCGTCAATACTTTGTAGACCAAAAAGAATGAAAGTCAGAAGAAATATCAACATATAAAATCATAATAATATAACTAAGGAATGAAATTATAATTTAAAAAGTTTGATGAGGGAAATGAAAAAAAGAAAAAGAAAAAAGACACGGTCTATGAACAGGGTCTCTCCCATTTCTTCCATCATATTTGATAATGATAACGGTAATAATTATCTGATAATGATGTATTTGCTTATGGAATGGGCTTATGGATTGCTATGGAAACCCAGTCCCTAGTAATAAATAAAAAAAGAAAAAAGGAAAACAAAATTATGTTCCCGCTTGCTAGGAAGGTTCAAAAAGAAACGTCAACAAAATCCGCACCTCTGATTATGCTGTTCTTGTTATTGTCATCTTCATATTCCAAACCAAAACATTTTTGTTCGATGATGATGGTGATGTTACAAAACCTTCTTACCACTACTGTTTTAAAACAATAATATCGATTCTCCTGAACCCAATCGCATCATCCCCTTCACGTCCTCATCGCCTGCATCCTCTCCTGTGGCCCTCTAAGTATCTGTCTTTCTTCCACCTTTCCCCAAGAAAACACATTGTTTGTGCTTTCTTTCCTTTTATGAACGACCCTTTTGATTTGTATGGCAATCACTGTTTCTTGTTGTCAAGTTTTTGATCTGGGAATTTGGGGATAAACCAACTTCTCAAAGTTTTTTTTTGTTTAATTTCCTTTCAAGTTCCTAACTTTTTACGAAAATTTGCTACAAGTACTTGAGCCATTGTAATTTTTTTTATATTTCAGATGGTTTAATAATGCGGTTTTTATTATGATTGTTTTCTTGACGCTGAAATGGACTTGTCTCTGTTGCATTTAGGTTCTTTCATTTCCAATGTTTCTGTTCACTTTCCAAATTTACATGAATATTATTCCTGACAGGATTTTATTTTTCAAACGATATAATCTGTCACTTTATTTCTTTGCTTCCTTTTCTTTTATGTTTATTATTGTTTTCTTCTTCATGTCATAGTGTCATTGTTATGATTCTATAGTGAAGATTATACGTACCCGTACCCCCGTATGTTCTCCTCCCATAACTGCTTGGTTAGAGTTTTCTAATTTGGAAACAGTCTGAATTGTGTGATTTCTTCTGTTTAATTTCTCTGTTTTTCTTTTTTCAATTGTAGGTATTTCGTTTTAATTACCTTAGTAATCACTCTCCCATAAGATCTGTTAGTGTAGATCTGCAGCAACACAATAGTTTCCTATTAAGGTTTGAGATTTATTGATGTTATAATATTCTACCGTTTTCGTTTTGTTTATGATGTCGGTGTTGCAGTGAATTTATCATTTTTTTCAATGAAAAATACACCATTGATTTCTGTTATTGAAGATTTTAATCTGTATGTTGTCAGCGAGATGCCAGGTTCAGATGTTTATAGACAAAGTGATATTCAACCGAAACCTCAGTTGATGCCTTGCTTTCAAAAGGAAGTTCAATCATACAGTTCTTCAGGATGCATTGACGAACATCTGGCTGATCCTTTCAAGGAGGACAATATTATGAACTCTTCAATGAGTAGCCTTACAAGCCACAAAGAAACCACCACTAAAGCTGATGATACTAATGCTGGCAATGGAAAGGCTACAGTGTTGATGTCAGACCAAACTGGAGAGGAACTCCCTTCTGTTTCAATGAATGTTTTTGATGCCACTGCACGAGAGAAAGAAACTGAGAGGTTCGGAGAGTTCCTGCAGTGTTTGTCTGGAAATGTTGATGATCATGTCGAGTCTGATATATTTGGGGGCACATTTTTCGGAGAACAGCACCATGAACTATTTTCACCTCAGGTGAATAAATTGATTTGGGTTCATTATGTGCATATTAATTAATTTAACAAGAATTTCAGTATGAAATTTCAGTTGGTTTCCCGTTGTTGTACCTTCCTCGGAATATTGAGTTGCAGGCTGCAGGTGATCAACATGATAAACTTGGTGCTAGTTTTCAGATATTTCCTGAATTTTTGCAGAGAGATGGGGCGTATAAATATTCTAAAGAGAGTTTAGGATCGCTATCAAAAGAATCTGTTAAGGTAAAAACTGGTTTCCTGTTTCTTATACATCATCGTATAATACAAATTAAACTTGTGTAGTTTATTTCATGTTCAAATTTATAGCCTTTTATAGTGCAGGAGATATTGCTGCTTTTTTCTTCTCGCTTTGTTCAACCTAGTTATATTCTTTTATGTAATGTTGACCTTTTGGATTTAAGTTCTTCATCTGTTTTATCGAAATTTAAAATTATTTGGTGTGAAGTGGAGATCTACGTGCTGTCAGCAAGATAATATGATTGCACTGGATACTTTTAATTTCTGTTAGGAAATCCTTTACTATTATAGTATTTGAAGCCGTGCCCTGTGATGCGTTCTTTGATACGGACAATATCATTCACGTGTCTTGTTCAAGTGCGTCAGTGTCATTGCAGGCTTCCGTCCTGCTTAGGGCTTCCCTAGATTTTCTTTAGCAGAAAAAGTTTATGAGTCCTGGTTGAGACTCAACTGAATCTTATTTGACTACAAAGGTGCAACTTATTAAATTTAAATATCAAAGATGGTGTCATATTCTTCTACTTCATAACACTTGGTTCAACGATCGTCCTTTATCCTGGGAAAAGACAGTAGGACCTCCTAGAAAAGGCGATGCATAATTGGAGCACACACTTTGTTGCAATCAAGAGGGTTTTCAAGCTTAAGCTTCAATGACTCTTGAGTTATTATGCACCAATCAAGATTTTGGTGCTTTAGGTATTGTGTGTTAACAGAAAAATGTAACATGAAGAGTTTACTTAGATGCCAAGAAATTAATTTGTGCAAAATTTAATAAAACATGTAATTTAATTTGTACTCCCATTTTTATTTTTATTTTTTATCCTTGATGAATTGTGAGTTTGAAGAGATTTGTGAAGTTTCTCTTGCAAAAACAATAACTTCCCATTTAATATTTTATTTAAGGTATTGCCAAGAGTAATTCATATCCAATTTCTTCAAGAGTTAATTACGGCAGTGCAATGTTATCTTCAATACAGGAGGCTGATCAGCGCCATCGTGGCATACGTAGACATTTGCATTTTGGGGCTGCAATTTCATGCAAACATGCGGGTAATGGGACTCATGAGACAGCCAATTTATGCTTACCAGGCCGTCAGACAGACTTTGAGAGTTTGGTTCCACCTCATGTTGAAACAAGAGGAATCTCTGGCATTTGGCAGGCCAGAAGTTGTTCCCAGACTGCAACATTGTGGTCCTCTTTCTCCCCATCTGCATGTGAATCTGTTAAATCAGCTCAAAATTATGGAAACCGTGCTGTATCAGCTTGTATTCCCTCGGGCGGAGATTTGCATTTAAATAGCTTTGTCAGATCTGAGTCCGTGGGCTCAGAATTTAGTACAAGTAAGAAATTGGGAAGTAATCTACACCAACAAGAGGAGAAGTTAATGTCTGATAGGGACCATTATTTATGCAAGGAAATAGACGGTATCCCAGTCTTATCTTTTCTTGGGGAAATTTATTCTCACTTGGGATATGAACAGCAGGAGAGTCAAGCTGCTGCGGGAGCAGGTTCTTCCAGTTATCAATCTAGTAGTATTATGCAACCTCCATGTGATTCTCTGCATTTGATACCATATGAGCAGCAGGCATCTCTGTGCAAGGGGACAATGCCTTCTTCAGAATATGCTGACATAGTTGAGTTAAACCAAATGAGCCCTGAGAGGAATAGGTGGAATACCTTAATGTTTTTTATTCAAACATTCCGACTCTCAGTTATACCCTTTCAAGTTGCTTACGTTTTGTATTTGTTGGTGATGTTAATTAGGAAGAAGGCAAAATACACCATCAAGAGTGAGGGTTGTAGACGTTGCAACTGTAAGAAATCAAGATGCTTGAAACTGTAAGTGAACAGTAGCTACGAGTGGAGAAATTTTTTTATTTTGTTTTGTTACTTGCTTTATTTTATTAAAAGAAAAAAGAGCATCGACATGCTTTTGTGGCTCACACTTGTTCGGTAATTACAAATGGTGCATTACAGGAGTGGCAGGTGATATCTTTAATGCCCTTAAAATGAAAAACAATGGAAGTTTTATGAATTTTCTAGTTCTATGAATTGCTTACGCTTTCAGAAGTTGGGGATGACTTCCACCTTTCATAATGGTCCACAGTCCCTTAATTTTCCATGTATAAAAGAAAACGAACTAGTTCATCTAAGCTTGCGAACTACCTCAGGTCTCATTGAAAAATAGAAAATCAATAATATCCCTGCTATTTTCCACTGTCTCACCTACAATTTTTGTTACTGGGCAGTTATTGCGAGTGCTTCGCTGCTGGAATTTATTGTCTAGATACTTGTTCATGTGTAAATTGCATTAACAAGCCTGAATATGAGGACACAGTTCTCGATATGCGACAACAAACTGAAGCTCGTAATCCTCTTGCTTTTGCTCCAAAAGTTGTCAATAATGCCACCAACTCTCCAGCAAATATGATGGTAATCTCATTTTTCAAGTTGCTCATCTTGTTTCTTTGCCTCAATTTTTTATTTGAGGTGAAAATGATATACAGGAAGAAGGAAAATGGATGAAAACATCCTCATCCAGGCACAAGAAAGGGTGCAACTGCAAGAAGTCAAAGTGTTCTAAAAAATATTGTGAATGTTTTCAGGTTTGTATCAACATTCCTGGCAGTATTTCTGCAAAAGAGTTTCTAAAAAAGTACTGTTCTTTCTCATTTCTAGTTTGGATGAAATTGATTTCACATAGCATTTTCGACATTGATGTTATGATTATTTTTGCCTTTGAATTAAAAAGGAAAAAGCAACCAGACTTGTTCAATTAGGATGGCATATTTAAACTGGAAATTACATGACATATTCAATCTTTAAGCTGTTCTTATTTTGTAAACATTCTCTGTATTCTAAGGGTGGAGTTGGATGCTGTAATGGATGCCGATGTGAAGGATGTTACAATCCTTATGGAAACAAAACAGGTGACACTTTACTCTATTGATTAGCCATTTTCAGTTAGTTTGATCATATGCTGAATCCATATTCAAACATTGGCTTCGGAAAACAAAGAAAAGAACCAATCTCCTACCATCAGAAATGGAACTTGTTGAACTAATAATACTTACATTTTCTTTTCTCACGAGCAATTAGGGTATGCGACTTCAAACTTTAATGGGATGCAAGAGTACTGTAGCGATATTAGCAAATTGTAGCCTCGTGTCAATTTCAAGATTGATTTATTAAAACTTTCTTGGTATTCACTTTTAAAATGCACGTTGGTACTGCTTCATTTCTTGTGATAATGGCATATTTTGATACCTCTGAGCTTTTTCAAGCATACAAGTTCGGTGAGAACAATGTTGCAATTATCAAATGGTCAAATGCCTTTCCTCGAATGCTTTCTCGAGATATGTACGGTCATTTTTACATCATCCTTACCTTAACACTTTCAGACTTGTACTCGGAACTGTCTGAAAGTTTAGAGCGGGAACAACTTCTCTCATTGGCAACATCATTAAAGCCCTGAAATATCTATCGGTAGTCGTATGCCTTTGATCCCATGCATTGTACGACCACTGAAGGTTTAGGCATCTTTAAGATTTTTATATTTTGTAGACTCAAATCGATGGCAATTGTGGAGGTTGTTGAAGTTTGCTGTTTCCTGATGTAAATCCTCATTTGGATTTCGGATTTTTTTTGGAATTCGATCTAGACAAATACTTTGGATTAAACTATGAATATTTCGATCGCCCCTTTTCTAAAGTCACTATGAAATTGATTTCTACATGATGATGAAATTGCAGAAACAAGTTACAGAAGAGCTGAAAGATGGAATAATCCATCTCGGGAGCAGCTGGATACTTTGGAGAGTCATAATGATTGCATCAAAGCTGAGAGACCTAATCAATTCTCATCAACATGGGAAGAACTTGCTGATATAGGCCATCTGACTCCACCATCACATTGTCTCTTAGGTGCAGTGGCCTCTTCAGGTTCTCTCAACATAAGGGACTGTTCAAAACAATTTCTAGGTCAATCGCAACAAGAAAGCAGCGTCCTCTCACCATCTGGCTACCTTAATTGGCACCATTCACCTAGTAGTCTTACTCCAAAATTATATGGATGTGAGGCTCTGCCTGAGCTCAGTTCTGACAGCTTTTTCTGTAACATGATGGAGGATGCTACGCCTGAGACACTCAAGAACACCTGTACCCCCAGTACAGAGGGAGTGAAATCTTGCTCACCTAATCAGAAATGGGTGTCTCCTCCAAAAATTCGTTCACATGAGTTAAGATCAAGCTCGTCACAGGGGTTGAGAAGTGGATGCAAATTCATTCTGCAGGATTTGCCTTCTTTCCCTCCTCTTACTCCATATAGTAAGTCACAGGCTGCAATCCATCAAAATGATGGCGATCATAAAGCTAGCACTGGCTACCAATGACTGGAATATGCTAAGTGTGGTATGTGATAACTTTGTTATTTGGATTTCCATTGCAACATGTCTGCAAAATATGGGTTTTTTCTTACTCGAAGCTGAAGCGAGTTGTGTACTGTCCTCCAGGATATATTCCAAATTAACTGCTCACAAGCTCAACCATTTTGGCCAAGAAATCTTGGAAGCATAATTTTCTCAATAGTGCTAAACTTTGACCCCTTTCTTCACCTTTGTTTGGTTAGATAACATTACAGCTTACCGGTTGCTACTTAAATTTACAACTTCAAGCAATTTTTAAATTCTCGTTGATCACTCTGTGATCATCTGCTTATATTACTCTTTCAGGTACTATTATGGGATTATATTTTATTTTTTCTGAACGAGTACTCTTGTAGGTTAATAATCTCTTTTTGTGCATGTGCATATACATGAATGCAACACTTTTCTCCTTTCTCCTATTTCTATTTTTGGGATACAGTGAATCCAAGATCAAAGATCTTGTCTTCCTTCTATCCAAGTTGTGGTATGGAAACTTGAATGGATAACTGAAAACTCAAACAGTCATGCTTTCACCAGAGAGAGGAAACCATGGTAGGCAAAACTCACTAGACTGAATATTAGATTAACCAATACAAAATGCTGAGCAAGCAGAAGTGATTAGACCCATCACTGCTAAATTATACAATCAAAATGAAAACATGCAAGATTTATTTTTAAGGTCAGGCAAGAAAGCAAAAGGGAATTAGGAAGGTTATATTATCTATACCATATGCTCCATAACCTGTTCTATTACTACCTACTTATAAAAATCCAGTCATCCTCTTCCCGTTATTGTTTTCCCTGTTCTTTCTCCTATAAGCTCCAACCCGAAGCCGATTCTGTTCTGCAACTAAGAGCGGGAGCCCTCAAGCCCCAGCCTGGCTGTGAGCCAATTGCGAACCTCATCCATTTCTTTGGGGACCGTGTAATGACCAAGCCTGCAGCCAAATTAAGCCACTCAAAAACTGCTTCAAGTTACATTCACCAGTAAAAGTTAATTCCTGCTTTCAGAAGAATTTTTTTTACCCCTCATAAGATTTGAAAATCAGGTTTCGGAATCCTGCTGTATTCAAGCTGTGAGCAGATTTCTCTCCGTAGTTATAGGGGACTACATCATCACCTGAAAAAGGTATGTTACTGTCGCATTAATTGCATATTCAATTGGAAAGGAAAACATGTATATCCTATAGTGGCTGCGATGGAAATAGTTGGTTGATCAAGGTGAAGAGTTAGGTCGATTTCAAGGCATTTTCACCGCTATGATGGGTTGTAGACAAAGCTACTAATTCCCTATATTTTTATAGACATGCTGAGTAATAACATTGTAGATTAGAGCAGATCAGTTGCACAGGGCCGTATAAAATCGTGATAGCGATGAAAAAGGCCTCAAAGGGTAAGTAAGTTCTTATGAAACTCCTGTCACCAGAGCAAAGCCAGCTATTCAATTCAGCTTCATAAACTGTCCAGATTGTTGAAGTGCCACCACCATTTATATTATGCTAGATTGATATCTTAGTTAAAAAAATGAAGCATTTTAGAGACATCAAAAACTGGAGTGCATACTTGTTCCATGGCAAAGAAAAATGGGCAACGATGCAGCACGCCTCGCAGCCTCGTGTGACCCTTCGACTTTGCTCCTTAAGCTCCTGTATGACAAAAGGCTCTCTTAACTAGAAATATGGGAAGATTTCGCAAACAAGTACTGAGCTCTATAGATGCTCTCCTTAGATAACAGGAGGATCCACCGATCCCTCATCCATGTAATAGCTGGAGGATAAAAGGGTTTATTCGAGAAGGAAAGCTCAGCATGGTCATACCTTGAACCTGGAAGCCAGCCACTTAGTCCAACAACTGCTCTGAGGTTGATAGGATACGCATTACCGTTACCATATTGTCCCAAGGCTGCACAAGTTGCAGAATAAATGGCTGTTGCAGCACCCATACTGAAGCCTCCAATAGCAACTTTCACTGTCACAAAAGGTGTTGCAAGAATGAAGTTTCCAATATTTGAATCAGATAATATGGACAGAGGTTATGCATTACACTGATACTAGATGACTTTAGTAGAACATATATGATAACTGCGACTTGGAGAACTGCACTGAGAAGTTCAACCTAGCGGACGACATATCAAAGGTGCATAATCCAGTGTTACAGTTTGGAGTAAATTGGTACAGGCTAGAAAGCATTGCTTTCATATAGTTCAGATGGACTTGAACTTCTACTTTTTGTTAAAATCAGTTGCCCTTGTAAGTAGTGTAATAAGCACACGGTACTTTATAAAATCTTACAACAGGATAAATTTGCATGCAGATTAGGTAGATGTTCACAGAAAATAAAGCCTCGAAAATACCATCAGCTGGCTCAGTAGACAGTAAATTTGCTATATGTGCTGCTGAAGCATCTAAACCCTCCCAGTCATCTGGGCTATCTTCTGAAATTTCTCCAACGTCGGACCCTGTACAAATTTCATAAGTATAATAGGTGAATGGATTCCGTCATGAAATATTTGAAGATGGAAGTGTAGTGCATGATGGTGATTAAATTAAAAAGAAAAAACAAGGCGATCATTCTTACATGCAGTGCAAGGAAATCCACCCAGCAGTGCCACAGGACGAGTAGGAGCAGTTGGGCAAATCCATTTAATCTGCATCATGAGTTTCACTCCAAGCATAAGATACTTATGGAGGAGTAAGACTAACAGTTCATCCACAAGGTGATAAATAAAGCACAAAAAAAAAAAAAATAGAAATTTATTCAGAGTGCACAAGATTAGGAAGCAAAATAAAAAAAACAAAATGAATTCCTTACATTTGGAAGAGGGAGATTTTCCAGTAGCTGGGACCAGCTGCAACCAAACAGAGAATAAAATGAGAAACATGTTTGGTTTTAAGATATAAATTATTAATAAACATCTGCAGTATATTTTCTAAGTATGATCACAGCATTTGAGAAAAAGCAGCAGTGGAAGACATAAATGCACGAATATCTTTATCTTCGAAGTTTTCAACAGTGAAAGAACAAAGCAAATTCAACATGGGGCATGGATTTGTGTTCATTGGCCATCCCATAGGATTCAGATATCAAAGATGATCTCTAGAAACAATCTATTGCTTAAGTGCATATGAATATCCTTCAAGAAATGTCTGCTTATCATTGTTGGGCTGCATGCCAGAATTAAGCGAAGTGGTGGTCATCTATTCATGAATATGGCATCTACAAGTTATCCAATTAAAGCCTACCCAAATTAAGCACAGTATCAAACAAGACAAAAACAGGAAAGGACGAATAATTTGATCAACATTATTTCACGGCGCTGCTGCTCTCCCCATGGAATTTATTCTAATGAGAATCTCAGTGAAGGGAGATTAACATTGAAAATATGTGACATCGTACGGAACCCTCCAATAAAGAACATGCCTCTGTGTTAACGTTTGTGAACTCCTTTATCTTATCCTTGTCCTTGATCAAACCAAAAGGTCCACCATATTCCAACACAGAATTTGTATGTAATACAAAAGAAGGAAAAGATAAAAAAGCATAAATCATTGTCGGCAAGTTATGGAATAACCAAGGCATGTTTACAATTAATCATTGAGTTCCCACTACCCCAGTTGGACTGTTTATCACATGAACTGCACAGAAAAACAGTGATCAATAGCTTGCTGATTAGTGATATGCTACCGACATGATGATGTTTGAGTCTGAAAACACTTAATTCCATGATGGACTTGAATATAAAGAATATGTTGTCTGCAACTTTTTACAAATCTAAGGAAAAAGTTTCTTCTATGCTTCTTTGGGGGAGGAGAGTTTCGGAACCTGAAACTTGGTTTTGAATGGGTAGAGAGCACTATGTCAATGCCATGAAAGAAAAAAAAAAAAAAAAGGCAAAATAACAGCTACAATTAATACCTTGAACCATTATCACCAAGACCATGTAACCAAACTATAGTGGCCTGGTGTTTTCCTTTGGGCCTCACCACATAAGTCCTCCCAAATTCAAAGTTCCTTCTAGCAGGTCTACTACCTGAATATTGAAGCGATGAAGTCACTTCTCCGTTCTCATATACCATGAGGTTGAAAGAACAGAATAAGAAGGAAAACATAAGTCTTGCACATGAAACCAAGAAGATCAACATTCATTTAACATTGCATTGATGGAACAAAACTATATTCAAATTGAAATGAAAACAGGCAATCAAGATATGGAAGGAAACAAACCAGAACCCATAGAAAAGTGTTGTTGGTAGCTCATTTTTGAGGATGGGACCAAACACCTTAGTGCACCTCCTATATGTTAATAAATGACAAGAAGAAGAGCTACTGCAATGAAGAAAACCTAGAAAGACAATGTGTATTTATAGTGTGGAAAAGGAATAAGACAAGTGAATATGCATATCTTTCACTAGTAAGATTTTTATGTGTAGTGTGTACACTAGCTACAAATTAGAAACTGAAAAGGGGAGAGGCAAGGCATCCAGGAAAAGGAGAGGGCGAAAAAGACAAGGAAAGAGAAAAAAAAAGAAAAAAAAAAGGAAGAAATCTTTTTAAGAGCAGAGAGAATCAAAGCAGAGAGGAGCACATTCATCCATTTCTGAGCCGCCCAGCTAGGAGAGAGGGAAGGCTCTGCGATTTTGCAACATAGAGAGGAATCTAATGCTTGGGGGAAGTGGCTAAAAAGAAATCCAAACAATTAACAACAACAAGAAGAAGAGCAACAATCAACAACAGCTTTCAAGAATATTACTGAAAACAAGAAAGAATAAACCCAAGTCAGCTTTACGAAATATATTTTCTCAATCATTTGTTTATGCATTTCTGATGATCGACAGATTCCCATTAACCACAAACTTAAAGAGAAGTTTCAAGTGTCCGACTTATCGATGACAGACAAACAAAGTGTGATATTCATGGAACTAGTATTGCCCAGCAACAGAAGGAAATAATGATGAGAAGTTGGATTTTCTTTATATTTACACGAATGTACTATATACAGGTGCACAGAACATAATGATATGTCTGCCTGAATATATGTGTGAATTTTCATATTAACAACCTGCATTTTTCAAAAGAAAGAGACACATGAAAAAGCATGTCGACTTTTGTCTCTCCTTCCAATCCTCTTTCTTGCTTTTCTGTTTCCCACCATGATAGTTTTGGTAGCTCAAGTCCCACCAATAAAATTTTTGTTTGTTTATGCTAATGTCATGGGGGGAAAACATGAGCACAGTTCTTTTCTTTCTTTCTTTCTTTCTCTGTAAGAGCCTGTCTTGTAAGCTATTTCCCGAGATTTCTTCAAAAAAGAATCTCAAGTGCTAATTTGTAAGCGTTCATGTGTGTGTATGTGCTAGCGCGCATGCGGATGATGCTCTGATGGTCAAACATAATGCACCTTCCCTTTTGCAGAATGCACTATGGATTCATGGTAAGGTTTTCAGGAGGGATTTTTGAGTGTTTTGCTAGGAAGAACTTTCTCTAACTCACTGTGAACTTTTTCCTAGTGCTGGAGTACTTTAGATTGTTATTATAAATGTCCATCCCGAGGCATGCTTTTACAAAATCGCAAAGCATTCGAGGACCTACTCCAATTTCATCTCATTCCATTCTGGTTGAAAGTTCTATACACTCACACAATTCCTTTGTTAAATGATAAGATCAGGAATCTCTAAAATGGGTGTCACTTCAATCAACACCACTAGACATCACAAAGAGTTCTTCAGCTCCTTTTTAACTCCCCTAAATAAAATTCCCTTTGCACCTACCACATGTTCCATCACAAATTGAGATCCAAATGCCAGGATTGGAATATGATTTGCTCTATGTGATTGGCTACTAAGTTTGTAAGCCAGGGCCAGCTGTAGCATATATCCTAGCTAGCCTCAGCTAGATAAGTAGTCTTGACGTGCAGACCCACCATCAAATGTTTCACACTTTGAGTAGATCACAGAGTGAAATAACAAAGGGTCTTGCCCTTTCATCATAAGATGTCACTTCGTAGGTCACCTAGAAGACGCAGCAGCCTTAACACAGGACGCAATGGTGGAAGAATTTTTCTGCTTTCTGTACAGATGACATCCATTTACAGTTGTTCCCAACCCATGTTTCTTTTCGCCTTCTTAAAACCAGGAATTCTTGGCTATGAACTTCAAACTTGAGGCAACACACACACACACACAGTCCCACTCGCTTTATAGCTTTAGCTATGGTGATATATAATTAGTCCCAAGGAGTATTCTTTTTTAGGGTTCCATGAACATTTCAAAAGCACTTGCTCTTATTCAACTAGTTGACTAAACTCATCCTCCAAAGAATCAGGCCGACATGGCATGCCGTAATTCGTTATTGCAGTAAATGCCGCACCCATCAAAAGCTCTTAAGCTCAATGTCAACGCTCGAATAGGGCAATTTCCCTCGTTTGTGGAGGAAAAAGAAAATAAATTAGGGCAACTTTCATGCTTGTCAACACCTAAATTCCATGCCCCAAGTTCAGTAGGGAAAGAATCAGTCTCAATTACGTAAATGGTTATTTTAATTTGTGGGTTTGCATATTAAACCGCAGACGATATATGTGCTGTTGTCAGGAGATTAAAATAGATGAATAAAGCACTCAGGTTAGCAAATTTTCACAAGGGTTAGAATATTCTGATAAATTACATGAAGGAGAAGACAGGATTCTCAGGGATATAAAACTAAGGCAACCTATTTTATATAGAAAGAAGGCTTTAGTTGTTCCTAAGCTGGCTTCCAAATGTATTAAAGCTAGCTCTACAAATAGGAGACAACAAGGTTCCAATCTTCAACAATGTGAATAAAGTGCAAAGGCATAATATTTTCTAGGTAAGAAGCTGGTGATCACTTACTGACGAGACATTTGTGAACCATACCATTTTAGCTTAGGTTTCCCTATGATCTACATTTTAATTGTAGATCGATAAACTAATTAGTGAATGTAAATTAAAGTAGCAAATGTAGCGACAAAAATTTTGATGAGACATGGATTAGATAGGTTACAAAATATATTGAGGGCGTTTGTTGAAATGAAAAAAAAAAAGTATTTTATACAAATATTAAAAGATTTGAGGTGTAAACTTTGTTTATACAAGTAATGAACTGCCTCTGATCTTTCTTTCTTTTTGTCATTCACATCATTTTTTTCATTAAGTTCTTTTACTTTCCATTTAACAATTAATTGTAGTTTAGTTTTGTAAAATTGACGCTGAATAAATTATAAAACAAAGCAATGCAAGATTGAAGAAATTTAAAATAATAATAATGCAACATAGAAGAAAAACACGGTTCATTGTAAGTTGCAATAGTTACTCACAATGTTTTTTTTTAATTTTTTTGTCACTTGAATTTTTTTATTCTTAATTTAATCCTTTTATGTTAAGTAGACTTGAGATTGAGTTTAATATTTTGTTTTGGTTAGCTTTATATGGGGCTCTCGTAATGTTAAAAATAAGTTTCGATGTTGAGGTAAAGTTTGGTTTGGCAAAATAAAATTTTATTTTATTGATTTTAACCAATTAAAATTTTAGGGACCTAATTTCAAATTGAAACAAATATTCAATCTTTTTTTTTCTAAGAAATGAAATCTTTATCTAAGTTTACCAACTGAATTTGTTGTTGAAATCAATAAATTTATTATCATTTATTAGCACATATAATTTTCTATTTATTTTATTAAACGCACTTATAAACTTTTTAGTTTGCTGTTAAATTTTTTTTAATGGTGTGAACCTATACTTAGAAACCTAAAGATGGTGAGTCTATACTTAGAAAATTTATAAGTTGCTGGAGAAACCCAAAGAGGGTGAGCACTTAGAAAATTTCTAAAGAGTTGGGGGACCCTATAAATGGTGGAGCTCGTACTTAGAAAATTTGTTATGTTAAGGAGGACTCATGGAGGGTAGAGCATATACTTAGAAAAATTTTAAGTAGCTTAGAGAAACCTATTGAGGATAAGGCTATACTTATAAAATATTCTAATAGGCTGAGAGGAACCCGAGAAGGATGAGTCTATATTTAGAAAATTTCTAAGAGACTGAAATGAACTCATAAAAAATGGAGCTTGTACTTATAAATTTTCTAAGTGGCCGGGGGGAACTCTTCGAGGGTGAGCCTATTCTTGGAAATTTTTTAAGAGGCTAAGGGGAACCCGAAGAGGGTGAGCCTACTTAGAAAATTTCTATGAAGAAGAGCGAGCCTATACTTAAAAAAAAATTAAGAGGCTGGGGGAAACCCGAGGAAGGTAAGCCTATACTTAGAAAATTTATAAGTGGCTAGGGGAACCAAGAAAGGTGAGTCTATACTTTGAAAAATTTATAAGAGGTTGAGGGGAATCCATGAAAAGTGGAGCCCGTACTTAAAAACTTTCTAAGTGGCTGAAGGAAACCTAAGGAGAGTGAGCTTATACCGAGAAAATTTGCTAAGAGACTGACAGGAACTCATGGAGGGTGTAGCCTATACTTAAAAATTTCTAAGTAGCTAGGGAGAACCCATGAAGGGTGAGCCTATACTTATAAAATTTCTAAGTGACTGAGGGGAACCCGAGAAGGGTGAGCATGTACTTTAAAATTTTAAGTGGCTTAGGAGAACTCAAGAAAAGTGAGCTTATACTTAGAAAATTTTCTAAGAGGCCAATGGGAACCCGTGGAGGGTGGAACCTATACTTCAAAAAAATTCTAAATGGTTGGAGAAATCTAAAAAGGGTGAACTTATACTTAGAAAATTTCTAAGTGGTTGGAGGAAACTCATGGAGGGTGAGTCTATACTTAGAAAATTTCTAAGAGGTTAGAAGGAACCCATTGAGGGTGATGCAATTACACTACGGAGACCAAGTTCATCCCTTGAAGAGTGGTGCTATTAAACTAAGGAGACAAAGTTTATCCATTGAAAAATGATGTTATTTCACTAGGAAAACCAAGTTCATCCATTCAAGAGTGGTGTTATTGTATAAGGAAACCTTATACCTATCTCTTGAAGAGTGGTGTTATTGCATTAAAGAGAACACATACCCATCCTTTAGAGAGTGGTGTTATTGCTCATGGAGACCTCATACTCATCCCTTAAATAGTAGTGTTATTGCATTAGGAAGACTACGTACTCATCCCTTGGAGAGTGGTGAGTGAAGTGAGGAAGGCTTATGGCCTAGCAAGAGTTGGGAAGGATATATACTTATAGCACGTAATGTTACCTTTTATGTATCATCAGAGCCCTCAAATCCTGGTGACATCTTTTGGTGTGTATAAAGTCTCTGGGGGGAGCCCTCTTATCTATCAATGGAGGGAGTCTGGGGCCGCTTTTGTAAGCCAGAAGTTGTGGCAGGTTAAGCTGACTAGCTGCCATTGCTTTCAGATTCAAGGAAATTTTCCAGACCTTTCGGTTCTGATTTATAAAAATTGTTTATGGGCATAACCTTAGGGTATAACCATGAAGCGTAGCCACGTGCTTAGTCGTAAACATATTCATGGGCGTCATTGCAGGTGTAGCCGTATATAGCCACGTGGGGTGTGGCCTAGGCATAATTGTTGGCATGTCATTGGCGTAGCTATAAACATAGTCACTAGCATAGCTACCGCTGCGTTGGGGTTTCATCAGCTATGAAAAGAGCTTTTGAGAAACAAGAATGAACTGACTTTTTATTCAGTTTCCCACAGACAAGTGTCAATGATGATATACCAAAAAATCCAAATAGCTTAAGAGTAAGGCTTATATGTTGGATAATTGATTAATCTCTTAGTTCTAGCAATCTAATTCATTCTCCTAGCCAAAGTGATTGGTAGGTAATGCCTGGTGTCTAGAAAGTCAAGGTGGCTAGTATCTACAAAAAGGTTTTTTTTTGTAGAAATGGGAACTCTAAAATGCTTAGATATCTTTTTAGAAAGAAAAATGCAATGATATTTTAGAGAGATAAACTCTAAAAATATATATGCTAAAAATACTGAGAATGAAGAGATTATGAACCTGAAGCTTGAAGGATTTATAGGTATTTATAACTCATGAGCCATGTCTTTTTGTGTAGAGAAGAGGTTGGAGTGTCATTTTGCCCTGATAGCATTAATGAGGGATAAATATGTCTTACACAAATATTAATGCGATAGAAATATGGTAAGTCTTTGAAGATTTTTTATACACTTGGGATGTATGGAGAATAAGATTTAAAATGTAACTAAGCTCGTGAGAGCTGAGCTCTTCTCCTAGGCTGAGCTCGTAGTGTCGAGCTCTTTTTTAGGTTGAGCCTATAAGAACTGAGCTCTTCAACTAGGCTAAGTTCATGGGTTGTTGGGCCGAGACATATTGCTTAAGATCAATTTAGAGTTTTTTAGTTCTTCAGAGTTTTTTAGACCCGATAAATTTAGTTATATTGCTCCAGCTAGAAGATAAAAGCTGAGAATTATAAAGCATGTGCTTATACTGTTATGTAAAATTATCCCTTTGAATTAATTTAAATACACCATGGAACATTTTCTTTCGTTGTGAGTATTGATCCCGCGGATTTGTAACGAAGGAAACTTCATAAATTTCAAAACAAGAGAGAGTCATTTAAAAAATATATATATTTATATCAACACCTCAAAATAATTCGAAAACATTAAAAATATATTTTTAATTCAGTTAGATTGCTTTATTTGTCAATACATGTTATTTGAATCTATTGTTCAAGAAAAAAACTTTAGGAATACACATTGTGAAGAATAAATACATCATGATCATTCTTTATATTTTCAATGATGATTTTCATTCTTCATTACAATATTAATATTAAATCTCTTCTGAAACCATCTTAAAAACTCATCTCTATATTTGTATTCAAGAAGAATTTACAAGATTAAATCAAGGACTCACTTTTACCTTGACATGGTAGATTTAATAAATAAATAAATTCTTTCGAAATTGATTCTAAAATTCGAATTCAAAACATGAGTGAGAAAAGAAATCTCTTGCTATCATTTGGGATTATCTAGTCGTTTAATTGATAAAACTTATTTAGCATTATCCAAAGAAATCAAACACCAAATCACCCACAGACTAACCCGAATCTCTTTATCATACTTTTAAAAAAGAAACGTCAACCTTTTATCCAAATAGGAATAAATTCATTGTAGGCTAAGTCTTGAACACATACATCAACAACAACAATAAAAAAATAAAAATAAATAAAAAATTACTGCTGTTTTTAAAAAGTTAAATTTTGTCTTTTAAAAGTAATTTATTTTTATATATTTTTAATTTATTTTGATGTGTTAATATTAAAAAAATTAAAAAACATTATTTTAATAATTTTTTATTAATAAACTGATGGGTTTCCATTTTCCGGTTTTCCTTGCATGCAATACATTGATGCAACGATGACGTGGTCTCACGCAGCGCTTTCTCTTGTGACAGACTCGCATAAATGATAAAACAGCAAGAAAGACTACAGAGGTGAGATTTGAAGGTCATGGCCCCTCTTAAATATCAGAATCGAAGTTTTGATTGATAAAATCCATACGCTATTCGTGATACATCATTCCGAATTTGCAATGGCACACGCCAATAATAACATTGAATGCTGTACTGGTGATGGAGCAAGAAGGGCACCATGTCACAGAACTCCAAAGATTCTATGGCTCCCTTGAAACTACATCATGAAGTTTCATGAAAAACTGGAAAGAATGTACGCCATTGATTATTGTGCAATGCATTAAAAGGGCCTAACAAAATCCCGAGATCCAGTAATTGACCTGTCTGTGTCTACATAACCACAAATGAGATTCCATTCCAATTGTTGCCAAAGCAACTGCCACAACGATAAAGGACCAATCAAAAACAAACAAGACATTGTGAAGCTTTTGAACTTCGAAGCTGCATTGTATACTGGGAATTGTCTCATCATCTTCTCAAATTTTATTCCAACAGCAAAATTGAAAGCTGCAATTAGTGATGATGATCCTCGTCGTCACCGTGTCCATCGGGCGGTCCTCCAGGGCCCACAACTTCCAGCTGTCAAACACCAACAACATGATCAGGAAATTTCAGCACTACTCAAAGCAACTTCTTGTTATAGAAGTGCAACCAAAGACAATTCAGTGAAAAAAAGACACTTGGTCTATTTGTATGGAATTCCATGTATCTGGACCGAAAGACAATTATTTGGTTACGCATTCTGTTACTTGAGTTACCCTAAGTCATGAATGGTATGATAGACAGCACATTGTGATCCAAAAATCAAATCCAAACAAAGTCCATAGACATCACTTTGTAATTGAACACTCAACACTGAATAAAAACTGCAAAGCCTTCGATGCTCAACCACAGGTGCATGCTCACATGCATACAAAACTAGATCTAAGGACCAGATTTATACATACATATTGACATTCAAGTTAAGCTTGGTACACTTCAGAGAAGGCCCTACAAATTGCTAAGTAATTTTAATTCAACTCTTCTACTTACCACAAAGTTCTGTGTGCACACCGGGCATTCATGAGGCTTGCCTTTCTCCAGCCAAAACCACACAACATCATGCTCATCCTCTGCAACTCAAAAACGAGAAAATTATGTGAACTTCATTTGTTCAATGTACTGCAATAAATTACCTTTGCTTTCAGTGAAGATGCACTAATCAGCCCAAACAAAAATGGAGATATAAGAGTGATAGAAGCCAACCTCCTTCACCTCCAGGGCATCCAACTATTCTCTTGTCATAGTAGGACTTGATAACAGCAGGCTTTTCCTACAAGGGAAATATATAAAGTCAAGATCATCACAGTTCTGAGCCATGAAAAGAGAGGGTATAATACAGACACAAAGAGATAACAACTTGTCAGCAATGAATGGTTGACAATTCAAAAGGGCCCATATTATAGGCAGTGATCCATACATAAAATCTACATTAAAAAAGGACCTGCAAGCATTTACAATGGTAGAAAATCCGAAGGGCACCTATTTGAGGTTTGCTATTATTGAACTACCAGCAGATTCAAATGGCAGTTTAGCAGAGTTGTGCTTGCAAATAAAATCATAACAGCAAAAGACACATCCATCTGAAAGAATCTAATATAAATAAACATAATGTATACAAACAGACCTCATATGTAAAATTAGTGAAGAAAAATGTGATGCCACTTGTCTACAAATATATATGTGTGTGTGTGCGCGCGCGCAGTGCAGGTTGGACCAAAATATGGCCCTAATGAGAACTGAACCAACCCAGGCTAACATGAGCCATTAGATTCTGCTTGTTAACCTTCCAAGAATGGGAATGAATGTGAATAAAGGTTATTAAATTAAACCCACTCATTCAGTGATTAACTCTGAGTAAAACTAAAAAAAATGGAATCAGAAAAGTCCTTCTAGATATATAACCATGGGATGGGGATTTCAGATACAAGGAATAGGAATGATCTTGAAACTTTTACCATAGCTACCCTGATCAGCACCTCCACTATCAATGCCATCATCTCTACCACCAAACCACCTACTGCCCCAAAACAACACCCCTGCCACCTTCACTGCTGCCAGCACAGCCACCACCACCAATAACAATTAATTAACTATTGTCGTAGAATCTTTTTCTCATCTCAGGTCTGTATAACATAGTAACCGTCTTTCGTTCCCATTGGATTCATTGGTTTTTCTCGTTCTCATTCTGATTTTTTTCTTTTTCATTATTGATTACTAACCATGTTCTTAAGTACATGATGAATTCTGTTTAAATAATACTGTACAATTTAAAAAACTACTTTTAGAGCAATACAAAGGTCAAGCGACTCAGCCCTTGGCACAATCCCAGAGACCTCAACACAGGAGCCATGTTAATGATCAAGTTTAGACAGGGATCCATTTAATCTTTACTTTAACCAAAATCACAGTCAAAACCACTCATTGTGTCGACCAACTTTCACAAGAAACCTTACACAATCACAATGACATTCAACCATGTAATGAAACACAACGGTGAGAAAAAAAAAACCAAGCAACCCGAAGTTTACTTCTTCCTCATGCCAAGTTTGCATCCTAATCAAGAAAATGCTGTCACCCTCATGACTGTGTTTTCATTTTTTTTCAAAACAACATATGGTAAGGCATGAACCATTTTTGTCACACAAACACAAAGCATTACAACCAATGAGAACACAGCTCATAGCACAAATGAACAGCGGTCAATAATAATATATAAAAGCACACATAGAGAATGACCTGATCTATTAAAAACACAATACTAAACCAGAATCAACATTGTTGAAGTTGCAAAGTGCAAAGCACTAACCTTTGTGCCAAAAGGGCCATCGGGATAGTCTATATCAAGAAGTTTCTTTCCCTGAATAGAAAAAACAATTGAAATCAGAATGATCTCTTACCCACTATATAATTAAACCCAAGAGATAAGTAGACCTTGGTTGATGACTACTGGAATTAAAAAAATGCGATGCATTATCATCATAAATTATCATAATTAGGTCCAAACAAAACAAAGTTTGAACAAGTGCATGTGACACTGCACTCAGTTCCATTTACCTTCCCATTTCATGCAAATCAAAATGACAAACCAAAAATCAGAGAACGCAAAAGTTCATTTCTCCTGTTTTATGAACATGATTGAAAACACAATTCCCTTTTCCTTTCCTCATATTACAGGAGTGGGGGGGGGGGAGAAGATCACCTCAAGCTCGGCTTCTAGCTCCTCCCGCTCATGTCCAGTGGCAATAGGCATTACATCCTCAACTCTCTTCTTCACGGCACCATCCACTACAAAACAAAGCAGTTCTTCATAATTTATTATTTGATTTCAATTTCCACAAGCGCATTCGCACACCATAAATGACGCAGATAATATAAATTATTCAGCGTTAAACAGCAGAATCATTTATCGGAAATCTATTTCAACTCAATCCAATAGCGGGCATAGATATTAAATTAAATTTAAAATAATTCAAAGATTTAAAATAAATCTCATCTCCCTAGCACATACCTAAATAAAATAAAAAATCAAATACTACCCTCAAAAACCACAATCACAAGGGAATAGTGTTGTTGTAATTGTGTGTAGGTGAAGATCTGAGAGGAGATTATAATAGACTAGGCTACAGTCGAGAGAGTTAGATGACCTGAATCGGCGCTAAAATAGCGATTGAAGAGAGAAGTGGAGGGAGATGGATTGATGATTGATCGATTGAGGAGAAGGGATTGAGTGGATCGGGCGGAGGTGGTGGTGGTGGTGGTGGTGACTAGGGTTCTGAGGTGTGAAGAGGCCAGTCTTCTCCACATTGTTTCTTGTGAATGTGTTCTCGTTTTGATGTGAGGTCACGCCCTGTTCGTAATACCACGTCTTCTCTTTCTGCTGCTGCTATTTATTTATTTTATTTTATTATCAGTAAGAAAGAAAGAAAGAAAATGGAGGAACGGAATGAAATGAAATGGGGGTGGCGATGGGGTTCCCGTATGGGAACCGAGGCAGGCGTGTGTGAGCACTGTGGATTCCCTTTGCACGTGACACACTTTCCCCACGTGCGTAACTTGGTTTTTCCCTTCCTTCTTTCTTTTCTCCCACTTTTTTTTTTTAAAAAAAAAAAAGGCTAAAACGGGTAGCGTAAACCCACAGTTCCTCAAACGTTTTATCCGAACGGCGCAGGGTCTCTTCAACTTGGCATAGCCTTGGGATTTGTTTAGTCATCATGTGAGATGTTGCTCCGCTGGCTTGGTTCGGAATTTGGTTTGGCTTCATTTGGGTTTGGATTGTCGAGTGTTGCAGGCTTGGCGTAATATTTGTTCTGCTTCGTGCGCCTGGTTGAGTGGCTGGAGCATTTGCTTTCATTTTGTGGCAAGAGGGTGTCGCTTGGCTACGTTGGCTTGGGATGTGACTGTGGAATTTCACCGGGGTGGCTTGCTTTAGTCTGTGACCATGCGATATGGCTGGGTTTTCATAGCTAGGGTTGTCAAATGGCTTGCATGAAGAAAATTCTTCAAAGTTGAAGGTAACAAACAAACAATACTGCTGGCAAACCTAATAACTTAAAGGTCCAGACAAGAAATATCCGACCCACAATTCTCACAACTATCAAGTCCGATGGAGGATACCTTGGAATGGAGTTTTCCCACCCACCAGCCTGCCCTGCATGAGAGAAAAACTCTCTCTCCAGTCAACAGAAAAACAAATGCAGGGACGGGTCTGTCTATGCCTAGAATTAAAACAAAATCTAAAAAGATCATAAATTTATTTACATGGATTGTAATAGTAAAATTATCCTTTTACCCTTCATAATTTAAACCATATAACTTGTTTTTATGAGCAAAATTGTTTTTTTCATGATATTCATTTATCATTACTAAATTTCATTAAATGAAAGAGTAATAATCTTTTAATTTTTTATTTGCAATAAATAATATTTAAAATACTCTTCAAAGTTAAATTTGCTTAACTGTTTGCACAGGGGTATTTTCAGTTTTCTATCTTTCTTAGTACAATGTAAACTAAGGTGCCCTTAGAGGTAATAAATTTCATAACTTAGATCAAAGGGTTTTTTTATTTTTTATTATGGCTTTTATCATAGGCGATTAGAGCATTTAGGTCTTTTGATAAATTAAAAAAAAAAATATTTATTGGCTTGTCCAACGCATGCATCTTTTGGGCAGCACCTCCCAGCATCCAAAACAAGTAGTTGTTGGCTTTGATGTCGGTTCACATGGAGGCATATCCATGGGAGCAATGTGTGTGTAAGGCATATTCATGGGAGCAATGTGTGCAAGGCATATCCATAATTTGTATCACAAGTTTCTTATCTTTAGCAAAGATTAGGCTAGGAATTTTTTTTATTTTTTCAATTCCTTTTCATCTTTATCCTTGGCATTAAGGTTTAACTTAAGTAACAAATTTTTTTTTGTTTTAAAATATGTTGGCAGCAGTACTTTAACATTGTTTTTCTATATTACTAAAAAAATTAACTCAACCAGCAGCGACACGCGGCTGCCTATCTATTGTCTAACTATCATGCCATGCCATGAACTTCATTAGATTAGAAGATGTTCCTCCTTCTCTATGTTACAGCCTTCCAAATTAATTAGGTTATCAAAATTACTTTTAGGCAACTTTGATGTCGGTTTAAAATGGCTTCTTTGTTAGGTTACTCGAAACACATACACACGATGAAAACGGTAAATTTAAAATTTCTCAGGAGTTTCAAAGATCTTGTTAGACAATTTTAGAATTATTTAGAATTTATACAAAAATTATCTAAAGATCAGATGTTATTTTATGTTTTAAATAATTGCTATAATTATTAGAACAACACATAAAAGGGCCAAAATTATTAGATCAATCAGCTCTCAAATACCATTCAAAATTCAGGTTTTGTCTCATGATTAAATGTTGGTCAGTATTCATTAAGGTGTATTAAAAAAATCAACTCAAGAGCTCCATTAACATGATTATAATGTTGTTTTCTGCAAACTTGTTGGCCTTTACATGTTAAAAAGTGTTCATTATAAAAATCCAATCACTCCCCTATGACCTTCTCTCTATGCGGTCTACGATAAGGCTATGAAAAGAAAACAAAACGATTATGTTCTTTGCACCATCCGAATATCATGACCATTTGAACAAGTTAACTTAATAGATAGCAGATTGAAGCTCACGAAGGAGAGGTAGAAAGGAGCTTTGAGGTTTGGTCATGAATTTTGCCCTTAAAAGGTAAGTTCGATTTTCGACTGGACTAGTTCTACCTTGATTCCAAATCCATACAGGGAAGAAGTACATTCAGTAAAGGCAGTCTTTGGAACACAATTAAAATTGTGTTTTCTAAAAAATTAAAAAAAAATTATTTAAAAATTATTTTTTTATATTTTTATATTGTTTTGGTAGGTTGATGTCAAAAATGATTTTTAAAAAATAAAAAATATTATTTTAATGTATTTCCAAGTGAAAAAACACTTTAAACCACAACCATTACCACACTCTCAAACACCCTTTTAAGTCATAAGTCGTGGTCTAGCGGGGGAAGGGACTTGTTTCCTTCCTCTGCACCTGAGTTCGATTCTCTTTGTGCATGTTTGTCACCCCCGCAGTACCTTACATGCCCACTGGGCTTGCAAGATGTTCAGTGGGCCTGAAGATTAGTTGTAGTGCGCGTAAGCTAACCCGGATACCCCAGGTTATCAAAAAAAAAAATCTAATAAAACCATCATTGTATGAAAAATAATATTAATTGAATTTGCACCTTTGCAAATTCATTAAAAGTGAATGGACGCATAAAGTGCGATTGAAAAATTGCAGAAA
>Ga0307515_10005474_pt1 | contig 25704 bp, 18 predicted proteins | sample 17_EM_MG_FD_194513 | JGI IMG/M metagenome (GOLD analysis project Ga0307515, IMG submission 194513) | Populus trichocarpa ectomycorrhiza microbial communities from riparian zone in the Pacific Northwest, United States - 17_EM | ecosystem: Host-associated > Plants > Roots > Unclassified | place... | reverse complement strand
CTGTACAGTCCTTAATTTTTGCCAAAATGCTCTCAAGACATAAGAAAGTAAGTTTATAATGCTCCCAGGCCACACCCACAGAGTTGTGGTTGCATCGCTAAATATTTGCAGGTGGGGAGTCGGTTGCTATGCCCAAACGGGCCGGGAATGCCAAAGTTACGATCCATGGGATAGAGTGAGTAAGGATAAAGTTGTTGGTTCCGCGGTATCGACGAGTTCCCAGGGGGTAGAGAGTACTTAAGTACGGGGGTCGAATTGCCGCGCGGCTATCCGGATATTGCGGTAGATGCAGAAAAGTGTGCCGAGGAGTATCACTAACAGGGGGTTTAGCGAAGGGGGTGGTGACAGTAAAAGTGATCAACGTCAGCGTCAGACAATTACTCCTGCCGACAATGCTGAAAGCCCTAGTTAGGTCATACCATCTAAGATATCAGTTCTTCTCGAGCGACGAACAATACAATAAACTAAGAACAGCAGCACCATCCAAGACTGACCGCTAAGAAAATTGCCATGTACTCTACTTATACGCGCACAGTTTCACCGCAAATGACCCAGGAATAAGATAAGATTTGCCCCATGCATACTCTGTTGCGCCACCCATTTAGATTAAGGAGTACCACTATCGGTAAGAGACCATTTACTGACCAAAATACCCCGTGTCCGGATCCTGTACCCATGTCCGTAGTTTCAACTCTATCCACACCACACTATAGAAGACTATATTTATGGCGTTGCTTTGTTTACGACAGGATTATGGTACCAGACGATTAGATGGGCGGAAGAACGCCGCCATAATAAGAAATTACTTACTGTACGCTCATATACTTTAGTATGTGGCAAATTACTTTCAAATGAACACATTACTTATAAGCTTAGTTAAGTTATAGCGTTAAGACGACAAATAAATGCTGAAACTGTTAAAAATATTACACTATTTTTAGTAGCAAAAGAAGCGTACGACTCGAAAATAAATAACCCGTGAGTTTCCTTTTTTATTAACTCGCGTTCAATTCTTGGTCAGTTTGTACTGCCTTTGTACTATACAAAGCAGAGCTGAAGAAAAGCAACCTTCAGTCGATGCTCTCGTAATCTAGAATTTCGTTTTTGCTTGAAAGCGGGCATGCGGGTCTCGTTGAAAAATTTGGCTAAGGAGAATAGTTCTCGGACTTAGATCCTAGATGTGGCATACTTGGCAGAAGAATTCCCGACCCAGCAATACTGTCTACTTTAAGTAACAACATCTCAAGTAACAACATCTCAATACACTCCTATTGATTAGGAAAATCACTGCCGTTTCAAAATAGCTACGTGATCCGCGTCTTCGAATTGCTCTCCACGCATGCATAGCTGCGGCTACATATATAAGTGTCATGGTTTCCGTTGCAGAATCGCTTAACTCTATCGGATTTCTAATATAGTACTAGGACGGTAGCACCCCGCATCATCGCCGAGTGCTCTCACCTGACTAAAAGCGATGATAGACCTCAACCCTGACCCTGGCACCATCCACTGGCTCGCCACTTTATAAGTACATCATCTACTGATTAATTAGATTCACCACCATTCTTGAGAAGTTCCTACATCAACATGAGCAGAGCCGGAAACCGACGACTACAGTATCTACCACTCGCTCTAGCAGCTGATCTACACTCTGACACGGGAGAGAGACTTAAGATTATACGAACCGGACAACCGTTCGCGCCGTCGGTAGGTAAACAGAGCTACGTTCAGCTCAACGATTCTTTTGTCATTCCACCGGGGTTGCTACATCCCCTTTCGGAGGGAGAATGTGTTTATGGGTAGTTGCCGGAGATATACCACGTCTGGGACATATGGGAGTGCGCTTCTGAGTATGTACCAGGACTCTGCCTGGGTTGGCACTTATGAGAATACGCTTGTGAGTAGGCACCCAGAGCCCGCCAGGATTGTAACGTATGGGAGTACACTTGAGGATAGACATCAGGACTCTGCCAGTGTTGTGATGCATGGGAATAGGCTTGCAAGTAAACACCAAGAGCCTGCCAGGATTAGAACGAATGGGAGTACGCTTGTGGGTAGGCACCAAAAGTCTACCGTGGTAGAGACATAGGAGAGTGCGCGGCATGATCACTATCCCTTGGATCGTAACTTTCGATTACCGGACCGTTTGGGCCATGGCAACAGGCTCCCCCCACCCTAAAACCATGGTGATGCAACTAAAATATAGAATGATGACCTGAGACTTTGTAAAGCTATTTAATTGTATCATAGGTGTATTCTGGCAAGTTCTAGGGAAGCTGCCACACTGGGGGAGTAATAAATAGAGCTGCTCTTGTAGGGGTGTAATCCTCAGATTTGTGATTCAAAAAACCTGAAATGTCAACCAGAATACTGCGACAGCAGGACCCCAACACCTCCTACCAACTTGTACCTCTTGAAGAGGATGGAGAAGCCACTGCTGGTGAACTTCCCTTATCAACAATATCTAAGGACCATGGAAAATCGAAAAAACGGCGAATCACGAAAATCACTCGCCCACCCCCGCGGACCCCCAAATCCAGTTCCCCACACCTCAGATCTTTCAGGACCCTCCCACCTTCCACCCTATCGTTCCAAGATATCACCCACACGCTGCTTACAATACCCTGCCATCCAAAATCCGTTTTCAGCATACAGTAGAACCCTTCGAAATTTTAAGCCTATTTTTGACACAATCACTATTGGAGGATATGGCAGCCAACACCAAGGCATATGCTGCTGCTAAAGCCAGGGAATGACAGCTGGAGGGTGGTAGGAAGTGGAAGGAGGTCTCTGCATCAGAACTAGGGGTTTGGTTAGGGATTGTGTTGTACATGGGGGTGCATAGTTCCCCTGCAGTAAAGGACTACTGGAGGCATGATGGGCTGAATCATACCCACCCTATCTGCGAGTATATGGGCCAAACACAATTTGAGGAGATGAAAAGGTACTTCCATGTATCCTCCCCAGATCTCCCAAAGATAGCACCAACAGGAAGGCGACTATGGCACAGTAAGGTCGATGTTATTTTGGAGCAACATCGAAAACGTTCACTTAAAAGAAAAGGATATGAATCGAAGGATACTGAGCGTGTAGGGAAAGATGTTTGTAATATCTACAACTAGGGCGGATATCATGGCCAAGCTAGATACCAGGGGTCGCAATAGTCCGTCTGCCTGCCAGTATTTCAAGTCCCCACGTCGTATTCTAGTCTTGGGCAAGATATTGCAAGACCAAGGCCCGATTACAGCGATAACGGTGACACCCAGCGCTGGGGTCACTGCTTCACTTGTAATTATGCAGTTTTTCGGTCCGGGCGCAGTTAAGCGGGCCCTCCAATCTATAGATGATGGATTGAGTAGGCTATAATGTGGATTATGTACCATAGAAACGGTTGGGAGGTACATTGATATCGTCACTCGGTCATGATTGTATCACTCGCACCATGTATCCGTCACTCACAAGATCGCCAGCACCTTCAGCCCTACAGTCTAAAATCCACAGGATGGCAAATGATAGTCTGGGGCAAGGCAAGGGCTTGCTCGGACAGGGCGGACTGTTGCGACTCCTGCTAGATATTAGTCATTTACCGCTTATTGACTCCTCATTTGACTGGGGCGGCTTTCCAAAAGCCCGGCTGGATCTTACCAGACTATAGCTCTGTAGATTTCCCAGTAGTAGATCTGACAGGTTAGGAACACTGATCAAATTGCAAAGGTCTAGAGCAGGATAACAATTGTGTGGAGGAGATGAATTTAGTACTTCACTGTAAATCGATCAAATACAGTACCCACTTAAATATCTACATATCACTACATAAAGAAAAGTACCCATAAACCCGAGCCATTAGGAGGAGATACACACTATTGTTAACCCTTCAACAACAGACCAAAACGCTGCTTAACCTCACTCGCTATCACCCATTATCACACTCTCCCTCTCTATCAGCCGCTGACATAAGCGCATAGTAGCTCTATTCTCAGAGGCGTATCGAGATAGTATAATATGGTTAACTATCGGATATACTGTATACACTAATTGAAGTTTCTTAGCAATGCTTCTCTTATGTCAGTGTCTCGTATGTTCTCTGATTTTATTTCCTCTTGATCAGAGTCGTTACGTTATCGAAAATCTTCGGCACTAAGTCTTCTCATCACTTGCTTCATATTTCGTCATGATACTCTAATACCCTATGAGTAGATACGGGGCTTGAACCGAAGGTTATCACTAACCGCGAGTTAGCGATATGGTTGGGATGAGCAAGGGAGGTGTCGGACAAATAATGGCTGCCTAACATCAATGCGAAGGTTTATCGCAGAGTTATCAACCGTCCCGTTCGGGCAACCACACCCGATCCCAGACTACGATTTTTCAGGCTTAGAATGCACGCGTGCTTTTCCTCCGGCATTAAATTCCAGGCAAAGTACTGCGCCTTACAGATTGCACGTAAAACTCACGAACCGTTAGGCTAAATCATGTTTGGACGGTGGAGAAATCAAAGCCTTGTATATATGGGAATGTGTTTCTAATTAAGTTATGTGTATCTGATCACTGAGACCATAGCAACCACAACCGGAATGTTAAGCTCACCACCAGTGCTACCACGGATACCCACTCCGCGTAGCCGCCAGTTCCCTATCGGAACTTGTTCCGGGCACTAAGGCAGAAGCACTCAGCCATTTGACGGACCAGGCCGCTGAAATGATGCTTGAGGCGACGAGGTTAGGCCCCAAAAGACTGTAATCGCCCCGGTTCGAATCCGTTAGGCTCCCTGTACCCATGGGATTTCCACCCCATGACTCCTCCTCGACTTTTACCCGAAGATGCTAGATACATACTATCAGTAGTTTTTCTCTATTCCTAGTCACGGAAAAAAGGGGATGTACATCATCGGTGACCCCGGATTCGCGCTTCTTCGAGCACCTATAGAACCGGAGTTCCCACTCCGAGAATGCCATGTCACGAATCTATGGACACATTGCACCAGGCAGGTTTCGGCATGTTCCAATAGATTCTCAGTCTGTAGATTATTGGCCCCCTGAAGGGTTGAATCGCACGTACTTACTGTGTTTCCCCTTCTGTTTGCTTCATAATTGGCTGGAATCATACTTAGGATCGTAAGGTTTCAGCGTCATCGAATGTGCGTTGGTACTCACGTGCGCAATCTGAGAATTGCGATAAGCAGGGATGCTTTATCGATTGCCGGCAGCAATGCAGCTGCACACACTTTGATGGACTCCGGTAATTAACGAAATATTGCTTAGCGCAGCGCCACTCAGCGATCCGAAAGCCCCGATCGGACGATCAATGTTCCGAACAAAAGAGCCGATAAGTGGCCCCTGCTGCTTTAATTTGACAGTCCATTAAGAAGTTACAAGGTTCCGAGGTTGATCATATCTCAATACTGTGTATCGGATCCTGTGTATTTAATGGCAACTTCACACCATATGATATCAACGGCTAGGGAAGCAAAAGTTCGTCCTGTCCGGGCATGACCACTCCGAACCGGATTACGATTGCCTCCTAGGGATTGGTGGACTACAGGATAATTAGTACTGGCTGTCAAATTAATGATAGCTCTAATGAGTAGTCATTTCAGGGTTAATCAGTAGTCATATCAGGGGTAGTGACTCACATATTGCCGATTGCTGTGTTGCCAATGACTTTTCATACTCATTGAGGTTGCTACTTATAACCCTCAAACACAGCCATGATGAGAAGCAAAAAAAAACTTCAAAACCTAATAATTTAACATTGAATCCTTTTAATTTGGGATTATGTTTTCCATGAGTGGGTTATGCTATAAAATAATCTTCACTAGAAGATTACCCTTTGGTTAAGAGGGTTATTTTGATTAAAAACTGATACTTAACAGTACTGTCATGCTGTAGCTGAATTTTCCAAGCATGCTGAGGAAATCCATTAATAGGAATCCCATCGGCTGGATGAATAAGGCTTCAGAAGGGTACATGGTATTGCGGAAAGGAAATAAGGAAAATCTAAAGCGATGGGTATGGCTGAACTGTCGACAGTGGGCAGGTATGCGAATGCTCTTGTGCAATGAAGAGCATGGGTGTCTGACATTTTCTGGCGTGGATAGATAAAATAAAAAATAGTCAAAATCATGAGGGTGTGGGTAAGGGGAAAAAACAGAAAAAACATATGGCACAGGCTATCCCTCCACCTCTTTCTCACCCAGCTTCAGCAGTTCAGAATAGGCAATACCCATAAGATCTTCACCACTTCCTGTCAGCTCTTGTATCCAATTGCTGATGACAACATGGGCCTCATCCTTTTCCAGCCCCTGATCTTCCTCTTCCGACACTACAACAAGTGACCTGATCACTATTAAATTTGCACCTTCCTCCAGCTTTCGCTTAGTGTGGTCCCCAGGTGTATCCCCTACTCCATCCTCGGCCCACACAGTCCCTAGTGTTTCATATACCTTGTACCCAACCTGCCCAAACATGTTGCCCAATGCAATCCAATTCTCACTACTGATGCTTTCAAACAAGTAATCATAGTGGAAGATATGCTTACAGGGAGGGAGACACTTCCTAAACATGCTGCAGTCACACTGGCTTCTTATAGGTGGTGTTTTTCCAGTACTAATTCTCTTGTATATGGAATGTATAATCCAGAAGGAGCTGCTGAATGAGTATTGGGAAGCAGCACATTTCTAGGTACTGCTTTGTCCCACTTAGGCTACTCACCCTCCAATTGGATGCGCCTGATTCTCCTTGTGAATCAAGCTGAATCGTGCTGTCCTTTTGGGTAATACTGCACCCCTTAAATCCATGGTTGGACTTAATACCTTTGTTGCTTGTGCCAGATTTGATGCACCAATGCCAAGCTTCGACTGGATTGGTAGCAGTTACCTGCAGAAGCCGGGGGTTGTGTTATCTTGCATAGAGAGACCATTGGCTGAAGGTCAAAAACCATTCCCTTTTGATATAATTCCGCATTTCAATATTAGTTGGGGCCCCTAAGGTGGCTTGGATGTCATTGTAACAGCCTCTCTTAGTGGGGTGCTGAAACATGGCACTGATGAGGTCTTTTGAGGGTGCCAAGTATTTTCTTGCATTTAATTGGCAATCCAGGGTGCCCATGGAGTGGACTGTACACAAGGAGTGGGAGACTTCAGCTTCCTCTAGCAATAATCCTGGGAACACATTTTTGACTGCTGATTGCTCAGCAGCACTAACATTAGTCCAAGAATACTGCAGGCATCGTAATCTCTCACACCATCGTTGAATTAGCTCTCTATGCGCAGGAAGTAAATTGAGCTGTTTAATTTGAGACCAACAAATTTGCACAGGCACACTGCACCTGATCTTCATTCCTGATCATAAGAGTGAACAGGGGCAACTGTTGCCTATTGGTATTATGGGTTGCATCCATAAGCACCAAACTATTCCTACCACCCAAAACAGCCAATTATAAAGGGTGTCCAAATACATGCCCCTGTACAGGCTCATGATTTCAGCCTTTGTCATTGGAATATATGGGTCCCTGATGGTTGTGTTGCATGTGAAGAAAGTCTTGGGCTTCTGACAGGTCGACTTTATGATTGATTGCAGGGTTGACATTACAAGAATCTGTGTTGGCCCATCCTGATGCACCTCCCACATTTTGGACATCAATCTGTATTTGATATTAACCTCCTGCCACTTCTAAATCTGTCTGCCATAACTAAGTTGCAAGTACACTTACATCATTTGTGATGAATGCTGGTGCAAAGCCTTTACTTGACTCAGCCTTAGCCAAAAAGCTCAATACTGAATTTCATTTTTGTGCATCAATATCATGTATCTGCTCAAGGAATTCCTTGGTCACTGCAGTCTGTCAGGATATTGCATAGATTGCTTCAGTGAGGTCTATTGTATTCGGTATATATTGGATGACCTTAATCTTCATTCGCCATGTATTGGCATTTCTACTATGTCGTTTAGTGCAGCGATTCAAATTTTTCTGATCAGGACTAGGGTGTTCTGGTTTGTTCTTCGGTTGGTGGGTTTTGCGTGCTAATTGAGAGAGGTAGTAAGGGGTGGTTAGGCCCTGTCGCATTTGGCCAAGCATTTTGTGGAGGGACCACACATTGTCCATATAGAGGAAGTATGCATCCCATTGAGTCTCATTCATAAAAATAGGCTTGGTAGAATGAAATCATTGCTGACAAATTTCTTCTAAGTTGGGAGGAACAGTGCAAAGTGTAGACATGTAAAATAAATTGGAGATGATGAGGATGATGAGATGTGGATATGGAGTCCTCTTTTGCACACAAAACTGGTAGCTTTTATACTTTTTTTCATAATTTTTGTACATCCAAATGTGCTGTCAGCATGAGTGCAGGCGCATGCAAAGCGACACAAGCAGCGCAACGGCGTTCGCGCGCCTGCCCACTGTTGACGGTTCAGCCGTACCCAAAGCTATGGCTCTTGCTCATATATTCTGTTTGAGTGAATGCGCCGATTCGACCGTAAACTGTGTAGCATATATACGATAGCGCACTTATCGCTGATTATGTGCACTCAAACGGAGTCTTTCCCAAGAGACTATTGCAACCGGATGATACAAATATCAGCACTCGCTCTCAACCCAAGCCGTTTCACTAGATTGTGTTACCATCGCAGTCCTGGCAGTTTCCACTCTCCATAGCTATGACCAGTCTCCGTGCCCTCGTATGGTTGGTGTAAATCAAGTTGGGATTCGTTAATATTCAAACCTTAGCCTTTGTCGTTGGAGTTTTGGTGAAGTTTGGCAGCCAGTTCTGATGGCTACAACGGGATGCTACGTGGTGAGAGAAAAGACCTCAATCATTTGAAACATACCTCCGCGTACCGTGTTGTAACAGTAGTTCAGCAACCGTAAGGTGACCGTTTGCTACAGCCCAACGTAATGCAGTCCAACCGTTACGTTCCTGTTTATTGGGATCAGCACCTGCATCGAGCAACTTTCGTATTGCCTCAACGCATCCCATCCCCAATGCCTAAGCTAAAGATGTATCGTACATATCTGCAATTGCGTTAGGGTCGATGCCTGCCATAAGTGTATCGTATATGAGCCATCCGATGTTGAAATATGCCGCCAGGTGAAGTTTTGTAGTATACGCGGGAAAACAAGGCAACTGTTTTTTGGTGATGAACAACCACCAACAAAGTATTCCACAAGTGATGGGTTCCTGAAAAACTCCTTCACTAAAGTTACAAGTTTCGGTGAAGGTTGTGATGTCGTCATGAGGTGGTCCCCAAAGCATGGAATGAGTATTTCCGAAATTGGATATTTCCTTCGGGTAATACTACATCCGTACCCCTGCATTGATATCCATCTTTCATCAGTGATAGAATAATGTCCAAACATGCTTCTGCAAGCAAGGAATTGGCTTTTGATTCGTCGAGCACCAATCCAGGTAAGTTCCGTGGGTAGGTTGCACACCCAAAGTCCGCCAATACAAACTCTCTGAGAGTGTGGTGGACTACCTCAACAGTGCCTTCTTTGTCTATAACATCCAGCCCTCCAAAGAGAGCCTCGACATCTCCGGTGAAGTCGTGCCACTCAGGGATGCATAGTTCGGTGCAGATGGCGAACAGCAGTTCCGGAATCTTAGCGGTCTCTTTGCAAATACCACCCATCGTAATATAATCTAGACGTCTTTGCGATTTGTTTCGATCAGCCGCTCCAGTGCAGCAGTGTACATTTCGGAGTGACCGCGGTAGCGTGGCGAGTTTGGCATCCAAAGCATCATTAGTTAGAGGTTGGTCTCTTCGTTTTAGCTGTTGGAGGATAAGTGACACCCAGAGAAACATCCCCTTGGCATGCGCTTTGAGAAATCGTTGAATTTCCGTCACCATACGATTAGGCAGACCCTTTCGTAATGAGAGCTGGTGCACTCGGGAATGAATAACTGCTTCCATATCTTCTGCAGTACATTTGGTCGTCATACTCATAGTATGATAATTGTAAAAGGTTATATTGATATACTCCCTCGCACTTGTTCGGCTCGTGATGAGAACTTTCAAAATCGGACTGCTGATTTGCGGCGAATAGAATGTTTCAACGAGTCTTAGGATGTTCTGATGTAGAGACGTATGCATTGATGCTTCACATTCGTCTAGAGCATCAATATTAATAATATTGTCACACCACTAAGGACTTTCCCTAGCATACGACGAAAACCGTCCATAAGGACTGTCATACCCTAAGTAGAGTGAATACAGTATGATTAAAACAAAACAAAAAACCGTCATAAGGACTCCCAACTCCATGACGAGCAGGTATTGCGAGCGTGGGAATTTGAGAGATACCCTCAAAGACAAGAATGCTGTTGAACCAGCTGACTTATTATTGTGCGCAGAAATATCGTAGCGGTTCCATCCACCGCGCCGCTAAAGAAGAACCACAAAACGGTGCGATCATCCTGAGGTGGTACAATTGGGCTGTCGTTTGGCAGTGAATGACCACAGGATTTTAATATCTTCGCAACTGTATTAGTTTTGCCATGGCCGGGACCTCCGAGTATAGACAGTAAAATGGTCTCGTTGCTAGCCTTCCAGGATTGGTATTCTTTACTTCCAAATACCCATCCACAATGTTTTTCTGTATCACAGGTGATTTTCCAAACAAGAAACCTCTGATCAGTAGCACCCAGAGTATTAATGCACTCTATTTTGGCATTGGTTAGCAGAGATTAGCACAGATAACGTAGGAACACAAAAGGCTAAGTTTCATTACCTAGTACACTACTCGCCAAAGCGTGCGAGTGTGATTCAGCGGTCTGAGCAAAAACATTTGTATCCTGGAAGGATTTTCCGTCGTGTGAAGCTTTCTCAAGAGCAAAAGCTGCCAGTTCCTTCATACAATCAACGACATCTCGGAAGTCATCGCCATCGGATGCAAATATGCACATAGTGGAATGATCTCCTTGAACTGGCAAAATTTTCTCGCGGCGGCTGGCAATATCCAAGATTGAAGATTTTCGACTGACCACTATCTATTTAAATTTAATATTAATTTATCATTCATATTAATTGTTTGAGAATTTCAATTACTCACCGCTGGTGGCGGCCCATGGGGGCCGCAAGCCACCGGCCTCATAGCCGCAACCTTAAGCCGAACACCACACAAGCCATCGGGCCAAATCCCATGCCAACAATGTTATGTGTCCATGGTTGTTCTGGTCCATGCAGTTCAACCCGTGGACGAATATTACACTGCCATGTCGGTTGTTCCCGCTCTTAGATAGGCCATATTTTGCGGTTTCAAAGCATATGTTCCGACTGGGTGGCGAAGAAATCGGCTTTGTGAATAAGTCGGCTGGTTTGTGAATAAGTCGACTGATTTGCGAATAAGTCAACTTTGTGAACCAGCCGACCAAACAATGAACCTCAGTCGACTGGGAGATAAAGTCCTCAACTTTACCATGCAGTTGACTGTACTATAATATCAAACATCATACTGCACCGGCAAAAATGACCTTACATGTAGCGCAGCTCATAGTAACCGGTTTTTCGGATGGCATTCCACAGGAAATTTTGCATGTGGGTACTATGAGCTCCTATGGACTGCGTGTGAACATTGGTACTAGGTTGTCAATTGCACATGGTGGCTATGGAGCATGGGCACATGGGGAAATGGCAAATACGTGGGCATTGGCAACGGCTCAATCTGGTGATCTGCGCGGGGACACTATGAAGTACTATGGATCTATGCAGCCCAGTAGCAGTGTTCGAGTTCCCAGCCAGCTGGGCGGACAGTTTCAGCACATAACTGGCCGGGCTTGGGCCCGGCCAGTTAGGCTTTCTGGCTTTTACCCAGCTTTCCCGGTTGCAACAATTATCATTTCACAGCCTTCTCTGCCATACACACCATTGTGTTCATGGCACTTTGAGATGCAAGCAGGCTGAAGATGCCGCGAGCTGGAGACAGTGCTGGATGGAGATGGCACAGGCCGCAGACAGCACCGGTTGGAGATGGCACTGGTTGCAGATGGTGCTGCTCTTGGAGACGTAAATGAAGTGCACTTGGAGATGGAAGCAGGCTGAAGATGCTGGCGCTACTAAAGCATACCACTTTATAGTACAGTCGACTGCATGGTAAAGTTGAGGACTTTATCTCCCAGTTGACTGAGGTTCATTGTTCAGTCGGCTGGTTCACAAAGTTGACTTATTCACGAATCAGTCGACTTATTCACAAAGCAGCCGATGTTCTAGTCCATTCACGGAGGCGGTTCCTCCGCGGAGTACCTAGGCAGTTCACGGAGGCCCACCGTCCGTGAAAGATCTGTCCATTCACGGAGTCCGTACCCCACCTCCGTGAACTGACTAGTTCGTTCGCGGAGTCAGTCAAAAATTCCCAATGCTCTCCTCTGCACGCATGTATGTGCATGCACTAGCATGTACGTACACTCAGCTGGCACTATCCAGCTGAATTCAATCAGCGCAACTGCATCCATTCAGTGCAGCACAATTGAGTACATTCATCAACTACATACGTTCAACGCAGAGCAATTGTGTACATTCATCAATCGTATACGTTCAGTGCAGTGCAATTGAGTACATTCCTCACAGTGCAACTGAGTATGTTCCACGGATTCTATCGTACTAACAATATGGACCACCTTACATCTACTACCTAAGAACGAATTCCGCCATTGAAAAAGAATACCCATCGAGGACTTACTCTTCGAGAAGCTGCTCGTCTTCAGTTCGCTGCTGAGCTCATCCAAGTACGTTGTAGGTGTAAAGGCAACTGCACGGCTGGTCATTGCAAGTGTTTCAGACCAAAAGTCGAATCCACACTTTATTGCCATGGCCGTGATGGTGGTACGCAGTGCACAAATACTGGACATTCTGCCGCGCCATCAGGTACTTTCAATCTCGAACGGAATACAAGATTAGCTCCACCAGAGCCAAGTCACAATCTAAGAAGCCGTCGAGCCAATACACAAGGATATGCTTGGGAGGATAGTGATCCCACATCTGCGGAGGATACTGGCAATTCGAGCAGTGATTTGCCAGACCTGGATACTGAGGAAGAGGAGGTTCTTGAAGAGGAAGAGGAAGAGGAGGAGGGCAATGAGAAGGAGGGCAATGCGGTGTTGCCAGCGGTCCAGGTGCGGACCAGTCCAGACTGGAACCGCCCAAGTTCAGTCCAGTCCAGTCTACTCAAATTTCGCACAGGGATCGCACCAGTGCACAATTTTTGCGCACTGGTCCGGAATCTGTCTGGACTGGTCCGGACTGCCTACGCTGGCAGCATGATTATTAGACCATTTCCAAGCCCATCCGGAAGCGTATGTCAACTAACAGGTGCTGCAGCGAAATCTGTGATTAGTCTCTTAACTCACACTCTCTGAATTGTCTAAGATAACACGTAGTCATCAAAGATTTACAGGCTCTCGCGCCAATTCAAACCCTAGCCCAACGTCACATGATATCGGTACTCTACATAAATCAGCCCAACAGTGATGATTTGACTGGAATGTTATCCAAGGAGAATGATTTTCATAGAGGATACTATCCGAGGAGTCTGGGTTCCGAGGAGAAGCCACTCTGATACCCTTGGTTAGGTATTATGTACATTGTTAGCACTGGACTGGTCCACACTGCATCAGTCCAGTGCAACACCCTAAATTCCCCGTCCAGTCCAGTGCAACTATTTTTCGCACTGGACTGCACTGATCTCTACAATGGACTGGGACCGTCTGGACTACTGGCAACACTGGGGCAATGAGGAGGGAAATGAGGAAGATGAGCCGTTTCAAACGATGACATGGAGCACAGTTTAATTGAAGTTGCATCAGGACGTCCAAGAGGCATCCAATTGTAGGGATCATGATGATGTATAGAGTATTGATAATTTTTCATTGACTCTGTGAATGAACTAGTCAGTTCACGGAGGTGGGGTAAGGACTCCGTGAATGGACGGTTCCCTCATGGAAGATGGGCCTCCGTGAACTGACTAGGTACTCCGCGGAGGAACCGCCTCCGTGAATGGACTAGAACAGCCGACTTATTCACAAAGCCGATTTCTTCGCCATCGAGTCGGAACACATACGTACTCCAGTTGAGCCGCTGATACTCGCAGATCATGGACCCCACCCAAGGAGGCACTCTGAAGGGGGCTGTCAAACTCACGGCCCTGTAGAATTTTGACAGAGCTAGTACAAACCATGCTACCATCAAAATACGGCGGTTGGTTATTCATTCGTCGAAGTGTGCTTCTGATTTAGGTGACTGGTGGGGCGATGCAGCGGGGATGGATGATTTGAAGCAAGTTGATCCCTGCAACTACAACTATGAACAAGTTTTTGCTAGTGCTTCCTGTTGCTGCGCGCAGGGCAGTGCATTTCAGGCATGTCTGGCGTGACACGGCAGTTCCGTGCAGGGTCGTGAGTGGGGTGGCTATGCAACGCCGGTGGTACGTTAGCCCCAATTAAAACTCGGCTAACAGCCGAATATGCACCATGTTCCCGCAGGTTTGTTATGCCATGCACGCTAGCGTAAATCGACGATGCGCACAAATGAGCGAGGTTAGTTTTTATTATATGTATGGCAACCTTCCAGCTTAAAAGTGCAAGGTTTGTTTTATCTTGTTATAATACGCTATTTATGAACCACATAACACCTAAAACAACCCCGGTTTAGCTGCGGATTTCATCGTTAGGACATATTTATCGACATTTCAACCAATCAGGGATCACGACGTAGTGAGAATGGGCGGACAAAATAAGGGCACCGTCCGAAAAAAAGTAATACCTTAATGTAGTCAGTCAGTGTCTTGCGTTAATGTGCTAGTCAGGTACCGAAACCATCCAAACCTCCTTTTCCGAATATTTATCCCGAGAAGAAGAAAGCTACCCCTCAGGAGTCCTCCGCCACCGAATCTCAGACCTCATCAGCAGGCGAACGTGGCGTCTCCTCGGAGCGATTACAACCAGTATCCCAGTTGACCTCCGCATATGAAAGCTCCCTCCCCCCAGCGGCAGTGAAAGCTGCGAACCTCTCCGCCTCCATACCGGGATTCCCTATCCTACCTTATAGGGAGCTACCCAAAGACGTTCCCGAAAATCAATCGAATGATACCGAATCAGACCTAAACTTTGTCAGGTCTTATCTCCGCAAAAACCTGAACGTGGATACACTTAATGCTCTTCACCGGCATCTCTGGTGGGCTGGGCGCCCAGACAACATTCGACCTCTACATCGGCAAGGTGCATTACAACGTACGATTGTCGTAAGCGAAAAGTCATTTCTCCACCTCCTCTGGTACGAAGGTGCAATCTACGTCAAGCCCCTCCCGGCGTACCTTCTCTCCGCCACCTTCTTTGCGGAGTACATAGATGATGACGATGATCTTCGGATGTTGGTACTCGGCTTCCTCCGTAGCTACACAAAGCTCATCGAATACCCAGTTGATCTGAAGCTAGCGAAGGAAATGTTCCTGGTTCCTGAGGATCTAGAGTGGGAGACGTGGAGCAAGCTCGCTGCATACTTCCTTTATTTTCCTGATGATCATATCAACAAGCGCTACTACTACGGCGAACTGCGCCTGGCACGCGTCAACCATGCACATCGCTACTGCTACAAGTTCCCAAGTTTGTACTACAGCCAGTACATAACCTACAACAACTTTTTCAAGCAGAACTTCGGCGGGTTGTTTCTGGCAGTCGTAATCATCTCGGTAATCCTGGCGGCGCAGCAGGTGCTACTGACTACACAAGATGTGCCGATGGGGAGGGAAACGATTCAGAAATGCTGTTGGTGGTTCTCGGTGATCATTTTGGGCGTACTGGGAGTGACAATTGTTGGCGTGGTCGTACTGGTCCCCGGGACGTTTATGTATCACGTGGCGTGCACCATCTGGAATTCGGAGAAGTTGAATATGGATTGGGTTGGCGTTGGGAATGGGAAAAGGACTGAGACTACTCCAACATGGCCACGAGATAGGAATAAGGACGTGGGTCAGAGGAAGAAGACGAAGGCCCCGAGAAAGAGAAATGGTAAGTCTAGCGGTGATATTGAGATGGGAGGGGATAAATGTTAGAGTGAATAGTTTTGCATGAGAATTGATGTTGCTTGTTTATACCTAATCTGTCTTTAATCGTCATCACAATTACAACATTCATGTCCACACTGGTAGCATGACAGACTTCCTGGAAAGTTCTTAGTTCATCGCCATTGCTGATACCATCCAGCCGGCGAAAATGTGATCACTTGTGTTCCTGGGCGGTAGTTGCAGGGCATGATTATTCCGAAATGTGTAACTGTTGCATTAACTCATTCCGAGAGCCTTCAGATGACACGATATTCGGACATGGCATTGTACCCCTAAGCCTACATTAAATCAACCTAGGACGTGGCTCGGTGTTGAGCTGTAGAGAGAGATAAATTGCAGCATAGTGAAAGTCTAACATTCTTCCTGTCGTGCGGATGGTGGCAATTGACCAACGGGATTGTCTCGTGCCTGAAATCGGTTTCCCGTACCGCTTAAGCTAAACACGCTCCAAATGCCCATATTGCAGTAGCAATCTAATAAAACTTTTAGAATCACTAAAGAAATGTGTATATCACATTCATGTTATTCCGATATCTTTTCCTAATGTTTCGATACTAATAGATTAACTAATACGGACTTCAATTAGCAAACAAAGCAACTCAACCACGGGTAGGACGACTCAAAGCGCCTCCGGGAGACCTCTCTAGACCTTCTTGTGAACCAAATAGTAACTCGGATGGCGATCATGGCTGAAAGAACTATACGCTGTTCCGACATACGTTGACGTACGCCTCAAACCTGAGAAATATTGGTGGAGTGGTGAGACTGCCAGGTTATGGCTCGCCAAAGCCCACTGACGATTTGGAAGTGGACTTAAATCAGTCTTTCTGCTCAAAGTACAAGTAGCCTACGTTTAAGCACCAAACAAAAATTGGGTTGTTGCAACAATATCTTTGTTACAGATGTACATGATGTTACAGGTCTGATACACAGTCACGGCTGCAGGGGCTGATGCCTCCTGTATATATCTCGACTCTTTCTCTTTCTCTCTTCTCTGTACCATAGAATACACGCACACGGTTCTCCCCAACTTCCATATCGTAACAATCTTCGCTTACTCAATGCGAGTGAGATCATATGTACTCGGTTACTTGCTTCACCTAGATTAGATATTCTTAGCAGGCGGAGGTGAGCCCCTCCGTACCAGTTGAACAAGGAGTAATTATGGAACGGAGCGTAGCTACGGAAAAACGAGGCGAATAAAGTAAGCCTTTGTATTCAGTGTTTCAAAGTCCATATGGGGGGCTTATTTGTTTTTAAATATACTATATTGACTCTATTTAGAGAATGGTAGCATGTGCGAACCTTTTGGGGGTCTTAGTCAGTAGTGGCAGTGTTTTGTTGTTGTTTATTCATACTGTGTTTACTCTGGCTAGAGTATGACAGGACCCTTATCCCCTCCGCCTGCGGGGGAGCCGGTCAGTTGGTAGTAGTGGCAGTGTTATCGCTAGAATATTTAATGGGTGTACACGACGCACACCCGTCCAACTGAAGATATAACTGCATACTAATATCATTACAAACTCCCGGAATCTTCTATGCCATCCGCCAACCACAAGCTAGTGTGAAAAACAAATAATCCTTCGGGATCCGACGAATAGCGATTAGCCGGAATAAGGTAGAGTCTGTCCGCGCTTAGGCTGTAAGCAAGCTAGATTCTGGTATGCAAAGCCAGTACCTCGGTATAATGCCGAATCCCATGCATAGACCCTAATCAATCTCTTGACATCAGCCGTTGGCTGCTAGAAGCCGGAGCACTCAAAGCTCAACTAAGAACTATTCACCGTCGCAACAATCCAATTTAACTGAAAATAAAGGACGCTGATACAGTGAAAGATCTCTAAAGTAAGCATCGATTTTCACGCCAACACCCAAGTCACTGAGTGCATCTCATTCGCATCGTAACACAACTTTAGACTCAAATAGTTTCTCCGGCATTTCCGCAATTTTACTATGGTTTCCACCGCCGCAAACAAATAACCATTACCACTTGTGTCCTCAGTTTAACAGATTCCTCGACAGGTATTAACGCCCTCGCCCGCCTGCCCATCAATTCCCCAACACCGAAACCCATGGGCCAAAACCCACGGGCCAAACCCCACGGGCCAAAATTCCCGCTAGTTGTGTGTAGGCAAGAGATGTGAACTACCACCGGACAAAGGGAGGTTAGTGCGAAACAATCGTAGCGGTCTAGATTGTCTGATGGAACTCACATGCTACGGTTTACAGCGTGCGGGATATGTTAGCCGCATAAATTAGGGATAGGTCGGCTGTTTTAGGAACTTACCGACTACCAAGTGATAGCATATGCTCCAATTAGCACCAGAGAATTAACCATACTAAGACTAACATGACGACGAAACTTACGGACTATCCACAAACTGTTAGTACAGGCTCAACTCGAAATTGGAGCGGGTATAAGGTAGGGCATGTGAGACTCACAGGCTATTCCGTCATGTCATCGGCCTCATATTAGAGCCTCAACTAGTAGCAGAGAACTGTCAATGAGCATAAGGGACTTACTCGCTGTTGAATCAAACCACAATAAGACCTAGTCAGCTACTACCCGTCAATCTTAATCATGGGAAAACCCACTCAGAATCCAACCCAACGCTGATTACCATCGCGACCAGTTTAGTTACCATCAAGGGATAATGATCACAGACGAACTTACTCTCTGCGGAACCAAGCGATCAGGCTAAGTTCAGTAACCGTTGACTGGAGATCAATTACAGAGAAACTCACTCGCTGCAGAACCAAGCGATCAGGCCCAGGTCAGTTAACACCAAACGTACAATATCCCCAGAGAAACTCACGGCCTGTTGGATCAAAGCCGTTAGCCATCATTTAATACCGGAAGGTAATTGTCGGGAATCTCACTCGCAGTCAAATCTAGCCACCAGACGCATTTAGCCATTACCCAACAGCCAAAGGCCTCGAGATTATAAAACGTCTGGGACAATCTTACAAGCTAGTAAAGCAAACCACGACTTCAATTTAGCTACAACTCAGCGCAGAATAGTCACAATAAACTCACTTCCTATATGAACGAAGCCACAGAAATGGTTAGTCATCAGTTGACGAATGCCAGGACCCAGACAAGAGCTCACATTCTGCAAAATCAGGCCATCATCGGGCAGAAGTTAGTCGCCATGTGGTGTACAACGCGCATGGAGAACTCACTCGCTGTTTCAGGTTAGTCCCTATCCAGGAAAAATTGAATTAGGGAAACTCACTGGGCAGCTCGTACACTATGGAATTATCCAATCGTTGGCTCGTGTTAGTTATCATCTAGTGTGGAAAACTGACGGAAAAACCCACTCGCTTTAGAATCAAACCATCAGTCTCACATTAGTAGTCACCCATACAAAAACATTCACTGAGAACTCACCGACTAAATGCTCGTTGAGAAACTTCTAGTTAGCAATGTTCGCGGCGGTGCTAATGCTCCGCATTTCACGCAACTCTCACCTACTATCAAATGAAGACATGGGACACTTCTTAGCGGTTCGATACTACTAGTGGGGCTTAAACTAAGCGAACACTTACGTGATACGTCCTCTGTTCGTCGCATGGCGCAGTGCTGTCCGTCCAGATTTATCTTTGACTTTTTGATCTACACCACCGCCGAGTAATGGCCGAACAGTATCCTCGTACCCCTTCTTCATCGTATGATGTAGTGCTGTCCGTCCGGATTGATTCTTCGCATTCTTCTGCACTTGTTGATCGAGTAACAGTTTAATAATATTTTTGTCTCCGCTCTTCATGGCATACTGCAATGGTGTCCACCCTGACTTGTCTTTCACGTTCCTATCCGAACCCCGACTGAGCAATAGCTTAACAATGGCCTCGTTCCCGCTTTTCGTCGCATGATGCAGCGCTGTCGATCCAGACTTGTCCTTGGCATTTGTATCTACATTTTGGTCAAGCAATAGTCGTGTACCATCTTCCAGTCCATTTTGCGCAGCAATCATCAATGAATTTCTGTTATCCGGGTGATTAACGTCTTCCATGCAAGTTAAAAGCAAGGTTTCCCTTATAGGTGATAACTTCTGTTCTGCCGCAGTATCGAAGGTAATGTAGTGAATGTTCTCAGCGTTAGCCGAATATTTGGGACAAGCGAGCGCTAGCATGGATCTTCGCTGAGGGACGGCCCTTTTGCGGATTACTCCCAGGAGTATTAGAATGATTTGACGTAGAGCTGAATTTGTTCGTCCAAGACGAATAGCCACCCACCGCCCCAGAAAGTACGAAGCTGGAGTTTTGGTCAACAGTTTCACCAGATTGGTGGTGAGGTGTGAAATTCTTTCATTCTGCTCACAGCGATCATGGTGATCTTTGATATAGCGAAGCGTATACTCAAGCAAATGCCACTCGTTTAAAGCTTTAATATACGTTCGAGCTTCTGCTTGGCGCCAGGTCTTGGCTTTTGAAAAATGATCTTGTATAGTCGGGCCTGAGAAACAAATCGTCAGATATCGAAGCCAGGTTTCAACGACAGATGCTTGGGCCTGTTCATCACTGAGCTCGATCTTCATGGCGTTGGCTGCCGGTATAGCCATGATCAAGAACTCTCGTGCAGTCTTGTGCATAATCTGCACAGTATTGTCGACTGCAAAAGCAGTCAGTGTTATGGTACAATTTGATTCTCCCAGAAACTTACCTTTGATTTCTAAAAAGTTTGCTCCACAGTGCACAATTCGGCTCGCAATATCACTAGTCAAGTTTTTCTCAAAGTCGTCTTCAGGGTCAGGATCTTCCTGTACAGCCAGAGCATGGCGCAATTCAGTGGTGGTAAGAGGGCGCAGCGCGAGTAAAACGAATCTAAAAAGTCTTTGTCCATCCCGAACGTCCCTACTTTTGCCATTCTCTAGCCTGTTGAACATTAGCCTATAGAAGGCCTCTAGCTCCGTAGGAAGGCTTTTTAAACATTCTAAAAGTTCTTTTTCTGAACAGGAGGTTTTGTGGTAGTCTTTTAGTTCAGATTTGACTAAGCTCACCCAGACGAATACTCCATGAGCATGTTTGTCGATATAATGCGTCGCTTCATGCAACGCATCCCCCGTTAATTGGAGATCATTTTTGAGGAAAGCGTCTGAAAATGCAGAAATGTCACGCTTGTTCTGCTCTTGCATTGTTATAAATGGACAGCGTTCCTTGATCTTTTCTGTGAGCCCTGCAACAGGGCGACTTGCGATGACTGCCTTGACATCCCACAAATTCTCATTGATGCAAAGTTCGTAAAGCATCTCTATTATGCAGCGTTGATCATTTTCCTCAGACTCGTCCAGTGCATCAAGAATAAGAAAAAGTGGTTTCGTTGGGGGATGATTCGCAAAAGATGATAGAATTCTTTTGAGAGAATCGTAAGGCCACTCTGGATTGCTACGCCCAAAATGCCGAAATTCACGCTGGAAATTGGGAAACGTTAACTCGTCTTGATCCAATATGCGGTGGAGAATTGAGCGTAGCATATTCTCGTGGGTTCTTTCTAGTTTTGTCCCGCTGAAAGTAAAGAAGTAGTGAGCGACTGTGACGGTATCCGGATCAAGATCTGGTTGTATCATGAATAGATTTTTTCTCAAAAACTTCACTAAGGTGCTTTTTCCACTTCCAGGCTTGCCCTCGATATATAGAAGGCTGGAGGTTTTTGAATTTGACCATTCCAGGTATTGTGGGGTTTCCCAAAGCCAACCTAGCGAGTCATGGTGCTCGTCGGTAATTGTGTCATATCGTCTATTGTCATCTCGAACTAGGCAACGAAGGCACTCTGGATCGGTTGGTCAGCTACGATATAGAGCAGAGAATGAAGCAGATATGTACAAACCCAATCGCTCCTTGTTATATTCTATGCACACCATTCCGCGAATATTCACTCCGTCGCTTGGCGGTTCTCGGCTAGTTATCAGGACTTTCGGTTCTGGTCTTACATCCGTCATATGCTTGGCCAGCCAGAAGGCCACATTCCCTGGTACATCGTCGACGATGATAAACAATTCATGAATCCCAGCTTCCGTGATAGCTTGGGCCAATGCTTCGATTATTATTTCGCTTTCCGGGAGGTTCATAATCTTATTCATTATGTCATCCGGACTATTGTCCACTCTGAAATCCCAGGTATCACACCGCTCAAAAAATCTTCCTGCCAGGACCTTGAGAAAAGAAACTGCGATAGAGTCGGCTTTCTCTTTACTCATATTTCTGACAAGCTGCAGCAGTAGAGTGTGCGTCAACGTGGTTACGAGTCTACATTTAGCCGCTGGTTCTGATGACCTGAAAAAGTGTAATACAGTCTTTGAGGCCCCCTGTTTAGCGCTGTTGACAATGTGAGCGCACATATCTGTCGTTCCGTGGTCATATGGTACTGGTGTAGATAGCCATAGCACTGATGGGCCCGGGCCGGTTGCTGATTTCCATTGCTCGAAGTCAATGTTTTTTGTGATCCAGTGAAATTTAGGCCCGTTACAGTAGTGGTCAGCGATTAAGGATGTTTGCTTCTCTTCATCAACAGCGTACAGCAGCCGTTTCGAAAGCATATCCCAGCCCATTTTCATTTCGACTAGGGCAAATGCAGTTAGATACCCAAGATCTATAATATTGCTCTTCCTATCAATTTGAAGCAGAGCACTTACTCATATATTCCACCTTATCGTAGGACAGAGCTGGAGGGGGAGGGGGTCCTTTTGACAATTCTTGCTTAATCGTCGTATTTGTTGTAATATTGGTACATCCTGGTTAAAAATCAGCCGAAAATGGCTCTTTACATGATCACCAAAGCACTAGAACACTAAAAATGTTCTATCATCCCGATCATTTCAAAAAGCATTCCATTCTAAAGATGTCGTTTAATAGCACAAGCTATATGAAAAGAATAGCACCTCTTCATGCTGAAATGGTTCCAAAGTAACTCATGAAATGGCTTCTAGCCGAGCTTCGAATCGACACTTTCCCGCGGTTACCGAGCGACCTGACGTACCGACTTGTGCTGACCCAGAGATGTTCTGGTTGCCAAGAATTGCCATTCCGGAAACATTTCCCAAGAGTATTGCGCTGTTCCCACCGGTAGTATAAACTACTGGTGTGGTCTCCTCTGAGGTATTTCTTTCCTGCTGTGCCGCCTTGTAAACTTGAGAACACACTTCCGCATCACTGTTTCCAACTGGGTACGCTCTGACTTACGTCGTTCCTGCCACCCATCGTTAAATCTTCCGTTCTATGTGCGTCTAGGTCGGTCGGGCTAGACATGTTAATCTTTGTCAAGATCGTTCGTAACTGTGGGGCGAGTGCGGGGTACTAGGACAAGCATTAAATAGATAGTTTTACCGCGCAATAGCTCGTACAGCTCATAATCTAACGGAACAGCAACTCTTATTGCCCAGACAACCAGGGGTCACATGGGAATCTTGCAAACCCGGCAATCAGGCATTTGGAAGTCCTTTGTAAGGCGCATATGCTTCCTGCAGCTAGTACAATCTCCTTACCATACTATATAATTCGTTTTCAGGGATTGGCGATCAGGCGGACGAAAAGCCACATAGCAAGCATGTGTTGTCATCTAAACATGGGTTAGCTGTTGATTGATTGGCACAAATTTACGCTTTGCAGCGCTATTCAGTCGGCGTTTGGATCATAGGAAAACTAGGCGGAAACACTGTCTTTCAACAGCACTTAACGCAAAATGGGCATAACCGGTCTAACTAGGCTTCATTCACCGAGGCCTCGCACAATAAGACACATGCCATATATTTTGGGTGGAACTAGGCGAATCATGTTTCAGTGTTTGCCGGCGCTTCCGCGTGCATACGCACGACATGATCATGCAGGGAGAGTCGAACCTACCGAAGTCATAATCTACCAAGTTCCAGCCTAAGACAGATATTTGCTCGTCATACATATGCTATTTTAAGGTGTGTAGCAGATACGTCGAGTGCGCAATGAGAAATATGAAATAAGGGACTCCCACTCGCTGAATTTTCAAGTCTCTGGACACGTCGTTGTAATCTCCTTGGCGATACATCAAAACTTTAGTCACAACACATCAGTGGTTACGGCAGTGTTTTTGCCCCAAAGTGCAAATACAAGGCTCTTGCCCACACTTTACCGAAGACAACGAAGTATCGTGCTGCTAAAGAGGAATTAGACCAAAAAAAGTTAGCACATCATAAACTTGTTTTATACAAGTAAGGCATTGTCCTGAATTGGCTAGCCCGATGGACTAAAAGGTCTTTATTAATTAAGATTGCTAAGTGAATTTTGTCAGTATCACTGTCATCTGGATTGGATGTGGTCTTTTCTCTGCCTTGTAAGGGAAGCAGAGAGTGGTATGCACATGGCAGAGTAGATGTACTGCACGGTGGCCTGGAATTCAGTGCGGGGTATCATAGTTTGCGGTGGCTTGATGCTTTATTCGTTGCAAAGATGTTCCTGCTACCAAAAAAAACACCCAGTGTTTCCTCCAATATGGTAATAGTTTCGGAACCCTGGCGGGTCTCCGAGGCTAATATGGTACTGTAAATATTGAGATTATACTCTAATGGCAGTAGAATAGAAACGGTACTGGAATAGTACAATAATTAGTCAATTGTAGCCTAACTTACGTTAGTCTCTTGCACGAACCTTTGTGTTTTCACTTTGGGGCAAAAACACTGCCGTAACTGATCATTCGGACACAATCTTATCGGCGTCATCTAATCACAGACAGGGGTGTCCGGAGACTTGAAAATTTGACGAGTAGATGATAGAGAGGTGTGGGATAGTGCTGGTTTTCGGGGGTGTTTGGGGATGTTTGGGGCGTGTCGACTTGAGAGGACGATTAGGCTACCGAGAATGAGGAGATTGCTGGTATGATACCACTGCCGGTGAGAACTATGGCTTCGTTATGTGTTTGTTCTGCCTGGCATATCCTCGGATGATACAGCTACGTTGGTGAAAAGTCTGTCTAGACCCCACGAGTTGACTTGTTTCATTATGGGCTGCTGGATCAATGCACTTCCCTATTCAAGATTCCGCTGAAGAATTTTACCATCCATTTCACCCCACAAAGTTCTCGTAACTCACGTTCCTTGTATCTTTAAATGATAAGTGTAGAAAGGAGAATGATATTCAGTCAAGCATCAGCTCAACCTTTTGTTGAAAACACTGAGGTCATCGGTCTGCTCTATTTTTGCTACAACTTTAATTTCCGACTGCTTGGCAATGGCGGGACTTGTTTGTGTAACAGAATGCGAAGAATTCCGTGAGCTGAAAGGAGAAGGAGAAGTAACGGAAATCTGGAGAAAGCCGCCCGAAAGGGTAGGAGATCGGCAAAACTTACCGCTGTTCGGGTAATTTCGACCTCCGTGAACTGACTAGTTCGTTCGCGGAGTCAGTCAAAAATTACAAATACTCTGCTCTGCACGCATGTATATGCATACACTGGCATGTCCCAGATTCGGGAGCACCTCTTCGGCCACTGCAGCCTGTGGAAAGACCAGCAGAAAGTGTTGAAATACTGATTGCTAGAAGCTTTATTTAACTATCTAAGAGGGCCACAAGTAGTGTTAGCAACGGTTCCAACCCGCTAGAACGGTTCCGGGTTAGGGTTGGAACCGGAACCGAACCGTGGCAACGGTTTTACCACATGAAAAACCCGGACCGTTGGCATTTGGGCCG
>Ga0307515_10005473_pt1 | contig 25705 bp, 23 predicted proteins | sample 17_EM_MG_FD_194513 | JGI IMG/M metagenome (GOLD analysis project Ga0307515, IMG submission 194513) | Populus trichocarpa ectomycorrhiza microbial communities from riparian zone in the Pacific Northwest, United States - 17_EM | ecosystem: Host-associated > Plants > Roots > Unclassified | place... | reverse complement strand
ACCGGCGCGAGAGTGATGTAGCGCTTCGAAAAATTCAGGCGCAGTCCGACGATCTCTTTGCCTTGCCACATTCCACGGCACACGATCCCGGTATCTGGGATGGAAGCGGCATCCGACCCCGCGCGCGGGCCGGTCAAAGCAAAGCACGGCACTTCTTCGCCGCGAGCGAGCCTCGGTAGGTAATAGTTCTTTTGTTCTTCGGTGCCGTAATGATTCAACAGCTCAGCGGGACCTAGAGAGTTCGGCACCGCAGCGGTGGAAGACGCGGTCGCGCTGCGGCTCGCAAGCTTCGTAAGCACGCAAGAGTGTGCGTAGGCAGAGAACTCGAGTCCCCCATATTTCTTCGGGATGATCATCGCGAAGAAGCCGCGCGACTTGAGGTAGTCCCACACTTGCGGCGGCATATCACCGCGCTTGTGTGTGATGTCCCAGTCATCGAGCATTTTGCATAGCTCTTCACAGGGACCATCAAGAAACGCCTGCTCCTCCGCGGAGAGCAGCGGCGGTTTGGCGGCGAGCAGCTTTTCCCACTTTGGCGCGCCGGTGAATAACTCCCCATCCCACCAGACTGTGCCGGCTTCGAGTGCTTCCTTTTCCGTTTGCGACATGGAAGGCAGCAAACGCAAGTAAGCCTTCATGAAGGGACGAGTGATGAGTGCCTTGCGCAGGGGGCGAACGTTCAACGCCCACAACGATGCGAGCATGATCCACAGAAAGCCCTTCCAAAGCCCGGCGGGCGCGCCCAGCCAGGTGTATGCGCCCAGCAATACGGTGAACGTTATGGAGAACGCCAACAGGCTCAGCCGCCGATAAGCCAAGAAGAGCACCGCGGCGATGAAGATCAAAGTGATGACGCCGCCCGGCTGAGTAACGGCATAGGCAGCCGCGGCGATGAGCAAAATGGAGACAAACGCGCCAAGCATGAGTGGATCCTCGCTTGAGTCGGCAGGGCCGCTCCTGACGCGGGAGCGGCCACGGTAAACCGACGAATCTAGACCGATTGACTATAGCGGGCGGACGAGGGAATTGCTCCCCCGGGCCGCGGCGAGTTTGTCCGGAAGCACAAGCGAGATGAAGGGCTCAGCCGAGCAGCTCCTTCACGCCGTCGCGTTCTTCGCGCAGCTCTGTTTCGGTGGCGGTCATCCGTTTACGACTGAAGTCGTCGATCGAGAGGCCTTGAACGATTTGATACTCGCCGTTCTTGGTGGTGACCGGATACGAGTAGATCAATCCTTCGGCAATGTCGTAGCTGCCGTCGGAAGGTACCGCCATGCTGACCCAATCGTTTGCTGGCGTTCCGAGCACCCACGTGCGCACATGATCGATGGCTGCAGAGGCAGCGGAAGCCGCCGACGATGAGCCGCGAGCCTTGATCACCGCGGCGCCGCGTTGCTGCACAGTGGGGATGAAACTTTCTTCGATCCACTTTTGATCGACGAGCGACTTCGCCGGCTTGTCGTTCACGGTGCAGTGACTCAGATCCGGATATTGGGTGGCGGAGTGATTGCCCCAGATGGTCAGGTGGCGAATCGCCGTCGTATGCGCGCCCGTCTTTTCTGCCAATTGCGACAGGGCCCGATTGTGATCCAGGCGTGTCATCGCGGTGAAGTTGCGGGGATTCAAATTCTTGGCGTTCGCGCGCGCGATCAGTGCGTTCGTGTTCGCGGGATTGCCGACGACCAGCACTTTCACATTGCGATCGGCGACATCGTTCATTGCCTTGCCTTGCGCCGAAAAGATCTGCGCGTTCGCCAGCAGAAGATCTTTACGTTCCATGCCCGGGCCGCGCGGCCGCGCGCCGACGAGCAGCGCCACATTGCAATCTTTGAAGGCAACGTTGGCACTGTCCGTGGCCACGATGCGGTTGAGCGTGGGAAATGCGCAGTCGTTCAATTCCATGACTACGCCTTGTAGCGTCGGCAGCGCCTGGGCGATCTCGAGGAGATGCAGATTCACCGGCTGATCCTCACCGAGCATCGCGCCGGAGGCGACGCGGAAGGCAAGGGCGTAACCGATCTGGCCGGCGGCGCCGGTGATCGCGACATTCACTGCTGGCTTCATTAAGAGCTCCGGAAATAAAGTTCGGTGCGGTTTCGCGGCCGGCGCGTGACTGGCGTTAAATCGATGTGCCAATCAGCGCAAAGAACATGGACGCACGGCCGAGTTGCGGAAAAAGGTGGCCGGACATTGTAGTGAGTTGTGGAGGTCCTTCAATAGCGGCGCCGGCGCAGCGGGCGGCGATAACGCTGTCATTGCGAATACGGATGCAGATCGCGCGTGCCCGCTACGAGCGCTGACTAGGAGGTGAGCCGCGCTACTTGAGCGGATCCTTCTCAAGCGTCGGATAGGCTTTATGAAAAGCCTCAGCCTCGCGCTGGGCTTCGTCCATTTTGCCCGCGGCGCGCAGCGCAAAAATCTTCTCCCGCCACTGGTCCGGGGTAAGCAGAGCCGAGACGGCGACGGCTTGTTCTTCTTGAATCACCTTTGCGGACTCGGGACGTGGAACGTTTGCGACATTAACGTCCTGTGGCACTTCAGCAGTGCTGCCCGCGGGAGCGCGGTCCGCCATTAACACGGGCGTCTCGATTTGTGGGTTTACGAACAGAGGCGCTGGGTTGCGCGATGCTTCGGCCTTTTCTTGCTCGACCCGCACAGTTCTATTTAGAGCAACGCCAGATTGACGGCTCTGTGACTCGATTTCTGTCGCTACGCCATTCGCCGATGCAACTCGCGCTCGCCGCATTTCATCCGCGGTAGGCTGTGGCGACGACGGTGCGTATGCACGCTTCGGCTTCGCCTGGGATGCGTCAGTCAGCGCGGTTTTCACTGTTGCCACGCGCGTCGCTGCGGGTGCCGCCGGCTTCATGGCCGGCTGCATTTGGAGAATCACAGCGAATGCCACCACGACGGTTGCCGCCAGACTAAATGGCAAAGCCCAGCGTGCCGGCCGAAAAACAGGCGCCGGGTCCGAGGTGCGAATGGCTTCGCGTGCACGCACGAGCACGATGCGATCGAGCTCAGGTGGCGGCTCGATGCGTTCCGATTTCGCAAGGTGGTGAGGCAACACCGTGCGCTGCTGCAAATAGGCCTCGAATTCGTCGTCTTGATCGGAGCCCGTCATGAACCTGGCTCTCCGAGCGGCGTCACCGTGGAAGCAGCGCTAGATAGAGTTTGCGTGGCGCGTGCGTTGGAAGTTTGGACCGCGACCGTTGGAGTTGGAATGCGGACGGACGACGAGAGCGCGGCCCTCAGCTTAGTCAGCGCGTAGCGCAAACGACTCTTCGCGGTTTCCATGCCGACACCGGTAATCGTGCCGATCTCATCCAGAGACAACCCCGATTCTTCGTACAGCAGAAAGACGTCGCGCTGTTCCGCGGGCAATGTGCCTAGTGCTGTTTTATAGCGCTTGAGCAGCTCGTCGTTCTCCGCGAGCGAGTCGGGGCCGTGATGCTCCGGCGCGGGCAAGACATCTTCCCAGTCTTGCCCGTCCGCATATTCCTGCTTAGGACGCAAAGACGATCTACGGTAATGATCGATAAAGCAGTTGTGCGCGATACGGAACAGAAACGTCTTGAATTTTGCGCGCGGCTCGTAGCGCGAGCGATTCGCGATGACCCTGCTCCACACTTCCTGGAATAAGTCGTTCGCGACTTCGGGATCGCGCGCGTGTCGTGAAAGATAGCGATAAAGCGCGCCGCGGTGCCGAGCGTAAAGCGATTCGAATGCGCGCAGGTCTCCGCCCGCGTAACGCATCATCAATTCGGCATCGTCTTCCGCCGCCATTGAGCGAACTCTACGCGCGCGGCTCGAAGGAAAACACAGCTCGAGACTGGAAGGCTCGAGCGCCAAGACATCCGCCGCGAATACATCTCCTGCAATAGCCACCGAATCTGAACCTGCGACAAAAAGCGTGACTCACTGAACGCCGAGAAGCGGCCCCTTGGGTCGAGCTTGGCCATTGTTAAAAAATCTTCGGTGTTACCCGTTGACACTTAACTAGTGTTGTAGTTAGATACAACACCAAGGCGACACGGGATGGGCGCGGTGCCTACCGGTCAAACTAACGAGGAGAGAAGCCATGAATGCGGTGAACAACGAAATGGGTCTGAAAGTGGTGGTGTGTGCGGTTGCGGCGTTGATGCTCACGGGAATGTCGAGCTGGAGCTTTCTCGAGTCGACCTCTCAGGTTCGTTCGGCTCATAGCGTGACCGAAAGCCTCGGCGAAATCGTCATTTCCAGCGGGCGTCAAGTTGCCCAGAACACAGCAGCTGCTCTGGTAGAGTAGTTCGCTAATTGCCCGTAACGGGTATGACTGGAGCCGCAATGGATCCGCAGTGGGACGATAGCCTGCCGATATACCGGCAACTGCGGGACCGAGTGGTCGCGATGATTCTCGAGGGTGTGCTCAAAGAAGGAGACCCTCTGCCATCGGTTCGCAGTGTAGCGGCCGAGTTCAGGCTGAATCCGCTGACCGTGTTGAAAGGCTATCAGCAGCTCGTCGATGAGCAACTAGTCGAGAAGCGGCGGGGGCGCGGGATGTTCGTCAGCGACGGGGCTCGCAAAGCCCTGATGAAAGACGAGCGCCAGCGCTTCCTCGAGGACGAATGGCCCAAGGTCTATGCAACGATCTTGCGGCTCGGCCTCTCGCCCGGTGACTTGTTGAAGAACGGCGCGCCGACGGTCCGCAATGCACCGTGGCCGACAGCGCCGGGCCAGAATGAAGCGGGACAAAAAGATGACAACAACAGTCATTGAGGCGCGGCAGCTCGTGAAGAGCTATGGCAAGAAGCGCGCGGTGGATGGAATTGGATTTACGATTGCTTCGGGCCGAATTGTCGGACTGATCGGTCCCAACGGGTCGGGCAAGACCACGACGCTCAAGGCAATTCTCGGGCTCACGCCTTTCGACGGAGATCTGAGCGTGCTCGGCAAGAATCCGCGTACTCAGCGCGACGAGCTGATGCGTGACGTGTGCTTCATCGCCGATGTGGCGGTGCTGCCGAAGTGGCTGCGTGTCCGAAACGCACTCGACTATGTCGCCGGCGTGCATCCGCGATTCGATCGGGCACGCGCCGAAGATTTCTTACGCAAGACGGATATCAATATGGGCAGTCGCATTCGCGAGCTGTCCAAAGGCATGGTTACGCAGCTGCATCTCGCACTCATTCTTGCGATCGATGCGCGCCTGCTCGTGCTGGACGAGCCGACCCTCGGACTCGATCTACTGTATCGCCGGCAGTTCTATGACACCTTGTTGAACGATTACTTCGACAAAGAGCGCACCATTCTCCTCACGACACACCAAGTCGAAGAGATCGAGAACCTGCTGACCGATGTCATTTTCATCAACCACGGTCACATCGCGCTCGAAAGCTCTGTCGAGACGCTCGCCGAACGCTACGTGCAGCTCACGGTCGGCCCCGATCAGGTCGCGCGAGCCAGAGAGCTGAAGCCCTTTTACGAGCGCGAGATCTTCGGCCGCGTGGCGATGTTCTTCGAAGGCCGCCGCGTGAATGAGCTCGAGTCTTACGGCGAGACTCGCACGCCTTCGATCGCGGACCTGTTCGTCGCGAAAATGCAGGCCGGGGCATGAGCGCTGAGCCTGCCATCGCCAATACCGCCCTCGCAAAGGTGCCGGTCCTGAACAGCCCCATGGCGACCTTGATTCGCCGCGAGCTGTGGGAGCATCAATCTCTCTGGATCGCGCCCTTGGTCGTTGCGGCGTTACTGATCTCAGGCGTTATCGCCGGTGCTGTGTTCGGGCACGGGCACATGTATTACGACGGTGACATGCAGATGCCGCATTCCCAAGCGGCGCTGGCGATCGGCATTCTCTCCTTCACGGTGCCGCAGTTCCTCGTGATGCTGGTCGTGGTGTTCTTCTACTTGCAGGACTGCCTATACACCGAGCGCAAGGACCGCAGCATTCTCTTCTGGAAATCCATGCCGGTTTCTGACACGGCGACCGTGCTCTCGAAGCTGCTGACGGCGCTTGTGGCCGTGCCGGTGGGCTTGTTGTTGCTCACTCTCGTCACGGACTTGATCGTTGCCGGCATCATGGCGATCAGCGTGCAAGGCGCGTTCGACATTTGGGATACCGGCGCCTGGTTGAAACTCCGCGCCGCCATGATTCCCGGTCTGGCGCTCGTGTTGTTGTGGTATTCGCCGATAGCCGCGTATCTGCTGTTGCTGTCGGCCTGGGCTCGCCGCAATGTGTTCTTGTGGGTCTCGCTGCCGCCGGTCGTGCTGTTGATCCTCGAGAATCGTGTGACGGGCACGCACTACATTGCCGCCTTCCTGCAGTACCGCATTGCCGGTATCTGGCACTACTTCGGCACGGGCTCGGGCTTCTCGGATTGGGGCCGCGGCATCCCGGAGATCGGCTCGCTGTTCGAAACCATCGGCGCCACGCGCGCGGCGATGGATGCCGACTTGTGGTTGGGCATATTGGCCGCGGCGCTGCTGACTTTCGCGGCGATTCGAATCCGCCGCTATCGGGACGACACCTGAGATTTCCGTTTCGACACTCGTTCCCTGTGGGGCTTGTGGCCGGGTCGCGAGCCCTTTTTTTTACCGCCCGCCATTGATGCCGTCGATCGCGTCGATGCTTACTCCCGATAGCGCTCAAGCGCATCCGGCGCTAAATTCGCTCCTCACAAAATGTTTCGAGTTGGAGGAGCCATGTACAAAACCAAGAACGATTTGCCGGAGTCGGTGCGCATCAAAGTCATCGAGCTATTGGCCGATCGGCTGGCGGATGCCATCGACCTCAATGCGCAAACCAAGCACGCGCATTGGAATGTAAAGGGCCCCCACTTCATCGCTCTCCATGAGCTGTTCGATCAAGTGGCGGAAAACATCGAAGAGCATGTGGATACGATTGCCGAGCGCATCACGTCGCTGGGCGGAACCGCGCACGGAACGGTGCACGCGGTGACCCAGCGATCCTCCCTCAAGCCTTATCCCGAAGAGATCACCGACGGCGTGGATCACGTCGAAGCGCTCTCGAGCGCTCTGGCGGATTTCGGCTCGAAAGCGCGCAAGTGCATTGAGCAGTCCGCGCAACTCGGCGATGCGGATTCGTCCGATCTGTTCACCGGGGTATCGCGCGATGTGGACAAGTATCTCTGGTTTCTCGAAGCGCACCTGCAAGCCAAGAAGTGACCTACCCTTAAAAAGTGTTTGGTTCCGGCCGACGTACGACCGCGGGTCTCGATCTCGATCTGACGGGTGAATGGCGAGCGAACCACCTCGCCGAGCTCGACCGGGCTTTGTCCCAAGTCGAGCTCGCGGGCGTGCGTGAGCTTTCCATTTCGACATCCGGGATCAGCGCGCTGGACTTGTCCGCGACCTGGCGCCTGCGAGAATTTATCGAGCGCGCGCAAGCCGGCGGCGCCAAGGTCGCCTTTCGAGAGAGCCCGCCGGACACCCTGAGGCTCATCGACGATGCACTCGCGGAGAGTTGCGAGCAGCGACCGAAGGCCGAGCCTTTCGAGTTACTGGAAACATTGGAAGAGCCGGTCGAGGCGATCGGACGCACGACGGTGCGCGCGGCTCGAAACATGCTCGCGGGCCTTGCGTTTGTCGGCAGGCTCGTCACGACTCTGATCAAAGCTGTCGTGCGCCCGCACGGGCTGCGACCGATTTCCGTCGTCAGGCATGTCTACGACACCGGCATCACGGCCATTCCGATTGTCTCGCTGATCGCCTTCCTCATCAGCGTGATCATCGCGTACATGAGCGCCCAGCAGCTCTTGAACTTCGGCGCCGAGATCTTCGTGGTGGATCTCGTTACGGTCGGCGTGCTGAGAGAGTTGGGTGTGCTGCTCACGGCGATCATCGTCGCCGGCCGTTCCGGTAGCGCTTTCGCCGCCGAGATCGGCGCCATGCGCTTGAATGAGGAGATCGACGCGCTGAAGGCCATCGGCGTAAATCACTACGAAGCGCTGGTCGTGCCGCGAGTCTTGGGGCTCGTCATCGCGCTTCCTCTGCTCACCGTCATAGCCGATGCGGTGGGCCTCACCGGCGGCGCTCTGCTGTGCCGGTTTCTGTTGGACATTCCGCTCACGCAATATATCAACCGCGTGAACTCCGCCATCGCCCCGACGACATTCTGGGTCGGCATCATCAAAGCGCCCATCTTCGCCGTGTTGATCGGCCTCGCCGGCTGTTTTCGAGGCATGCAGGTGCGCGACTCGTCGCGCGAGCTGGGGCGCCTCACGACCGTCGCGGTCGTGCAAGCCATCTTCCTGGTGATATTCGCGGACGCCCTGTTCGCGGTTCTCTTCATGGAGCTGGGCATTTGATCTATCCCATCCTCGAAGTGCGCGGCCTCGTGAATCGTTTCGGCGCGCAAACCGTGCACGACGGGCTCGACATGAGTGTTCAGGCCGAAGAAGTGTTCGGCATCGTCGGCGGTTCCGGCGCCGGCAAGTCGGTGCTACTGCGAACCATCCTAGGACTGAATCGGCCCCAGGCCGGCTCAGTGCGCATTGACGGACGAGACATCACGCGGCTAAACGAGCGAGAGCTCCGCGAAATCAAGAAAGGCTACGGCGTTACATTTCAACAAGGCGCGCTGTTCAGCGCGCTGACCGTGCTACAGAACGTGCAGTTGCCGATGATCGAGCACTTGGATCTGCCGGCGCGCGCGATGGACGAGCTTGGGGTGCTGAAAGTGCGGCTCGTCGGCTTGCCGGCGGACGCGTGCGGCAAATATCCGTCGCAACTATCCGGCGGGATGGTGAAGCGCGCGGCGCTGGCGCGGGCCTTGGCCCTCGATCCCAAATTGTTATTTCTCGATGAGCCGACATCCGGACTCGACCCGATCAGCGCGGCGGCGTTTGATGAGTTGATCATCTACCTGCAGAAAGAGCTTCGACTCACGGTCGTGATGATCACCCACGATCTGGACTCCATCTACCGAACCTGCAATCGTGTCGGTGTGATCGTCGACAAGAAAATGCAGACCGATACGCTCGAGCGCATCGTCGACTACCCGCATCCCTGGATCCAATCATACTTCCATGGTGTACGTGCAGAAGCGCGCGCCAAAGGGGTTGCTCATGGAACGTGAGGCCAATTACGCGGCGGTTGGCGCGTTCGTCGTTGCCGTAATCGTGCTCGCCGGGCTGTTCGTATACTGGTATTCCGATGCGCGGGATCATCGTGACTACGCGCGCTATGAAGTGTATTTCGATGGCACCGTGAGCGGTCTTTCGCGTGGCGCGCCGGTTCGCTATTTGGGTGTGGACGTCGGCCGCGTGAACAATATGAACATCGACCCGCGCGACTCGTCCCGCGTGCAAGTCATCGTGGACATCGATTCCATGGCGCCGATCTCGACCAAGACCATTGCGGAGCTGTCCTTGCAAGGCGTCACCGGGGTGTTGTTCATCGACCTCATTCAGAGCAGCGGATCGCGGCGGCTGATTCCACCCGTGCCGAGTCTCAAATATCCCGTGATTCGCTCTGCGCGTTCGAACTTCGATGTGTTCTTGTCCAGCCTGCCGGATCTCATAGGAGTGGCGAGCGACGTGATCGAGCGGGCCGGGGTGCTGCTCAGCGATGAGAACATCACCAAGATCTCGAACACCGTGAATAACATCGAGAAGGCCAGCAGCACGCTGCCGGGTACGGTTTCGGATCTGCGCTTGCTGCTTGCGGATCTGCGGTCGACCACGGCGGAGATCAAAGCCACTACGGTGAGCATTCGCACTGTCAGCGATGGCGCGGGCCCCGAGTTGCGGATGGCGATGGAAAGATTGCATGTCGTCGCCGACAACCTTGCGACCGCGACGTCCCGACTGGACTTGCTCATCACGGACAATCGACGAGATTTACGCGCGTTCACACGAGATGGTCTGCCTGAATTCGAAAGCTTGATGCGCGAAGGTCGCGCCGCGGCGCGTGAGATTCGCGAGCTGTCGCTGAGCTTGCGTCAGAATCCATCGCAGCTGCTCTACGAGCCGGCGGATAAGGGCGTGGAGATTCCACGATGAGGTTCCGACTGGCGGCGCGCGCAATCGTGCTGGCATCAATCGTCGCACCGTTGCCGGCTTGCTCCGGCTTGTTCGAAACGGACACACCGCCGGTACAGTCCTACATTCTTCGCGCCACGCCTCCGCAAGAGTCGGCCGGCGATCCTGTGAAGGGCACGCTCCGCGTTTCGCATCCGCTCGCGGCGCCGGGGCTTGAGTCCGAACGCATCGTGCTCGTGCAGTCGGACCATCGCTTGAATTACTTCACCGGGAGCCGTTGGGCTGGGAACATGCCGGAAGTGATTGAAGCGCTAGCTATCGAGTCGCTGCGTGGCAGTGGCGTCTGGGCAGTCGTGCAGGGCTCTGGCAGCGGCATCAATAGCGACTACACGTTGCAGATCTCCGTGCGCCGTTTCGACGCGGACTACACAGAGAGCGCCAACGCGCCCATCGTGCGAGTTGCGTTCGATTGCGTGATCTCGCGGCGCTTAGATCGCGAATTGCTCGGGAGCTTTACCGCGGAGGCCGCGGAGCCAAGCACCGAGAATCGCTTGGCGGCAGTGGTGCAGGCGTTCGAGGTGGCGACGAACAAAGCGCTGGCAGTCGTCGCGGAACGCAGCGCGGAGAGTGTTAGAACGTCGAAAGCCCCGTCGTCTCCATGATTCGGTATTGCCAATACCGTACTTGAGTGGGGTCCGCGTATACGCCGAAATCCGCCGTGTATTCGATGCCGAGCGGGGCACGATTAGTCCACATCGTGTCGAAATACTGCAGCACCTGCGCCGCCATATTCGATCCGCGCCACATCTCGACAACGACGTTTGCTTCCAAGTTGTAATCTTCGATATTGCGTCGGGTCAGGTTGGCGGAGCCCAGCGTCAGCCAAAGACGATCACGCCCATAGATCGTCACGAGTTTTGTGTGGAATTGCTCGCCGTGAGTTCGATACCAGCGAACGCGAATCGCGCCGTCGCTGGCCGACACAAGCTCGCTCGCAACGGGACGATTCGGCACTCCGGACTTTTCATGACCGAATGCGTCTTTGTTGGGGTCGAGAATCAGCCGGATCTGCACTCCTCGGCGGCTGGCATTGAGCAGGGCTTCCACCACATCGCGATCGGACAGATAGAACATCGCGATGTCGATGGACTCTTCGCGAGTAGCCGCGCCGATGCGGTCGATCACGGCATCGTGAATCGCGCCCTCCGTCAGAACACGCACACGGGTTGCGCGTGCGCCCGAAGCCTCTATGCCACCGCCGTCGAAGGGCAGCTTCGCAGTAATGGACGGAGCGCCCAGCACCCCCGTCCACCCTGAGAAGCGGGCTACGGCCATCTCGCTCGCGAGCAGCGGTTGCAGCGCGGGGCCGTTGAGTTTCATAGCGACATTGGAATGCGCGCTGCTCCCGTCATGGGGGTTGGCGGACGACACGATGCCTGTCAGGCCGCCGCTGCCGTCGTCGCCGATGATCACTTTGCGATGGTTGGCTTTGAAGTTAGCCAGTCGGGCCCAGGAGCGCGCAGTGACATCAGAGGGGCCTGACTCGAAGGGATTGGGAAGCCAGCCTTTCCCCGTTCCGTCGCCGCTCCACCATTTGATGGTGAGACGCCAGATGCTCGAATACAGGTAGTTCGAATCACGCAGCTTGTCGAGATCCGTCACCACTACTTCGATGCCCGCGGCGCGAAGTTGCGCAAGATCCGGCGAAGGCGCGCCGCCGTACACGTCGTTAATGGGATCGGTGATGAATAGAACGCGCAATTTGGGCTCGGCACGTTTGCGCGCGATCAGAGCGTCACGCAACAGCGAGGACAGCGGCCTCAGTGGCATTTCCGATCCGCCGGATGGCTGCGAGTCGTTGAACAGAAAATAATCGAGCACTAGAAACTCGCGCGCCGAGCCGATCGTGCGCAGCACCTCGTCGAAGATCGCGTGACTCAGAATCGGCCGGCCGTATGCGTCCGCTGTCGAGATATCGGCAATGAATATCGTATTGTCGAGGGGAACCGTGTACCAAGGCCCTTCAAGGCGAGTGCCGGGCTGCAAGGTTTTGTGCGTGTGATAGTAGGCAGTGACGAGCCATACGCCGAGCAGCGCCACGATTACGAGACGTCCCGTCCTCCGACGCCATCGCTTGTCCAATGCTGAGGCGCCGGATGTAATCGACGCTTCGAGCATCGAAACACTGTCCATTGAAGGATTCTATAACGGCATCAGACCGAGCCACTCTCGAGTGATTCGCTGACTGCTAGCCACTGCGACTCCAGGGAATCGATCTCCGCGACGACGTCGGTGTGTTCTCGCGACACCTTACGTTGTTCGTTCACCGGCCGTTCAGAGTAAAGCGCGGGATCGGCAAGCTGCTGTTCGAGCTGTTCACGTCGCTTTCCCAGCTCTTCCAAACGCTTCTCTATGCGGCGCTGCTCGGCGCGTAGAGGGCTCAGCCGATTGCGACCTTCGGCCTCTAGACGGCGTTGTTCGCGGCGGGAAAGGGCCGACGCGACGCTATCCGCCTTGTCGTTTGCCTTGTCCGCGCCGAGGCTCTTCAGCCAACGAGCATAATCTTGCAGATCGCCTTCGAACGGCGACACGCCACCGTTCGACACGAGCACGAAACGATCGCAAGCACTGCCTAAGAGTGCGCGGTCGTGCGAAACAACAACAACCGCGCCCGCGAATTCTTGCAGTGCGAGTAATAGTGTGTGGCGCATCTCAAAATCGAGATGATTCGTCGGCTCGTCGAGCAACAATAAATTCGGCCGCCGGGCGGCGAGGATTGCCAACGTCAAACGGGCACGCTCGCCACCCGAGAACTGCCGGGTGGGCTCGAAGACGCGGTCGCCACGAAAGCCGAACCGGCCAAGATGATCACGTCGGCGTTGATCACCCCAGTCTTCGACTTCCATTCCTCCGCGCCGAATCAACTCTTCGATCGCTGTGGAGTCCGCATCGAGCTGTTCCATCTCGACTTGCGCGAAGAATCCGACGGCCAAGTCCGGGGATGCTGTGACGGTGCCACCCAGCGCGTTCAGCTGGCCGGCGATAGTGCGCATCAAGGTGGACTTGCCCGCGCCGTTGCGGCCGAGCACGCCGATGCGATCGCCCGGGCTGATTTGCAGCGTGACGTTCCTCAAGACGACCGCTTCGCCATAACCGGTTTTTGCTTGCTCCAGCGTTACGAGCGGGCGCGGAAGCTTTGCGGGTGGAGCGAAATCCCAGTCGAAGTCGGACTCGACTTGAAGAGGTGCGATTTCCTCAAGACGGGCGAGCCACTTCATTCGGCTCTGAGCTTGAGTCGCTTTGCTGGCCTTAGCCCGGAAGCGGTCGATGAAAGACTGCACTCGCTCGATCTCGCGGCGGCGTTTGTCGGCCAGAGCCTGCGTGCGTTGTGTTTCAGCAGCGTGTTGAATCTCGAACTGGGTGTAGTTTCCCGCGTAAGCCGTGACTGTTCCAGCCTGAATATGAACGATGCGGCCACAAACGCCGTCTAAAAACTCACGATCGTGTGAGACCAGCAACAGCGTGCCGGGATAGGCTCGCAGCCAGTCTTCGAGCCACAGCAATGCATCCAGATCCAAGTGGTTGGTCGGCTCGTCGAGCAGCAGCACATCGGATCGGCGCATCAATGCGCGACCTAAGTTCGCGCGCATCTTCAAGCCACCGGAGAATTCGCGGATGGGTCGATTCAAATCGCCGTCGTTGAAACCCAGGCCGGCGACCATCTGCGCCGCGCGGCTTTTGCCGGTGCAGCCGCCCATGCGTTCATGCTCGGCGTGCAAAGTCGCCAGATGTGAGCCATCGGTGATGGGTGAGGCGGCTTCGATCTGAGCTTCGATCTGTCGCAGCTCGACGTCTCCGTCGAGAACATAGTCAACCAAAGTCGCGTCGGAAGAGGGCAGCTCCTGAGACACCCAAGCCATACGCTGATTGGGCGGTGCGGAGTATTCGCCGGCGTCGGGAGCAAGCTCGCCGCGCACGAGCGCCAGCAAGCTCGATTTGCCGCAACCGTTGCGCCCGACGATGCCCACCTTTTCGCCCCGGAAGATGCTGAGGCTCGCATGCTCGAAGAGCACTTGCGGACCGCGCCGCAACTCCACGTCGGAAAGAGTGAGCACAGGATAGTACGAGAGCGAAGGTTAGGCGGAGCGACTCGCGGCTTCGTCGTGCGGCAGCAGATGACCGAACGGCGCAGTTCCGCTGGCCTGACGCGCGAGCAAAGCAAGCAGATCTTCAGCGGTACACGGCTCCCCGAACAGCCTGCCCTGTCCGAAGATGCAATGGTGATTGCGCAGGAATTCCAGATGCCGCTGCGACTCGATACCTTCCGCGACCACTTCCATGCCGAGACTGCGTCCCATGTCGATGACTGTTTTAACGATTGTTGCGTCGTTCGCGTCTTCGCCAACGTCGCGCACGAAGGATTGATCGATCTTCAGGGTGCCGATGGGGAACTGTTGCAAAGCGGACAGCGACGAGTAGCCAGTACCGAAGTCATCGATCGATAGATGCAGGCCCATGGCATAGAGCTCGTCCAACAAGCGCACAGTCCGTTTCGCATCCGCCATCAACGTAGTCTCGGTGATTTCCAACTCGAAGGACGTGGGCGATACACCATGACGGCGGAACACCGATCGACACCTTAAGATGAAGCTCGCCTGACGTAGCTGTTTCAAAGACAAGTTCAACGAGATACGGCCCGGATCCGCAACTTCTTTTTGCATCTCCGCGTAGTCGGCGCACACGCGGTTCAGCACCCACTCGCCGATCTCGAGAATCAAACTGGTCTCTTCGGCGAGCGGAATGAAGTGACCGGGAGGAATATCGCCATGACCGGGTAGGCGCCATCGCAGCAAGGCTTCGGCGCCAACGATGCGGCCGTTACGCAGGTCTACCTTCGGCTGATAGCGTACGACGAACTCATCACGCTCCAACGCGCGCCGCAGTTTGCTCTTTAGCATCAACCGCTCGACGGCGGCGGCATTCATTTCCGGCGAGTAGAAAGCGAAGGTGTTTCCGCCGTTCTGCTTGGAGTAGTACATCGCCGCGTCCGCGTTACGGATGAGGTCGATGACATTCTCTGCATCGCGAGGGCAGAACGCCGCGCCGATGCTCGCGGTGAGGAACACTTCGTGCTGATTCAACTGAAATGCGCGGCTGACTTCCGTGAGCATCGAACGTGCGAGATGCGCGATGGGGCCGCGGTTGTCCGCGTCTGCCGGCAATCCATCGACGAACAATGCGAACTCATCGCCGGCCAAGCGACCGACAACGGTGTCCTTGGGTACGGCTCGCGTCAAACGCTCCGCCAAGACTTCCAACAAGCGATCGCCCGCGCCGTGACCGAAGGTGTCGTTCACTTCCTTGAAGCGATCCATGTCTAGATAGAGCAATGCCACGGCTTGCCCGCTGCGTATTCCGCGCGCGATAGCCTGTTGCAACAGATGCTGAAACTGCATGCGGTTTGGGACTTTAGTGAGCGCGTCGTAACGCGCCAGGTACCGAATGCGACGTTCCGCACGCTTGCGATCCGTGATGTTGCGGGCAACGAAGATGTTGCCTTGGAACTGAGGATCGTCTCCCGCGATCGGTGAGCCTGTAAGCGACACCGGTATGGTTTGCCCGGCGCGCGTTCTCACGACTGTTTCACGAGTTTCATGTGAGGCTTGCTGCAGATCGAAGCTCTGACGCTCACGATCTTCCAACATAGAAACGATGCTTTTGCCGAGCAGCTCTTCTTCGCTGTAGCCCAAGAGCTTGCAGGCTGCCTGATTCGCAACTTTGACCACGCCGTCCGGCGAAGTAACGAACACGGCATCCGTCATGCCGTTCAGGACGCTGTTGAGATAGTCCTTTGTAATGGTGGTCTGGCGCAGCTTGTAACGCATACGTTCGAGGGCCTGCGTGAGCTCGCCAATGGCGTCGCGCCGCGCGACATCCAGCGGCCGCGTGTAGTCGCCTTGACCGATGCGCTCCGCGCTCTTGATCAAAGCAACGATCGGCTGTTCCAGCTTGCGGCCCGCGCGCCATGCCACGCCCCCGCCGATTAAGCCGCCCACCGCAGCGAGCAATCCGGCAAAGAGCAGGGCGTAGCGAAAATCATCTGTGCTTGCATCCGAGAGACGACCCGCGAGATTGCTTGTGGGCTCCGGCTCAGCTTGAGATAGAACAATGCGCACTTCGCCGAGCGTGTGGGGTGTCGCTGCACCCGGAAACCTTTCGACCATCGTTCGAATTGGCCGTGCCGCTTCCCACTGCAAGGCGCCGGAGGTTGGATTCGCGTTGGGCCGTTCCCAATCGAACAACACTTGGCCCGCGGTGTTGCGCACAGTGATGGCGCTCAACGTGCTGTCATCGAGAAACGGTTGTAGCTTTTGCGCGAGATCTGACGAATCGCCATCTTGCAGCGCGGCGGAGGCAGTTTCGGCAGCATGACGCGCGGTGGCGGCGGCGCGGGCTTCCAACTCACGTGCCGTGTTCTCGCGCGCAGCCGATTGAGCCAGCACGCCCATGCGTTCGGAATCGACGCGTTGTTGCCATGCGAGTAACGCAATGACGAGCAAAGCCGCGACCAGCACTGCGACAAACACAGCGCCGGCATATTTCAACTTTAGGCTTACAGCACTCACGTTGGCGCCGGTGCCCGCGTATCGCGGGCCAGCGATCCCCTTATGATTTCTCGAACGATATTACCCGTGGCTTCAGGCGCCCACCACACGATTTTAGGTGCGGCCGCCGCCTAAGACAGCTCGTATTCCTCTAGAATTCAGCACGATATGATCGATGCCGAGCAATTGACGGGCCGCACCGATGACCACGTCCAAGAGGTGGCTGAGCTTCACAGTACAGTACATCGCGCTGCGGCGAGCGCGTTGCTGGCGATGCGTGAGGCTGCGCGGAAAGACGGAATCGAGCTGGAAATCGTATCGGGCTACAGAAGCTTTGCCCGTCAGACCGGAATATGGAACGCTAAGTTCAGTGGCCAAAGACGCTTGCTCGACCGTCAAAACGTTGTCCTCGACCCTTCGCTGCTAGACGAGCAGACACTAGTCGATGTCATTTTGATTTGGTCGGCATTGCCCGGTGCGAGCCGACATCACTGGGGCACGGACGTCGATGTCATAGATCGCGCTGCCGTACCGGCAGGCTACATCCCTCAATTGGTGCAATCGGAATTTCAGTCAGGCGCGGTGTTTGGCTTATTGGCGACCTGGCTCGCCGCAAACCTGCAGCGCTTTGACTTCTTTTGCCCGTATCAAACGGACCGGGGCGGCGTAATGCCGGAGCCGTGGCACATCAGCTATGCGCCAATATCCGTTCCAGCGTTGCGGGCTTTGTCGTTGGACGTGCTAGCGGACGCAATCGCGTCTAGCGAGATGCTCGGCCGAGAGGCGGTGCTGACTCGGCTACCTGAGTTATACGAACGCTACGTAAGGCAGGTCGACAAGCCAGCTTGGCTCTAGCGCCCAGACCAAGCTCGCTTGATATAGCCAACCATCAGGCCGCGAACATGAGCCATTGCATCAGGCGATGCGGAAAACACAGGCGGGTTCCGACGCAGTAGGCGCCAGTTTTCGCTGCGAAGGATCTGTCGCAAGTAGTCAACGTTGCGGTCGATGGCTTCCATATACGGGTTGCGACCACCGAACAGAACTTCTAAGTAGCGGTACGCCGCGCCGAAACTAGCTTCCAAACGCTTGGTGCGTGTCTCGGTGATGAACTCGGGCGTTTGACGGAGTAAATCCAAGCCGGACGCGTACTTAACTTCCCGCCCGCCGTTCGAGGCGATGGGCAGAGCCATGCCGCCCAATACAAATTCGGGATACAGCCGGTCCCGGCACTTCTCGAGGTAACAGCGGTCGGCCATCTGACCGATCATGTCTGCGGTACCGAGCAAGTGACCGAGTTTCATGTCTAGTGGGTCGTTGACCCGAATCTGGCTAAGCGGCACTTCGTAGCCCGTGAAGTGCACGATCTCCGAAGCGACCGGCACCCACTTGTCGAAACCGAGTTGCGGGAGGTAAGCCGTGAGAAAGCGCGCGCCGCGCGACACATGAATGCGTGTGAGTTCTGCGCCATGGCGATACGCGTTTTCATCCGCTCGTCGGAGATAGCCTACATCGTGAAACAAACCGACGATCAGCCCCACGACTGCTCGCTCTGCACCCAGCTTTGATTGTTCGTGCTCCTGCTGCCGCTCATAACCTACGATGAGGCGAGCCAGGGCGAGCGTGATGTCGAGGGAGTGCTGTCGGTCGTGATAAACCGTATCGACACCGAAATAACCGGGGATGTTACCGGCGAAGAGCTGCTCGAAATGATCGAAAGCTTCTCGAAGCGGCTCGAGCGATACGCCAGGCCAAGTCGGACGATAAAGCGCTTCGACCGCCGAGAGCACCGCGGTCGCAGAGCTCACCTGGACGGTGTTCGTCACGTCGTAATCGTTGCGCCGCGCGCTGATCATCTCAATCTGCCCAATTCGGCTTGCCAAGCCCGATTCCCCTAAAGCGTCAGGCAGTCTAGTCAGGCGATGTAGTTGACACTAGCGAAGCGGCGCACACTTTGGGGACACGGCGATGCTTTTTGGGTGCGCAAGTCTTAAGTGTCGATGCGCGTCCGCGGTAGAGTCGCCGTTTGCGCCCGCGATTTAACCGAGCGCCGGCGTCAATTGTCATATCGCTACAAGCGGCTAAACAAACTCCGCGATAACGGGCGCGTGGTCCGACGGTCGCTCGGCTTTGCGGGGCTCTCGGTCGATACGGCATCCTTTGCAAGTGCTCGCGAGCGCGGCGCTGGCCAAGATCAAATCGATACGCAGGCCGTGATTGCGACGGAACGCGAACGTTCTGTAATCCCACCAGCTGAACGTGTTTGGCGGCTGGTCGAATAGACGAAAGGCGTCCCTAAGACCAGTGTCCAGTACGGTCTTGAGCGCTAGTCGTTCAGGTTCGCTCACATGGACGTGGCCTGCCCAAGCGGCGGGGTCGTGTACGTCTCGATCCTCAGGCGCAATGTTGAAATCGCCCAGGACGACTACCCGCTCGTGACGTGCCAATTCGGCGTTCAGCCACTTCGTCAAAGCCTCGAGCCAGCGGAGTTTGTATTCGTACTTCTCAGAGCCGACGCTTTGCCCGTTGGGTACGTAAAGATTGATGACGCGAATGCCGTTCGTGGTGGCAGCGAGCACGCGCCGTGGCGGGTCATCGAAATTCGGAATGTCACAGACGACATCTTCGAGTGGCCAGCGGGATAGCAAAGCCACTCCGTTATAAGTCTTCTGGCCGCTGAACAGCAGTTGAAAGCCCGCGCCTTCCAGCTCCTGGCGCGGAAAGTCCGTGTCGACGAGCTTGGTCTCCTGCATCGCCAGCACATCGACGGGCGATTGCGACAGCCAGCCGATGACCTGAGGCAGCCGCACCCGCAGCGAGTTCACGTTCCAAGTAGCGATCTGCATGGCGATCCGATCAGTAGATTCTCAGGCCGCCATATTTACGCCGGATGCGAGCGTCCAGCGTACGCCATCCAAACAGGAACCCGGCGAACAGGCAGAAGGCGGAGGATCCGACGACCCATTTCCAGGTCGGCCGGCCTTGAGGATTCGCGTCCGGAAATATTGGGCGAGTCTGCTCCGCCGAAGTGCGTTCGGGCGCAGGCTCCGGCACTTGAGCGGGCACAGGCGGCGCGGGTTCCGGCGGCGGTGTTTGCTGCTGCACAGGCTTTGCGCTCGCGATCAAACGGGCTTGCGCCAGTTCGCTCTCAAGTTGCGCGACGCGTTGTTTGGTCTTATTCAGATCTTGCGTGCGCTCATCAAGTCGCGTCCGCAAGGGCGGATCGCCTGAAAGATAAGAGCTTTTGACCCAGCCCGCCGAGCCGTTGCTCAGCTGTACCTTGGTCTGATCGCCTCGTCGTTCGAGCAGCTCCACTTTGTCACCGCTTCGTATCGTCGCGACCCGATCGCCGGCATTATCTGGCGTGCTGCTGACGTTAACGACAAGCGTTTCGATAACGTAAAGCGTATCGGCGCGAGCACCGTTCGCGATGCATGCGCCGGCCACCGCAGCGATAAGCGCCGCGGCTTTCATGCTGTCACCTTCACGCTGCAATCCCGTGCTGCTTGAGTAACGGACCAATATCCGGCTTGCGACCGCGGAACTCCACGAACGCATCCAAGGGATCGCGGCTGCCGCCGCGGGCAAGAATTGAGTCTAAGAAACGGTGTGCCGTACGGGAGTCGAAAACCCCATTCTCTTCAAACGCAGAGAATGCATCCGCCGCGAGCACTTCCGCCCATTTGTAACTGTAGTAGCCCGCGGCATATCCGCCGGCGAAGACATGTCCAAAGCTATGAGCGAAACGATTCCACAGCGGGACGGGAACCACGGCAACTTCGCGGCGCACTTCAGCGAGAGTGTCGAGGACTCGCGCTGGGCGGGTCGCATCAAATTCAGCGTGCATCCGAAAGTCGAACAACGCGAACTCGAGTTGACGCATCGTTTGCAGACCAGCGTGAAAACTACGGGTTGCGATGAGTTTTACTTGCTTGTCGAGTGGTAACGGAAGGCCGCTCTCAACGTGCCGCGACATTCTCTGCAGCACATCAGGATTCCACGCGTAGTTTTCTAAGAACTGGCTCGGCAGCTCTACTGCGTCCCATGCGACGCCATTGATGCCGGCAAGACTTGGATAGGGCACGCGCGTGAGTAAGTGATGCAAGCCATGACCAAATTCATGGAACATCGTGACGACGTCATCGTGAGTAAGTAGCGCAGGCTTGCCTTCGCTCGGCGGTAGGAAATTACATACGAGATACGCCACCGGCAGCGTGGGCGACCCAGTGCTGAGGCGTTTACGCCCGACGCATTCATCCATCCATGCGCCGCTTCGTTTGTTGGGGCGGGCGTAAGCGTCCAAATAGAAGCTTCCGATCGAACGACCCGTAGTGTTCTCAATTTGGAAGTAACGCACGTCGCTATGCCAAACATCCACGCCGGGTTTTTCTTTGATCTGGATATCGAATAAGCGTTCGGCGACCTCGAATAAGCCCTCGAGCACACGCGGCAACGGAAAGTACGGCCGCAACTCTTCTTGCGAGATCGAGAAACGTTCGCGCTGCATGCGCTCCGCGTAGAAGGCAACGTCCCACGGAGAGAGCGACTTGCCGGCGAACGCCTGCAGCTCTTCGAACTCACGCACCGCCGCGGGCCGCGCTGACTTTGCCAATTGGTGCAGAAACTCGAGCACTTCTTCGACGGTTCGCGCCATCCGAGTGGCCAAGGCGTAATCCGCGAAGTTACGAAAATTGAGAATGCGCGCCGCTTCATGACGCAAGCGCAGTATGCTTTCCATAACAGGCGTGTTATCCCACTTGCCTGCGTTGGGACCCTGATCCGATGCACGCGTTGTCCACGCTTCATAAAACGCGCGACGAAGAGGTTCCGACTCCGCGTCCGTTACAACGGCGACATAAGTCGGTTGTTCGAGCGCGAGTATCCACCCTTCAACATTCTGCTCTTGGGCACGGCGACGGCCTTGCTCGATGATGACTTCGTTTAGCCCGCGAAGCTCCGCGGGATCTTTCATGTGATACGTCCAACCATTCGTAGCGTCGAGCACGTTTTCTTCGAACTTAGCTTGGAGCTTGGTCAGCTCGAGCATGACCCTCTTGAACTGATCTTTGCGCGTGTTGTCGAGCCCCACGCCCGCCAGCCGGAATTGGCGCAGCGCATGTTCGAGAACGCGACGCTGCGTCGGCTCCAAGCCATTCGCCTCTTTCTCCGCGATGGTTTGATACGCGCGATACAGCGGCTCGCTCTGCGCGAGATCGGTTTGATATTCGGACAGCAGAGGCAAGCAAGCGTTGTAGCTGACACGCAGTGCTTCGGAGTTGAGCACCGCGTTCAAGTGACTCACGGGCGACCATGCGCGCGAAACGCGATGCTGAACCTCTTCCAACGGCTCGACTAAATTCTTGAACGTGGGTTCTTCAACCGATGCGAGCTGATCGATGCGCGAGCGACTCTCGGACAAGATCGAGCGCACGGCAGGTTCCACGTGCTCAGGCCGAATGAGGGTAAACGGGGGCAGCGGGTCAGACCCCGAGAGCGGCCCCAAAAGTGGATTGTCCATGGATCTTTAGGCTCCGTCGCAGGCGGTCATTCTATCAGCGGCGACATCCGCCAAACGGCGAAGACGCGTCGGGCCCCCTGTATTGACTAGGCATGTACACTTGGGGCATGTCGGATAATTACGACCTGATTGTCATTGGTGGAGGCAGCGGCGGGCTCGCGGCTGCCCAACGTGCGGCTGAATACGGAGCACGCGTCTTACTTGCAGAATCTGGGCGGTTAGGCGGCACGTGCGTCAACGTCGGCTGCGTGCCGAAAAAAGTGATGTGGAACGCGGCCGAGATCGCAAGCTCGGTGCATGACGCCGAAGGATACGGGTTCCACATTGTTGGCGCGACCAACGATTGGTCGGCGCTCAAGCGGACTCGGGATGCCTATATTGAGCGCTTGAACGGCATCTATGAGCGCAATCTACTGAATCGCAAGGTGGAGCTCGTGCGGGGTTACGCACGCTTCGCCGGCCCTCACACGGTGCACGTGGCCGGGCGAACGGTTACAGCGCCCCACATTGTCATCGCGACGGGCGGAGCCCCGATTTTGCCTCTTATTCCCGGCGCGGAGCACGGCATAACCTCCGATGGTTTTTTCGAGCTGAAGCATCGCCCGGAACGGGTCGCGATTGTTGGCAGCGGTTATGTCGCTGTGGAGTTTGCTGGAATCTTTGCCGCGTTGGGCACGAGCGTGACGTTGGCGGTACGCGCGGAAACGGTGCTAAAGAGCTTCGACTCGATGCTTGGGGAGGCGGCGCTCAATCGACTTCGTGAAGACGGTGTGCGCGTCTACACAAATGTTCGCATGGCTGAAGTTCAGCGTGTCGGCTCCGCATTCGAAATCATCTTGCGCGACGAACGCCGCATCGGACCGGTCGACACCGTTCTCTGGGCGATAGGTCGTGCACCGAGTGTCGAGGGTTTAGGTTTGGACGCGGCCGGCGTAGAGCTGAACGCGTACGGCTATGTGTCTACGGACAAGTATCAGACGACAAACGTCCCCGGTGTGCATGCCATTGGTGACGTAACAGGCAGAGCGCAACTCACGCCTGTCGCTATTGCGGCCGGACGGCGTCTTAGCGATCGCGTCTTCGGTGGACAGACCGAACGTCATCTGAGTTACGAAAACATCCCCACGGTGATCTTCACGCATCCGCCGATTGGCACTGTCGGTCTTTCTGAGGCAGCGGCTCGCGATGAGTATGGTGACGCTGCTGTGAAGGTATACAACTCGTCGTTCGTCCCGCTTTATCACGCACTCACTACGCGCAAACCGCGCGCGATGATGAAGCTTGTGACTGTGGGGCCGGACGAAAAAATCGTGGGCTTGCACATGATCGGTGAAGGCGCCGACGAGATGCTGCAGGGGTTCGCGGTTGCCGTGAGAATGGGCGCGTCTAAAAAAGACTTCGACGATACGGTGGCGATTCATCCGACGAGCGCGGAAGAGTTCGTCACGATGCGTTGACGGCGCTTTCGATCAGAGCGGCGAGAACGGGTGCGGTAGCTGGACGCACTCCGCGCCACAAACAAAAGGACTCCGCGGCTTGTTCTACGAGCATGCCCCAGCCTTGAATGGCCACTTCGCAGCCGTGCTCGATTGACCAGCGCGTGAAGGGCGTGCCCGTCTTGCCGTAGGAAAGGTCGTAGCAGGCTGTCGTTGCGCTGATAACGTCGGCAGGAATGTTCGGCACTTCTCCCGAAAGGCTCGCAGACGTTGCGTTGATCACGATGTCGAATGTTCCCATCGAGAGGTCCGCGAATCCGCAGCCTCGTATCGCACCGAGATCTTGGAACGCTATCGTTAGCTCCTGAGCACGTTCCGCACTTCGATTCGTAACGACGATTTCCACGGGTTCCAATGCAAGCAACGGCGCAATCAAGCCACGAGTCGCGCCGCCCGCGCCGATGATGAGTATTCGGCGGCGTCTGACGGTGAGCCCATGATTTTCCGTGAGGTCACGAACGAGCCCAATGCCGTCCGTGTTGTCGCCCAGAATTCGATTGTCTTTTTGTATGGCGAGCGTATTTACCGCTGCCGCCCGCTGTGCTCGAGGCGTTAGCTCGTCTGCCAAGTCCGCCGCGACCAATTTGTGGGGGACGGTGACATTAAGCCCTCGTCCGCCCGTGGCGAAAAAGTTGCGAACCCATTCGCGAAACTGGTCAGCGGCCACTTCATGCCGCCGATACACCATTGCCTGCCCGGTTTGGCGAGCAAACATGCCGTGAATGAAGGGCGAGCGGCTGTGTGAGATCGGATGACCGATCACACCGTACTGATCGAGAAGCTCGTCGGGCTCAGGCATCACAAGCTCAACTTTGAAAACGCGCGGATGTTACACGCACTACGCGAGCGTACGCACGCGCCATCCCCCGCTCTTGGCGGAATCGAGGCTTGCTTGTAGCTCCGGGAGCCAAACGCGCATGCGCTCATCAATCTGAAAGGGCGGATTCACGAGCAACATTCCCGAGCCGTTCAACGCAACGCGCGAATCGCACGGGAACAACCACATCTCACTAATGAGCGCTTCAGCGGCGATTCCCTTGGAAAGGGACGCGTGCCATGCCGTGATGTCGCGAGAGTCTTTGATCGGATACCAGACTGCGATCACCGCACTTTGAAACCGAAGCAAGGCGTCGTTGATGGCGGTGGTCACGCGAGCAAAGTCCTGTTGAGACTCTTCGTAAGGCGGATCAATCAGCACGAGACCACGTCGCTCGGCGGGCGGCAGGTATGCACGCAACGACGTGAAACCATCACCAGTCTCCACGCGTGCTTTTGAATGTTTGGGTAAGGCCCGTTCAAGTGCCCGAGCCCCCGATGGAATTTGTTCTACAAAAATTGCACGGTCTTGAGCGCGTAGCATTTCTGCTGCTATGACGGGAGACCCGGGATACGCCGAGCCGTTCTGCACACGCGCTCGGAAAGCATCAACCAGCGTTCGATACCTCGTGATCTCGTCCGCCACAAACTTATGGTCGACAACGCGCGCAAAACCGCTGTGCGATTCATGCGATGCATTGCCGCGCGAGCCATGCAGCTCATACAAGCCACTGCCCGCGTGTGTGTCGACGTAGAGGAAGCCCTTCTCTTTACGTTGCATCGCTTCGAGCAATGCGATCGTCGTGACGTGCTTGTGCACGTCCGCGAAGTTTCCGGCGTGATAGGCGTGACGGTATTTCATCGGCTCAATCCGAGCCCCAAAAAAAAGCGCCCCTGAGGATACCCCAGGGGCGCCGGTTACTTCGTCTTAAGCGATTACGGATTGACTCGAATGATCGTTGGGTTCGGCACGCCGGCTGCGCCGCCGTATGCCACCGAGCCCAAGTACTTCACGCCAGTCGTGAGCCCCGTGAAGCTCAGCGAGATCGTGCCGGTGGCACCGATCGTGGCAGTCGTAGGCGCGGTGATCGCCATATTGCCCGCGTTGGCTGAGCCGAGCAGCCATTGGTACAGCGTGAAGTTGGAGCTTCCACCCACCGCTTCCCAGCCGTGTACGAGCACCGTGTAGTTGCCCGCGGCCGGATTCACCAGGTTCACTTCTTCATCCGTTCCTGGATTGCCGCTCTGTCCGGCCAGAGCTCCGGACGGGCCGAACACGTACAGATCGAG
>Ga0307515_10005472_pt1 | contig 25706 bp, 19 predicted proteins | sample 17_EM_MG_FD_194513 | JGI IMG/M metagenome (GOLD analysis project Ga0307515, IMG submission 194513) | Populus trichocarpa ectomycorrhiza microbial communities from riparian zone in the Pacific Northwest, United States - 17_EM | ecosystem: Host-associated > Plants > Roots > Unclassified | place... | reverse complement strand
TTTCAGGTGCACCTCAAATTGCTCTCAAGCACCGCCTGCAGCCAGTGCAGATATACCATGTGTAGATGGGTAGCTATATAGATACATAGTAGATACATTGATGCATAGATGAGAATACAATCTGAATACGTGAGTTTTAACAATTGTTGAAAGATAAGTAGTAGCTATGATTTCCAGGCGCACCTGCCGGATTCCAGGCGCACCTGCAGCATTCCAGGCGTACCTGCAGCATTCCAGGCGCACCTGCAGCATTCCAGGCGTGCCTGCAGCCTTCCAGGCGCACCTGAACCATTCCAGGCGCACCTGAACCATTCCTGGCGCACCTGAACCATTCCAGGCGCACCTGAAGCATTCCAGGCGCTGCTGCAGCATTCCCAAAGAAGATGATTTTCCATGACTGCTCTAGTGTGATTCGAGGTGCTTCCTGCCTTGTCAAAGGCGCTCCCAGACTTGTCACCAGCGCTCCCAGACTTGTAGCCGGCACTCCTGGGTGCACCCAAAGTTCTCTCCGGCACTCCAAGGTGTTCCCAAACCTAACACAATCACTCCCATGGTACTCCTGTACCAGGCATCGGGGATCTCAATTACTCCGAAGGCCGGCCGGAATGCCCTCCTACAGTCTGATACTCTTCTGAAATTCACGCATCTAAGTTTACACTCCACATCCTCTCAGACACTTCTGGAGTCTTCCAGAGACTAAAATACATTTTGCTGATGCACATCATCAAGACTCCGCCACACCATTCAGGACATCCAATGGGCATTTGTGAGAAAATGTGGTTCTGGCTCGAGGAGTGTGGAAAGTGGTTGTGAAGATTTGATACTACCCCGCCGTGAGGATCAACACAATTGCATAGATTCACGAAATCTGAGAATCAGGGAGTGAGAGGCAACAGTTGGGGAAGACAGAGTGTGTATTTGTTGAACAATGATATGATGAGATCAGATCAATCTACCCTGTGGTCTCCCAAATATATACTCCCCTTTGCTCAGTCCATCTGCATTACCCCTGTATCTCTGTACACCTCAGTCACCCAGGCAATCTCTGTCATCCCTGTATATCCATACACCTGCCGTCACTAGTGTTAGTAACAGTTCCAACCCACAAGAACAGTTCCGGGTTAGGGTTGGAACCGGAACTGAACCGTTCCAATGGGTCTTACCACATGAAAACCCGGACCATGGCAATTGGACCAGTTTTACCACCAAAAACCCGGCATTTCAACCTCCACGCTTTGCCTCTAATTGAATATTTGAGTTATGATCATATCGTGATATGATAAATTCGTAGATTGTGCAGTTTTAGCTGCTCTTGCACCTCCCGCTGGCAGATTTGCCATCCGACCAATATTCGTGGAGTAGCTATAGAAAACCTGCGGATGTCGCTTAATATGTGCCCTAATTTCACACCCACCGAACGAATATCAGTCGGATCACAACTCTGAATGCACGGGGTGAAAGAGCGGCTAATCATGCACAATCTACTTATTGATCATGTCACGATATGGCCAAAACTCAGATACTTAATTGGCAACAAAGTTGCAGGAACCATTGTATGCAACCACAGTCCGGGTGCAACCTGGCCAAAAAACCGCAGGTTTATGTACGGTCCGGGAAACAACCCCGCCAAGACCGAGCAGGTCATGATATTGGACAGTTCTAGGACCGAACCGAACCGTTCATCTAGTCCAAACCTGGACCGTTGGTGGGTTACCCCGAACCGTTGCTAACACTAGCCATCGCTCAGTCCTCTGCCACCCTGTGTGGCAGTGGTGGCGAGTAACAGATTGTCCCTCCACACCACACCAATCTGATTTGCAAGAAAGTTAGATAGAGGCATGCAGCTGCTTTCTGTCTACCAAACGTTTAATCATGCCACAGTGAAAACCTGATATCCTCTATGATCCATCCCACAGATGCTCAACAGGTTGTGAGATGCTCAGATCTTCACGAACCAGAACCGCCAGATTCACTATCATCTCATCTGATTGAAAGATGGCAAAAGCAATATACCATATTTTGCACTCAATATGGCCAGTTCCAATACCGAGTTATATTGTTGGGCTTGGTGCATGCATCAGCAATCTTGAAAGCTGATATCAATAACTGTGGACAGCTTTAGATTGATGACTGAGCTGTGTGCTGCTTTGATAATATTCAGATCTACTCAACCAATACAAAGGGGCACCAAGAGCAACTATGACAAGTGCCACGACAGCATTGAGAATATATTTACAACAGCAAAGTCACAAGATCCACTTCACAGTCCGGGAAGTTGTCTATTTTGCATGTGTCTTTCGCCCCAATGGAATTGGGATACTATGAGACCGTATATCCATTAGTATTGACAGGACAACCCCAGCGCTTCTGACAGATATATAGCTATATCATTGATTCATGAACTCTGACTAGCAGTTCATCAGAAACTATGCAACGGTAACAACATTGATATTAGCCCTGCTGATAAATGTAGAAATTTCCCAGATGACTAAGCAACTTACATCGTTATTAACTGGGGATGCTCAACTTATGTTTTAGGCAATCAAAAGGGACTTCACCCATGCACCCAATCTCAGGCATATGGACCCAGCAAAGCTGATTACTCTGCAGACTGATATAACTAGCATTGCTATTGCCAGCATTCTCAATCAGTATCACTATTGCAGGTTTCTCGTGCTGGTCAACTATCCCTCTCAAAAATACTCCTTTAAAGATCCGAACAAAACAATGGTCAGCCAGGTGCTTATAGACAACATGGAGATGATGAAGCAATGAGGGCACAACTTTGAGGAATTGCATCATGAGATGCTCATACGATCTGACTACAATCACAGTTAGTTGTTCTAACCATTACAACCTCTCTCACAGCATTAAGTTAAATGGCAAGTGTTACACTCGGCAGATGAATTCGTTACTAATCACCTGGAATGATACATCGATCCCACTGCCAGACTAGAGAGATGATGCAATTCTGAAATTGGTTCTGTGAGACTTACAGCGAAGCTTCTGGCTACCTATCCAGGCATCAATGTTACCAAATCATTGAGTGAACTTCTACTGAATATTAAAGCAATGCAGGAGAATATCCTTCTTGCTACCAAAATATGACTAACCTTAGTGCATGTTTCAAACACATATGACAGTCAATAGAAGTCAATTGACAGAGCTCTGCCCTATGAGATCAGATAATATGAGCCAGTGGCACTTCTCAGTAGAATGATAAGCCATGTCTATGATTATGTCTGAATTCTGCTACTCCTGAGCCCTGAAGATTTCTGAGCTTGTAACAAAGGATGTATCGCAACCTGGGATGAATTGAGATATAAAGAAGTACATTGCTAGTTGCGAGTTGTGCCACCAAATCAAGGCAACACATCATGCACCCTTTGGACTCAACATGTCACTGTCACCACCTTCTCATCCTGGGGAGGGAGTCAATATAGGTTTCATTACAAACTGGCTACAGTTGACAGTGTTGGGATACACTGGGTTCTAGGTAATTGTCAATTATTTGATTATAATGGTATTCTACCACCCCTGCAGAATGGACATCTGCAAAAGTGCAAATCGACTATAGGCTGCGCTGCGTGCACATGCGCACACGCGCGGCTCATAGCAAGCTTCAGGTGGACCCCTGCGCAACCGGCAGCCTATAGTCATCTATAGTCGATTCATAGAGATGTGTGCATGGGCCTGTGGAAATATATACAGCTGCCAGCTAGAGATGGACCTATACTTGTCTTTTGTGCCTGCTGTTATACCGCTACTGTACACACTATTGCTGCGAGTCTCCATGGGAGCCTGCTGGCAATTGATAGCCTGCTTGAGAGAGCCGCGATTTGGGAGGAGTAGAGTTTTCCTCCGCTGGAAGCCTTTGGCCGATGGCAAACTGTGAGTTTGTGGAAGCTTTGGCTAATAGAAGCCTCTAAGTCCATGGAAGCTTTGGCTAATAGATGGCTCTATGTCTGGAAGCTTTGGCTAATAGAAAGCTCTAAGTGTGTAAAAGCTTTGATGCGAACGTTGACATAGCCAACCTACATGTCTAAGTGCATCTGGTACTATTATCGCCATCACCGACACCATCACCATCGCAGTCATCACCATCGCCATCATCACCATGAGCCCCGGCCCAAAGCGCACACATACGCCCAGAATTCGTGGGAAGCAAGCAGCAGATTTGGCTGGAATATCTGAGTCACAGATCTGCTATCCCCAAGATCCAATTGTATACCATTCCTACAGAATCTAAGTCTCCAATTGTCAACACCATGGTTGTGAGGCATCGTCAGATTTCGTCTCAGTGGGCACATAAGATTCAGACTATGATATAGACTGACGTCATGATTTCGGCCACTTGCCACCCGCCACCTGCCACCTGCCGCATGCCACACGCACACACCACCCACCAAACACTGCTCAACAAGTCTCTGGATCGAGCATGTAGGAGCACATTTGGCAGGAGTAGAGTTTTCCACGGGAAGCTTTTGGCTGATAGAAAACTCTGAGTTTGTGGAAGCTTTGGCTAATAGAACGCTCCAGGTCTATGAAAGCTTTGGCTTGTAGAAGGATCTAAGTCTGTGGAAGCTTTGATGCTGACGTTGATGTAGCCAACCTACTTGTCTAAGTATTTCTGATACTATGATCACTATAACTATCACCAACACCATCACCAGAGCCATTGCCAGAGCCATCATCCCCATTAGCCCCAGACCGAATGTGCACTCATACAGCCACAATCAAGGGGAAGAAGGTAGCAAATTCCGCAGGGAAATATTAGTCGGAGATCTGCTCTCCCCAAGTTCGAATTCTCTAATTTTCCTGCGGAATGCAGGGCTCCCATTGTCAACACCATGACCATGAGGCATCGTGAGATCTTGCCACTGTGGCCGCGCTAAAGATAATGTTCGGACTATGATATCGATGGCCGACATGATTCGGCCACGATACGCCGCCCGCAATCTGCCGCACACCAATGCCATATGCCGCCCACCAAACACTGTCCACCATACACCACCTGCCTCACGCATCCGAGTGCATGACGACCGCAACTGACGCCTCCCACTGCCTGCTGCTGTGGTGGGAAAATCCGTTTCTCACCACCACAGCGACTCAGCTTGGCAGAGGACTGAGCTACAGCAGGTGTACGGAGATACAGGGGTGACAATGAGATGGACTGGGCGACGGCCGCAGACGGAGATACAGGGGTAACGGAGATGGATGGAGCGACGGGGAGTATATTTTGGGGAGACCCCGGGGTAGATGGAATCTCATCATATATCATCTTATCACATACCACGAATTACACAATCTATCTTTTCCAGATTTTGCTTTCACTTGCTCTTTCCGCGATTTCATGGATCCACGCAATCGCGTTGATTCTCACGGCCAGGTAGTATTATATCTTCTCACCCGCTTCCTACGCTCCTCGAGCCAGAACTGCTCGTTCTCACAGATTCCTTTTGGATGCCGTGAGAGCTGCGGTGGTGTGTTGATGATGAGTTCTCTGCCTTCTAGCACCGCCGTTTCACCACGGCGCCTGCTACTGACGCCTCCCGGTGCCTGCCTTCTGCAACTCAGCAAGTCTCTGGATCGAGCATGCAGGAGGGTTCATGTGAGCATATAGTCAAGTGAGATTGGGAGTGTTTTGCCTCTTGAGAGTGTACTTGGGAGCGTAGAGCCAAGTAGGCTGGGAGTGTACCATCGAGTGCAATTGGAAGCGTACTTGAGAGCGTGCTCAGGAGTGTGCTTGAGAGCTTCTTGAGCGCTGGTATGGGAATGTACAGTCAAGCAGGCTGGCTGTGTGCCATTGAGTGCAAGTGTGAGCGTCCTAGCGAGCATGCCCTGGAGTGTACTTGAGAACATAGTTGGAGGTGTACTTGGGAGCGTGCTCGCAGTGTACTTGCGAGCGTCTTCAGAGCTTAGTTGGGAGCGTAAGTCAAGCAGGCTGGGAGTATACTTCAGAGTGTACTTGGGAGCGTGCAATGAATTGCATTTGGCAGTTTTATTGAATGCAGCATGATGAATAATATCAAGCACCCATAATCGCATGCGTATCATAGTAATCTTGTCAAATTGCAGGTCCATTGGACCTCATAGTGCCACGCGTCAAATATGCTATGGATTACTGGCCTAAAAACCGCTTCTCTATGAGTTACGTGTCGCGTAAGTTCATTTTTCCCGGTGGACATTGACTCACCAGAGCTAGCATGAATGATTTTCAACATGTTGATCTGCAAACGCAGTGTACAACAAAATCTCTCCACTAATTGAGGTACAGAACTCAGGCGCCAATTTTGGCACAGAGTGTGCTTCAACCTCAGTACTAACTGTCAACTCTCAACTGCCTTCAACAATCAAATACTTGACCAAACTGAACACCTGATCTGAACAATGAATTAGTACCTACAAGCCATTTGCAACTATAAGCGGGATGACTGGGTTAAACCATTCCCACAGGCGGAATTAGTGTCCATAACAGCACTCCCCACTCCACATTAATGGCACCACTCTGGGTGAACTACAACTACCATCCTACTATGCAATTCAAGTTGCCCAAGGCTCCCAGATTCAGTCAGCTGGTGCAGGCAGACTGGTGGATGGCAGACATGGAAGACACATACTGAATAATCTGGGACAATAGACTTGAGACTCAAGTTTAGATATCAAAGGAGCTAGGACATTCAAATGTGACATTTAACAGTGGCATCGACTCTTCGTATCGCAATTATACTACCTTGTGTGTAGTAGTGCTGCGACATAGGCAACAAGTGTTGTGCTATCCATAGCTCAATGAGTGGTGATGCACCAGTCACTCTGTAGATGTCAGTAATCAACCACGGGTAGGTGAGGGTCCATGTCTATCCCTATGTGGGAAACAATATGGGCTTGAAACTACGTCACACTTGCTGTCATTCTGCCACGAAAGACCTGGAAATAAAATACACAATCAACTATCAGGCATCATTGTGCCTCCAGCCGGTCGGTCAGGTGTATACACAATGCACAACTCAGTTCTTTACCCTCGCCACAATCAATCAGTTGGTTGAAAGCACCCAGCGGATCAAGTAATAGCCAACTTTATTTCTCCTTGGGGCTCTGAAGAATGCAGCCAGTGAGGACATTGATTTCTATTCAGATTGAGTATAGGATACCTGGATGAGCACGATTTCCCCCAGGCACTGCGGTCTGCTAGAATTGGTCCATATTAGGATGTTATGAATGTTAGTTAATTTGTTATCTTTCTCTACTTTCCACTTTTGGGTCTGCTCTGTTTTTCCTTCTGTGTTGGTTCTTGGGTTTCCAGGTTCATCTGGGCTTTCAGGTTAGCTCTCATGGGTATCTGGGTTTGGATTTCCAAGTTTGCTCTGTGGGGTTTTAGGTAACTTTTTAGTTATATTGCAGCATTTTCTTTGTGGAAGGTTACGAGCTGTAGCAATAACTAGTACTGCTAAAAGGCTGCATTTGGTTGCTACCTTTGGCTCTGGCAGCAGCCACTCTGACAGATGCTCTCTAACAGCAGCCACTCAAATAGCAGCCACTGTGACAGAAGTTCTCTGACATCAACCACTCTGACTGATTCTCTTTGACAGCAGCTATCTGACAGCAGCCACTCCAACAGAAGCCCTCTGACAGCAGCCCATTGACAACAACTCTGACAATGGCCTGACAACCACTTGGACAGCGACTGTCCAAAGAGTTTGCCATGATCATGCTCGGTGGACAAAAAGCGTTCATCATTTAACAATGTGAAATCTCTACTAGTAAGTGCTCTCCAAGCATGATACCCATCAAGTACTCTACAGTCAAAGCGATAATACATGATGGTTTTGGTACTTGCTTAAACCATATTCAAGGGATGCTGCCACATTCAACACAACTGCAATTCTTCAATAGTGATAAAAGATAGGCATAACCCCCTAGGAACAATACAAGTGAAGAAGATAAATATGCAGTGCTGAAGCACAATAGTCCTATCTAAGGAGATATCCATGCTGCCAGGTTGTAGGTACAAATTCATTGCTAAAGTATATTCTGTTTGGAAATATGAGAGACACTTACAGTTCCAAATAGGGATACTCTAACCCTTTCAAACAAGGATTTCACTTGGTACACATTGCATGGGCTTGGCCGGTAAGTCAACACCTGGAGTAGCCACCCCTTTCTTTGTGTCATTACCCAATATAATATGGTTGGAATGGCACCATTTGAGGCTTCGTGACAAGTGGCCAGTTCCAGCAGAACTTGTAGAGTGGGTAGGCAAAGAATCCGGTAGGTAGAGAATGGAAATCAGTGCTGTACAAGTGTATGAAATCTAGTGCCTGTGATGGTACTGCCATAGTACTCCATGACCTATAAATATAGAACTTACTCCAAACATGATGTTGCCAATATCAGCTAAAGTAACACCCAATCCCTGTGCCACACAAGTAAACTAACAAAGGGTCAATGACATACATTCATCTGCCCTATCTCTGGGACACACAGCAAACTACTACACCAGGTCCATGAGATTGATCCATCCATTTTTTCGAATATATCAACTAGATGTGGGTGCAATATGCGACTTGAGTACAACTCAGCAATAATATGGTTGCTCTGACAGGTTCCTTTGAAAAGGTGGCTCTGACAAGGTGGCTCTGACGAAGTTGCTCTGGAATGGTGACTCTGACTGGTGGCTCTGACAAGGTGGCTCTGACAGGTCACTCTCACTGGTTGCTCTGAGAAGCACATCCTACTCTGACAAGCACAACTGTCAATTTTGTATGGCTGACACTCTTGACTTACTCTATATTAGATCAGAGAACACTATTGGTCACCAACCCCAGTGGCCATACTTCACACATCCTATAGTAGTATAAGTCGGTGCACAGGGTATATACTGCCTTGTCTACCGCTGTGCCTTGCAAATGGTGGCAAATTCTCACAGTACTCTCTCTCTACAAGACTCACAGTGATTTATAGCAATATGAAGCATTTCATTGTCGAAACTTTGTCTTTAATGCAAAGGCCATGCAACCTTACATAGAGGGATGAGGCAAGTTGGAGGGTCAGCTAGGGATAAGAGCGGCCTGCAGTGTCCAACCAAATCATTCTCAGCTGCCCTTGAAAGGAACCTAACTATACATATCAAGTATAACCATCGGAAACAACTACCCATTGGGATATGTGTCATCCACCACTTCACCAGGTACATGATCTTCTGAAAGTCCTTACGTACCAGGTCCCGCACTTTGGAGAACTGTAGCACAGATCCCAGCTACCACCAATCATGGGTAGTGGCAAGATGGTACGCTCCGTGCAATGTAATATTCGAATGATATGTCTATCTTGTTATGCACTGTCAGGTCAGATCAGCAGCCATTGCCATCGGAGCACTGGTGTAGTAATCTGGCTAGACTTGCCGGAGCACACCATTTCCAACTGCTTCAGCCCATTTGACTGGCAGATTAGTGACAACAATACTGCGGTATATTCAAATTGACCTGTATTGTGCGATCCACAGAGCAATATCCCAGAGTAGGTGCATGAGAAGGGTCTCATTGTGTGGCCCAATGTGTGGGTATGTGGACAAGAATATGGTCAGGAAGATTGGCACATTACTGAAATGTAACATATTAGTATAGTATCAATTCTAACTTATGGAACCTATAACTGACTCTGAATATGGGAAGATCCAGTCCAACTGTGACTCTGTCATGGACGACCCAACATATAGGGTATAATATCAACTCTGACAATTACTTTAGCACTCACAATTTCTTTCCCTCCAACAACCACTCTATTCAGACATGGGAAGCAACCCAACAATATTATGACATTACTTCAAGTTTGACTTGGGAGAAACAACATATACGGTATATGTTCAGCTCTGACAATTGCCACAAGTTTGACAATGTCCCTACTACAATATGGGAAGTGACTCCACCCCAAATTCAGTATTACTTCAGCTTTGACTCCAGTGACTAACATATACAGTATAACTTTGACTCTGACAATTACCTTGACTTGGACAGTGTCCTGCAACCTAATAGCCACCATACTGTGATAGGGGAAGCAACCCCACCAATGTAACGCAGCATTACTTGAACTCTGACTTGGAAGATCCAATATATATAGTATAACTTTGACTCTGACAGTCATCCTAACTCTGAAAATCATGTAACTCTGTTAATCACCATAACTGTAACAACTTGCCCACTGTAATGCAGGAAGAAACCTCGACTATATGGTGTTTACTTCAACTCTGACTCAAAACACCCGCCATATATGGTATACTCGCAACTCTGAAAATGCACTTTATTCTAACATGTTGGCTCTATAACTTGGACAATCACATTGACCATAACTCTGACACAGAAACCAAAATTATTGGTCTTATTTTCAACTCTGTCAAGGATGTGTTTAGGTGAGGGAAGATGGAAATGCACTATATAATAAATAGTGACAAGTCATAGATTGTATATATATCCAAATCGGATACACCCAACATGAACTCAAACAACATACGCCACACACACTGGCATACCATACAAGATCAGGCAAAGTTAATCTAAAACTTTATTACTTAAAAAAAAAAAGTTCATTTATTAAAAAATATTCTGCATTATACAAGTACTTGCAAGCATTCTAGAGATTCTGGAGGCAACAGTGACCACAATGATTAAAACAGCAGTGGCAAGTCTCAGGGTGATGGCAGCAGCACCCACATCAATCAACCATCCGGCACTAGTTGTCATGGAACTTGCTCCAATCATGATATCTGACAACAGTTCTCATCCGGGGCTGCTAATGATGGTCACAATGCCACAGAATGCTCGCAGATGGCAGATTGAGATAACAATGATGATCAAATGCCATCCTCACATCGAAGATCCCACATATTGAATGGTGGTAATTGTACTTCCAGTTTGAACATCCAAGGAGAGATAGTGACACATCCAGCTCAACATTTGTGTCTGATTTTGACAATATATAGATGTGAACACCTGGTCATTCTTCCACCAACCAGTGACAGGTTAGTACTAGTAGAAATGACCATTCAACCATTCGACTCTGACAATTTCTGGCTGTAAACACACAGCCAGTTTGACATCCAGTGGCGAGCAAATAGAAGAAGCAATGTCCACCCTCGCATTGGTGACTGACGATACCTAGGCATGAGCAACCACATATTCTCCCGGCAACCAAACAGGGGATAATAATCACATCCTTGTTCAACTTGAAACTATCTAGCTGATGATACATAGTCATTGCCATCTCACCATGGCACTCCTCCAGAGCACCAGGAGCACTGTGCTCAGATGGTAAGAGCAACATTCCTTGTTTGGCTGTGACTTGGGACTACCCCTCGGACTCAGGCAACACCTAGATGGAAAAGTATTATCTGTCTCCCATCAATACTGCCTGCCAGCAAATGCATAATGTAGATGACATAGGAGTACCATAAACTTGGTGGGAAATTACCCCACAATAAATCTTTTGCAAACTTCTCACTGAGGACTCCTACCCAGGAAATGTCAACAAACAGTCTTCGGAAAGCTACAAGGAAGCTTACTCAATTCTGAGTAACCTAACCAAGGTGTTTGACATCTCACAAGCGGATATCGACATGGTATGTATTGGCATATTTCATGCCCTCCTCTATTGCACTGCCAACCCAGCTTCCAGATCAACAATCAGCTGCCCACGCATTCTTTTCCAAAGAGGCTGGTGAAGTTGGGCCATATCCATATACTACATGCTATTGAATCCTTTCGAATGTTAACCATCAACAGCTAGTAACACGGGTATTGTTAGCAACTGTTCCAACCCGCCAAAACAGTTCCGGGGTAGGGTTGCAACCGGAACCGAACTGTTCCAACGGTTTTACCATATGAAAAACTTGGATTGTTGCTTGTGGGCCAGTTTCCACCTAAAATCCTGGACCTTGGAAGCCCAGATTTTTCACTCCAACGAAGTATTTGAGTTCTGATCGTATAGTGACGTGATCTATACGTGGATCATGCAGTTTTAGCAGCTCCTTCACTTGCTGGTCTCCGATTCGGAATCTGAGCAATATTTGTTGAGTCGCTGTTGAAAACCTGCGATGTGGGGGTGAGTGTCAGCGTAATATCTCAGCCACCGATTGAATATTGATCGGATTGTAAATAGGAGACTAAGGGGTGAAAGAGCTCCTAAAACTGCAGCTTTTACGTATATACCATGTCATGATACGATAAGCACTCGCAAGCTTAATTCCAGCCAACATTGTAGCTACCGCAAAATTGAACCCCTGTCTTCAATACAACTCCACAAAGAAACAGTGGGTCGGGTTTTTGGATGGGTCAGGAACCGAACCGAACTGCTTTTGCGGTCCGAACCCTGACAGCTGGTGGGTTACCTGGACCCAAACCGCTGGTGGGTTACCCCGACCCGTTGCTAGCACTAAACACGGGTGAACTCTGCTTGCGTATACTGGCATCATCATTCAGACTGTGAAAGTACAGTGAGACTGAATCCCATTGATTGTATTAATATCCTCACAATCAACTCAGATACCTATAAAGATGTTACTGCATCATTCACTGCCACATGGTGTGATCTGTAGCCAGTAATTGACAATGAGGAGGTATAGCTGCTCATGTATATAGAGTGTTAGCAACGGATCCAAATTCCGGGTTCAGTTCCAGTTTTGGGTTGGGACCGAACCCGGACCATTGCAATTGGTTTCCATGCAAAACCTGCCCCTTCAATGTCAACATTTCTCACTACAATGAAGCATCTGAGTTCTTGTCATATCACAACATAATCTATATGTAAAATATGCAGTTTGATCCCCTCTTTCATCTCCAGTTCTCCCATTTGCAATTGGATCAATATATGTTGAGTTGCTCTGAAACCCCAGTAATTTTGACGGGATTTTTGGCGTGATGTCAGAGCAACCGAATGAATATTGATCCGATTGCAAATCGGCCAACGGGAGATGGACGAGGGTGTGAGACTGCATACTGCTAGTGATAGCAATGGTTCCGGGTAACCTGCCAGCGGTTCGGGATTGGACAGCAAACACAGTTCAGTTCCGGTCCAGACCCGTCCAAAACTCAATCCACTGCTTCTTGTCAGTCCGAACCCATACCCATGCCTGTCAACCCGTGGGTTTCGACGGGTTTGGATATAGTCATCGGACCCAATGTCCGGTTCTACATTTCGGGTGCTTCTATTGATGGTTGTATTCAGATATCCAACGGTAAATCGTAAAATATTAAAGATGGTACATCCTTGTTTTTTTTGGATCAACTGGTAGCCTTTATACTCAAAAAATGGAGAGACACGCTCCCTGCCCCATCTTGGAAACGAGCATCAACAGAGCATCCATAATTTTTGGTCTTGCATGTTGCGGACTGTGTGGCAATTTGTTGCAGACAGTCGCAACTGAGGTATTGTCCACCTTTCAAGGCAAAGGAGAAAGTGACAGTGACCCTGCCCCATCTGGGGAATGATCGTCAGCTGAGCATCAACAATTTAAGGTCTCGCATCTTGGGTAATCTAAGTGGCGCATGATCGCAGCCCTACATTAAGGAGGAATTGGCAGCCTCCCTGGGAAGATCAGCAAGTGACATTCCCACAACAGCCTCCCGGAGAGTAACTACTTATTTTATTCACAATGCTGCAACGAAGAGTTCATGAACATCGTAGCCTCGAAAAACAGTCATAACATTGTATATAGACAATGACGGACACATCATGCTTGCATTACCCATGATGCAAGGTCAGCAATCGTTGACGCTCCGTTGACACCCATCTTCATGATGGGGCTGGGAGCATGTCACTATCTCTGTTCTCAAAGAAGGTGGCCAATCCTTTGATCATGTATAGTAACGACCAAATCGTGTTTGAATTACCTGACTTACAAGACCAAATTTGTTTATGCTCTGTTGATGCTTATCTTTAGAATGGGGCAGGGAGCACGTGGCGCTCTCTGTTGCCTATAAAGCCAGCCAATACCGCATTTATAGATGGCCGCAACCAATCACCACACAGATTACCAATGATGCAAGACCAAAGATCATTGATGCTCCGTTGACACTCATTTTGCGATGGGTGTATCCGCAATATCTTATCATTCAATACGGCATAGTATATCATTAATGGTGTTTTGGCAACCTTTGTACCATCTTCATGTACTTTCTCCTTCATCACTACATTGTTCTTTAATAATACATATAAATATATTCTTTAAAATATACTTTAAAGTGTCCGCTAATTGTAGATAATCATACACTCAAAAATCCCTGTCCATTCCATCAATGCTCATCTTCACAGTCAGGTTTGCTAAATAGGCCGCTGTCGTCTGCAACATGGAAGTCAGCTGCATTACCATACGGCATATAATGTACTACCCGGTGGATGTTCCTTCATCAGTCAGCATGGCTGGATCTGAATCTTTATCACGCTTGCGATCCTTCGCATATGCACCAAGGTTGAAATATTGAGCACAGGGAAGAGGAGTAGGTATATACAAATATCCTGGTGGAACACCTTCGATTGTGGATGTGTGAGATCCCTTATTATCACTGGGTGGCACAGGTGGCGATGCAGGCGGATGTGGCGTCGGTTCTGGTGTTGGCTGTCTGAGTCACTCAGGTGGAGGTGCACCTGTGCATTTGCACCACCAGCATGTCTTGGAATTCTGTGCTGTGCCATGTTGGCAAAGAACGCAGCCATCCGTTTGATTTTCCCCAAGCATCGCCAGGTGTCTTTCCATTGCAGCTTTCAAATTTTCATCCCCAGGAAACTCAACTCCCCACTTCTCCTCTTCACGGACTTCGACCTGAGGTTGGTTTCATCAGGTATTGTGTTTCCTCTGTTGCGGTGTACGAAAACCCTCCTTTGGCCATTTTGGCCATATTCAAGGCATGGCACATGTCAGACTCTTCTAGCTGAACCCGACCTCCTTGCCTTGCCATAGTTGCAGACATGTTGAAAACCCACAAGAAATTAGATGCTGCATGTACATATCAGATTCGGCAATTACCTCTACCAAAAACGCTTCTGTAGCATCCTCCAAGGTGGTTAAAAACTGTTTTGTCCACTCTCAGGGATGCCTATAACAGAATTAGCCTGCGAAAATCCCAGAGCCGACAACATCATGCTGCTCGATTTCACAGACTGTGTGGCCAAATGGCTTGGTTGACCATCGAGGTTCCCCATTATGGGATGTTATATATTGGTCACCCAGCTCGCTATGTACAGCGGCTGTATGTTATATCATTAGTTAATGGCCGTCTACCTCAATACGACTATAGTCATATCCGATCGCGTGCTGATTGTTATTCTTGCTGTTTCCGGTTTGATGGACAATATGAAACTGTGTGTCCAGGGTCATAATTCCGGGGGCTGCATTTGCACCGTCGCGGTGGACTCTGTGGTGTCTTCATGGTAGTTGGGTCTCAGCGGTTGGCATATTAGATGAAGTGCCCATCGTTCTGCTCGATTCTGATCCACTCGCACCTTGCTGAGGTGTTTGTGGAGCAGTGATTTGAAGGCGTCAAGGTGATAACATGATGATAACCAAAAGAAGTGGGAAGTCCTGAGGAAGATGATCACGAACAGAAGTGGCAAGTGCTGAGGAATATATAGTTTGGTTCAAGTCAAAATTGAATGCGTAACAGACAACTTGCACATTCTACACAAGATAAATGCTGCTGGTTATAGCGTCAGGTTGCATGCATTTTCGACTGTCCTGTGATTTGCACCAATTCAGTCCGAGAGTGAGTGATTATTTATATGGATATATTGAGGTGAACGACAGCGGAAATCACGTACTTGTGAGAAATAAACATCACATTTGTCGACAGAATGGATGTCCGCTGTTGCGTGTCTGAAGCAATACCCGGGATTTTACATGAAACAGACACTAAACATCACGTAATCATGTACGGATAACATTGCTATTCCGTATTTAGTAACGGTCAAAACCCAGATTTTGCTTTGTTCATGTCAATTCAGCGTACCAACCTCGACATAAAAGACCCTGCTTGCCTCCATGTTGTCCATATCTTGCAACATTGAACATCTCACTTTTCAACAAAGTCAACACAAAATACAATGGTCAATGCTCCGAAAAACAACCTTATCCCGCTACCGGCAGGCTAATACGACAAATTGAGATAGCGCGCCACACGACGACATCATCAAGCAAATGAAGGCAAGAGCAGGTTGGAAGCAGAAAAGGTCGGAGCCATTTGAGCATTGCGCAGTTTGCGATCCAAAAAGAAGCTGGCAGCGGGGAAACAACAAGAAACACACATTTAAAGCCGCAAAGAGATGGGGAAATGCATCCAGGATTATGTGGATAGAGAGACCACTGCCAGACGAATGCGAGTTGAGGATGCAGAGACAGTATTCAAGCAGAAGCAGGAAGATAAGAGAAATGCTGAAGAGGTGGGATTGACAACCACAAAGCCTGAAACAACATTTGAGGAGATGTTGAACGCCATCGGAGATAGTCTGAGTGATCTTGCAAGTTCTCACCATGGGGAGGATGGGACAGACAAGGATGATAATGACGATGACCTCGAGCTGCGCAAGCTAAGCGAAGGTGATGAACCCGGCTGGGTGATGGGTACAATCTCCAAAAGGGTACAGCGTCGCATGGAATGACTTTGGCAGAAGCAGATGATGGTTGACGAATTGATGCAACCAGCCTGGGGAGATTCAGCCGACTACTTCTGTCAGAGAGATAAGATGTTAGGGACGACCAAAGTGCAGGTTCCAGCTGTCGTTCAACTGCAAACAGAAGCTGATGGAGCCTCGTCGGCAACGACGACATTTCGTGATCCTATGGAGACTCTTGATAGCATCCGCAGAAAATCCGAAATGTGGCAAGTGACTTCTCGACCAGGGAGTAGTCATATGAGTCTAGGTTCAAAGAAACCCCAGACACAGAAACAGATCCTGTCTCTCCCGCCTGACGCAACACCCAATATGTCATTCATTAAGAAATGACAGCCTGTTGTACCCGGAAGTGTTTACGCATCAATATAGCATCCCAAGCTAATCAACATGTGGGACTCGTATTCGGACAATGAAATCGTGATGGCTTCTGCGTAGCCTGAGGACTGAGTAAGCAACGTGATATTTTTGACAATGTATCACTTCAAAAAGCAATCCGTGTACCTATTGTGCTATATGTTAGCTTTTACCTGATTTCAGTGAGCAAATTGTGAGACATGATAATTCATCTGTGCATGTTCAAGGGTCGGATGGGCCATGCCAATATTCCAGACTCCAAATCGCATTGACTGATCACCAATGAACTCGATATTGTGCTGCCAGTTACTATGAAGTCAGATACTATAACTAAATTTGGCAAGAAACTAACTACCAAAATGTAAGTCAGTGATGTCATCCAAGTTGTAGATGGACAGGTCAAAACCAAACGCGAATTGGGATGAATCACGACTGTGATGCTTCATTAGTTCATGCATCCAACTGCATAACTCTGTGCACAGGCCTGGTGCACAGGGTTGAGATTTTGTAAATGGCTTATGGTAGGTCATGGACATTGCAGAGAATGAGCTGGATGAGGAAAGGTGAGGAAGTCTGGCAAAATCTATCAATAACTAGTTTACAGATCTACATGTGTATAATTGCCAGCCGAAAGCGCTGTAAAGTGATAGGCCAACATCAATCATCACTCAGATTACGTGTCTTGTGGTGGATCGCAAATTCAGAGTCTTGGAAGCTTTTGGATGCAAATGTTTATACATAGAAACAATTTATTGGCAGCCAATAACGACTGTATGCATTTTTACATTCAACTGTTGAGCATCCAATGACTGTTGGTATGTCATTGAGGTGAGTGTCAATGGAGCGTCAACCATTTTTGGTCATACATTTTGGCAAACAAAAGGCTGCATAGTCACATCCATCCAAATTGATTGTATTCGCCATTTTTGTAAGTAAAAACAACTGTGACACGCTTGTTGCCTCATCATGGAAATGAGCGTCAATGATGTGTCAATGAATTTTGGTCTTGTGAGTCTGATAGTCAAACAAAGACTTGGTCACTGTGATACATAAGCAAAGTATTGGCCGCCCTATAAGCCAAACATGCTAGTGCTGACATCGCTACTATCTCCTACAAATGAGCGTCAACACTGTGTCAACAGAGCGTCAACAGAGCTTCAACAATTGTTGTTCTTCCATCTTGGATAATCAAACTGCTGTGCAACAATATTGAGCTATAATCGAAGTGTTAGCCACATTTATGGGCAAAGATTCCATTGACGATATCGCAACCACCTCCTAAAAATAAGCGTCAATGGAGCATCAACAATTTTTGGTCTTGCATTTTCGATAAGCAAAGGGCAATACAACTGTGTCAACCCACAATGATAGTATCAGCCGTCTTTATGGGGAAAAATGATACGGACGATATGGCTACCACCTCCTCAAAATCAGTGTCAACAGAGCGTCAACGATTTTTGGTCTTGCATCATGGACTCTCAAAGCTCTGTGCATTGGCATTAACCCACAATCAATGAATTGGCCGCCTCTATGAGCAAAAATGCTAGTGCTGATGTCACTACATCCTCCTAAAAGTGAGCGTCAACAGAGTGCCAACACTTTTTGGTCTTGCATCTAGGATGATCTAAGGGCTATTGAACAGCATTAACCCATAATCAACCTATCAGCCGCCTTTATGTGCAAAATTGGTAGTGATGATAACACGGTCACCTCATACAATTGAGCGCCTATGGAGCTTCAACAATTTCTGTGGTGGCTCAGTAAGCTACACAGCAATGAACTTCATCGAATTGTTCCTGAATTGAGTGTTACGAGGTCAGTCTTTTCAATATGTCCTGGTATACAATTTCACAAATATGCATGCAATGTCTCACACATCTGACTGTTTTTGTTTGTAGCTCTAGAGTGAATACTGAAGAACCCGTATTCTGCTTTACTATAAAGTAACCTTTGCCAGTCTCACGGGTCAGATTACCCAGCTATCCAATTCTCACCCTGATGTCGGATTCAGAAACAATACATACGTAATTGCTAGAGGTTATGATCCCTTCAAAAAATCAATGTGTCCATATTCCTGACTTGAGCAGCCTTACTTTGCAAATCATCTTCGATGCTTGGTAGGATTCATTGAATGTTGGTACGAAATGTCCTCTTGCTTGGAATAATTCTAGACATGCTCCTACGTGGCAATTGTATTTGCACTGTGGAATTGAAGAGACCGACAGCCCTCACATCATATGTGTTGTTTGTGATCAAGTTCTTTGCCATCCATCAGAACATGTGACCAGCTCAATGGGGAAACACTTGCTGGCAAAAGCTCACATCGCAAAGTTAAATGAATTAACAGAGTCATAGGTTATTGCATTGACTAGTTCAACGGTCGATGAATCAGCTTTGTCCATCCTGATGAGATAAGGAATTCGAGGAATTACAATGGTAAGTCCGCAAAGGAAATTCATAATTGTCATTCAGGATTGATCCAGGTTAACTGAATTGACATATGAGATGCTCCAAACTGGCAACGAAGGACTTGAAAACTTCCAACTGTCACCAAGACAGGTGGAATTGCTACCTCATGTTTTGATTTTTTCAGCTCATATTCGATGGAACAATATATCAAATTTCGAGTTACGATGGTGTTATACAGTGTTTCAACGTGACCTATTGCTGCCGTCTGCCACCACCCTGTACAACAGTTGCCTCAGGGAATACTCATTGACTGTGGATGCAATTATGATGCAATTGCTGTCACTAAATAAAGATAGTTTAGAACTGGACGGATGGACATCAATGAACAAACTAGCCACAATGCCGGTCATTGCTTACTATATGGATCTATATTTGGCATTGCTAGAAGGAAAACTCACTTTTGCTGAGGTTGATCACCTATTCATTTCCTGTTTCGAAACCTAATTAAGAATGACAGGTCAAGGGCCTATATACTGGAGCAGGACTAGCCGTAGATTTGAAGGACTTTGTTGATTGTTTCGGCGTACCGACGGCCGTTTCCCTGGAATTATGACTGATAATGCTTCCTCAAATTAGTCGATGACTCCTGAGCTACAATCAACTCTTCTGGCCTCTGGAATCATGTGGCCTGCATCGAGGAAGCACATAGCACGCATGGTGCCCGGCATACAGCTTGCTTTAGGTGCATTGACGAGAACAAGGCCACACCAAGGCTTGGAAAGCCCATGTGCGCAATCAACAATTTGGAGAGAATGACAGTGTAGACATTGGGAAGAGTCAAAGACTTCTAAAAGAGGGCAATGCTAGAATCAACAAGGTGTCTGCCATGAGACCAGGTTTAGCAAAGATAATTGAGAAAGTTTGTAGTTGAAGATATTTTGAAAGTCCTGAAACTTACCTACATATAGCATATGATGCTTGTTGTATTGATTATGCTGACACCTGGTCGTCAAAACGAGTTCATTGACTGTCAAAAAGTGAATGTCCGAATCACAGCACTATGCATTATGGTGTTGAAGTCATGTTGAGATTCGACACAGGGGTTGCTTGTGTGAGCCTACCCATTTCAAGAATTCACCCACGAGTGGCTCCAGAATACAAAATGTTTTGAATACTGGCCACTCATCACAATGCAGGATGAATTGACCATCGTAAAGTACAGTATGGAAGTTTTGAGGTGATTCAGATACTGGACCCTGTGGATGTCAAGGAGGTACACGGTCACATTGGGTCATGGTATCACAGTTTACAATGACATGTTCGATCATATGGATCACATTATGCGAGATATACCCAAGAAGAAGACTCCATGGAAGGAAGGCTTGTACTTCGCCGTAAAGTTAGGTCGACAGAAGATGTCCAAATATTTTACTGAAGTCACTTCAACCACGGGTATGCTAATCATTTCAACACTAATGCTGGATCGTTTCCGCAAGGTGCAGTTGTTTAGGAACTGGGACAAGGGAACGGATATTCATCCTGCGGATGGGACTTTGTATACTGCCCAATACAAAGAGGTATTTCTGAAGTATGTGGAGAATGAATACTGAGCCAAACATAGATGTTTGCTGGTCATTAAATGCAAAAGCGTACCAAACAACAATCTCTTCTCCTCTGCAACAGCATCAGGATCTAGTCAATCTTACTTTGATCAATATGATTTGTCCAGCGATGTTGGAGAACACATAACACCAAACAATGTGGCTGAAATGACATCCGGACGAAGCGATCGCATTGCACACTTATTGACCGTCGTCAGGCTCTATTTGAATTCACCGCTTGAATCACCAAAGAACTGGGGGCTAATCAATCCAAGTCTCAATGATTACCTCTCCAACTGAGTTGAGATTAGCAGTTCATTGTGGATCCCAGCTATCACCGACTGGTGGTGACAGCAAGAGGAAACACACTCTGTGTACGCCGATCACTCGCATGTGGCACGAAACATATTCACTAGCATACTACATGGTGTCAGAGTGGAGGACAGTGTTTCCCTTGGGCGAGATGTTATCAGCTGAAGGCTGTCAAAAACCACAAGCAAGACTCTTCGCGAAGATGTCGTTGTAAGGCAGTTGGCTCTAGCCATTATCGGGATATTGGGAGGCGATGACCCAGCATCAGATATGATCAACACAGAAAACGACTCAAAATTGAAGAGGGAGGCAGAGGAGAGAAAAATACACTCAATTGCCAAGGTCTACGACGTTTTGGAGATGTAGCAGGGCCGCCAAAACCTACGTGCTACACAGATGGAATCTCGCGCTCAATATAAGGAGCTGACAGCCATATGATACATTTCAGATATGGAAGAGATCGTCAAAGTATCCTTCTCACTGTTTGAACAAGATGGTGCAGCTGCATTGGAATTGTCGGAAAGATCACCTTTGCAACCAGCTTTGTCTGCAAAGAACTTCCCGGGAGGATGAACGTAAATACTAAATGTCTGCCCAATCTGCAGAATCGAGCATCATCCCATCAAAAGTGATGAAGATAGCGCACCTGAACCCATTTTGAACACCGAAAATTGGCTAAACTCACCTGTCAACGTGGATAATCCAAATGACAGTGGAGACGATTGCACGGCAGTCGTTGAATCTGACATACAGCCAGACAAAGGCATTGACGATCCGGAACACCCAGAGCAGTGGGATGTGAGTGTCTCACCAATTGTTCCCAGATTGATTCAGCCAACACCGAAGTCAAAGTTACACGCTGAATTGGTGTGGGTGACAGTCAGTGCAATGGAAACGAGGAGGAATAACCGAATCACGAAAAAGTGGGATATGATGTGTCAATGTGTTTCACCAGGTTTGTTATGTTTCATGAGCGAGAGCTTGATTCAGAGATTCATTATCGGATGATAGTGAGTAGTCGTTCGTGACTATCGGTTGATAAATAGATGTATAGCGGGTGCAATGAATCACTTGGCAAGATATATCAATTTCAATAGCATGAGAGCTTACAGTGCAAGAATATTACTGGACTTGGCTTTGCCACAGGTCTGAGACTCAATCTGTCAGAAAGGCAACCAATACGTTCAAATCATTATGAATATAATTATCGATGGCAGCTGAAGTTGAATGGACAATAAATGGAAATGAGCGTTGATGGAGTGTCAACGACTTTTGGTCTTGTAAGTATGCAAATTGAATAGTGATATGGTTGCTGTTAGGCATAACTGATGTATTGGCAATGTTTATATGCAAAAGAGACAGCAACATGGTCACTGCACCATTCTGAGAATGGGCATCAATGGAGCATCAATGATTTTTGGTCTTGTATGTATGGTAATCGAATGGGTATTTGGTCGCTGTTAGGCATAAGTGACGTATTGGCAGCTTTGAGAGGCAAAAGGGACTTCAACACGGTCAGTGCCCCAGTCTGAGCATGAGCATCTACAGAGTGTCAACGAATGTTAGCTTTGCATCTTGGGTAATCTAAGTTCTGATGGGTTGCAGACATCCATTAATGAGATATTGGTAGCCTATAGGGACAAAAACAACAGCGACATGCTCCCTGCTGCATCCTGGAAATGAGCATCTACGAAGCGTCATCTGTTTCTAGTCTTGCATAGTTGGTAATCAAGGCATCACATGGATATTCGAGCACATAACCAAACTAGCAACTATCTTGATAGGCAAAAATACAATATATCAAAGGAAAACCACAGATTCCAAAATAATCGATATTCCAAACTACAAAACACCCAAAATCAAATTATTGGGTGTTGAATACACAATTTTGATAAGACACTGTTATCAAACTGCAAAAACAAGAGCCTTATATGAATCTATAGATGGACACACAGGGCGACCAGCTGACAACGAGCCCAATTCTGACCCGTTGGGAGATTTCCATCAAACTGTACCCGAGGTGACAGTGAATCGACAACCCGGACGGCCAATTTGGTAATGGTTCAGTTTGGACCCGGACCCGAACCCAAAGTTACTTTTGTGCACTGTTGCTAACAGTGCATATTGCATGTATTGATTGTGTCGCGATATGATGATAATTTGAATACTCCATTTGGGTAAAAGTTATAGATTCCACAAAATGAAACCACGGTCTGGTTGCAACCCGGCCCCAAACCTGGTGGTTATAGGTGCGTTCCGGGTAACAACCTGGACCAGGGCGTCAGGTCCAGTTTCAAACCCAGACTGCAGCCGGGTAACCCAGAATTGTTGCTAACACTATGTATGTAGTGTATGTTTAATTTGATAGATTATTATTAGAATGCAATGGGTGTAAAACTAACAAAATTTCATTCCACATGGAAATTGTTCTACAATCATGATTGGAGTAGCATTTGACAATATACATGTATAGACGCTGATAATTGACCATGAGTCCTGTCAAGGTCAAGGCAAAATCATATGTAGCCTCTCACCAGATCACTGTGACAATATTCACAGGCTCAGTCAGCTGATGGTGGGCTCTAAAACAACCAGGGCGATAGCCTGAGAACACTCTGGCAAGATGACAGCCACTCTATGTGCAGACTCTGGCAGCTGATCATTTACATTGGATAGGATCAGGGCAGCAGAATGAGAATCCTCTGACAAGAGCAGGGAGACTCTATCTGCAGACTCTGATAGTTAATGGTGGGCTCAGTGAATGCTAGGGTGATAGCATGAGAAGCCTCTGACAGGATCAGGGCAGCTATATGAGTGGATTCTGATAGCTGACAAGGGGCTCTGACAAAACCAAGGTGATAGCATGTGGAGCCTCTAACGAGACAATGGAGACTGCTTTGAAACTGACTGTGAGTTCTGATGAGACAGTGCAATTGCACACATAGCCTCTGCCAAATAACCCATAGACCTGATCTAATGTATCTGATTACACCATGTCATACACACACTCTCTTGGAATTGAACCAAAGCACTTAGTCAGTACACCAAAGTACAGGTGTAAGGTAGAAATACTACCATATGCTTACCATGTATTACACATTTGTCATCCACTGTACATATAATGGCTGTGGGCCGAATTCCAATATCTGCCATGATGACTATTATAGGAGACTTTCAGATGTTATATAGATTATGGAAAATCACATGTGGTGTAAAGATCTTTTCCCCAAGTCCAGCTGATCATAATTTGTATGGAGTTCCAAATCACTTTGTCGATAATGTTGACTAATGGATTCCAGTTTGCTGTAATTACTTCATGTAGATGCTATTGGAGATGCAAAGTATATTGGAGTCACCAGACGTAACTTGATATCTTGACAGGTAGATATCCCAGTATTTTAGTAGCCTCTATAGTTTAACCCATATACCATACTTTGCAGGAATATCAAGAACTAAAAGATGATTATAAAAAACTCAATTTTTGAATTGATTGTCTGTCCAACTGTGATGATAGTAATTTCATCTAGTAGCCATACCTATACTGCAGTTTCTTGCCAAATTTCTCCACGGCTTTTATATACAAAATCATGGGTATTGTAACAAGAAAAAGGAATTTTCCAATGTGAAAGATCCTCTCTATCTAGAGTGTATCGATTACTTCTGAATCGGTTGTCATGCTTCAATTTATAATAATTGTCAATTGTATTTTAATATATTACAAGCGAAATGCATATTGAGTGACTGATGCCATATCATTCAATATTGCAATACTTCAGAATACTTCAGAATACTTCTTTTTCACACTGATCCATGCTCATGTCACAATCTGGCAGTTCAATATTATTCTTACATTTAGTAATATCAGCAACTTTCGATACTTGTCTCAGTTACACATTAGCAACAATACTTCGAATCCTTCGTAATACTGCGCTGCAGCAGAATCCCCTCTTATATTGAAGATCATTCATGACTCATTTCGGACTCTCCTGATTTGTTTTAATTTTTTGCATGAAAATCATCTTAGACCCTAGGCTGATCAATCAATTTTGTCAGTTCCCAGTTAAGAGAATCATTAACTCTACACTCAACACAATATAGTCGCTACCATTGTTACCACTGGGCAGCCTCAATACGTTCCGTCAGATTCATATCCACTGCATAATCTTCTACAGGAAGGAACAGAGGAATATATAATCATGGTGAGTGATTAATATTATATTGGTTCTAGCAGGAAGACAGATTGCACCATGTGCATCAGCAACGACCCTAATTTCCGTCTGAAACACCCGGGTGTTCCGGACGGCTCTGACGGCTCTGACGGAACCTCGTACACTCTGACGGAGAATTACACGCTACCCGTCGCCCAGGCGACGG